>WBZT01001150.1_pt1 | contig 19804 bp, 26 predicted proteins | sample 5204241 | NCBI WGS metagenome assembly WBZT01 (sample SAMN12344358, study PRJNA552823) | activated sludge metagenome | biome: Activated sludge suspended growth; feature: Nitrification reactor; material: Wastewater; isolation source: activated sludge from nitrification reactor of wastewater...
AAGGCTACGGCCACACCAACCCCTGGGACTATCCCTATCGCACCTATGAGATAGCGGTGGCCCTGGCCAACGAGGAAAGCGGCAAAAAGTGACCACGAAGGTCGTCATCACCGGAGACTCCTCGAATGCCGTCAAGGCCGTCGAGCGGCTGCGCAAAGAACTTGGCTCGCTCGACTCGATTGCCAAAACCGCCTTCTCGCTGGGCGGGGTCATCTCCGCCGCCGGCCTGGTGGCCTATACCAAATCCATCATTGACGCCGCCGACGCGCTCGACCAGATGAGCGAGCGCACCGGGGTGTCGGTGGAAGACCTCGGGCGGCTGCAGTACGCGGCCAAGCTCTCCGGGGTCGAGTCCGAGCAGCTCGGCAAATCGCTGCAAGCGCTCTCCGGCGAGATCGTCGCCGCGGCCGGCGGCTCGGAATCCGCCATCGCGAAATTCAAGCGCCTGGGCGTCAGCGTGCAGGACACCACGACCAAGCAAATCCGCCCGGCAAACGCCGTGCTGCTCGACCTGGCGGACGCCTTTTCGAACTTGCCCGAAGGCGCCGAGCGCTCCGCCCGAGCTGCCGAGATTTTCGGGGCCAAGCTGGGCGGTGTCATGGTGCCGTTCCTGTCGCAAGGCCGCGCCGGCATTCAGGCCCTCGGCGACGAGATCGAGCGGCTCGGCGGGCTGATGACGGCAGAGACCGCGAAGGCCGCCGCCGAATTCAATGACAACCTGGACCGCCTGAAGACGACGTCGTCGGCCGCCGGCATCGCCATCGCCAACGCCCTCTTGCCGACGCTCAACAAGCTGACGACGGAGTTCCTGACGGCGCGCGGCGCCGGGTTCAGTTTCCTTGGCGCGCTGTCGCTCACCGGCACCATTGGCACGGTAGAGAAGCAAATCGAGCGCGTCACGGCGCGCCTCGCCGAACTAAACGCCGAAAAGGCGCGCGGCCAGGGCCGCGGCCTGGCCGGCGCGATTTCCGGAAAGAGCGTCGCCGACGACATCGCCCAGCAGGAGAAACTGCTGAAGTTTTACGAGGCCCTGCGCGACAAGGGCTTGCAGGACGAGGCCGCCAACGCCGCGAAGCGCCTGGCCCTCGGCGCTCAACTGCAGACCAAGCTTGGCGAGCTGGAAAAGCTCCGCTCCGTCGCCGCCGGCAAAGCCTCGGCCGACATCCTGCTCGAGGACGACAAGCGCACCGCCGCGCAGATCGCCAACGCCGAGAAACTGCGCGACGCGCTGCGCTCCGCCTGGCAGGAAAGCCTGGCCGCCAGCAAGTCAGCTACCGAGGAAGCCAAGAAGCTCATTGCCCTGGCGGCTACCACGCGCACCGCGGGCGCCGACAAGGCCGCCGAGATCCGGCGTAGCCAACTGCCGCAGGAAGACCAGGACAAGGCCAACCAACGGGATTTCATCAATCTCTCGGACACCGCCGCCGAGAATGCGCTGATGGCCAAGTTCGCCGCGCAACAGGGGCGCGTCGAGGCCGCTGCCAAGCTCGCCGAGAGCGCGCTGAAGGATGCCGAGCGCGCGCAGAAATTCGCCGACAAGCTCGCCGACCCCGAGCAGCAGGCGCGCGCCACCGAACGACTCGCCGACGCGCAAGCCACCGCGCAAGAGGCACAGGCCAAGATTCAGGAGAAGAAAGCCGCCGACGCCACCGACGTGGCCAAGCAACAGGCGGACCGCATCAAGACGCTCGACGCGGAGATTGCCGCCTTGCAGAAGAAAGCCGGCGAGATCAGCGTGCAGGTACGCGTCGACGAAGCGCTCGGCGCCATCGCCAATCTGAAGGCGCAGATCGCCGCGCTCGAAGACAAGACGGTGACCGTGACGGTCAATACCGTGCAGTCCGGCAACGCGGCCGGCGCCGAGGATTACGCGGCCTATGCTGCCGCCGCCGATTTTCGCAAGGAAGGATTCGCGCGCGGGGGCTACACCGGCCCGGGCGGCAAGTGGCAGCCGGCCGGCGTGGTGCACGCCGGCGAGTTCGTTCTCCGGCAGGAAGTGGTCCGCCAGCGCGGCATGCTCGCCTGGCTGCAGCGCCTCAACCGCGAGGGCCTCGGCGCGCTGCCTGGGTTCGCCAGTGGCGGACTCGTCGGCGGCCTGTCGATCGGCATGGCCCGAGCGCCGCAGGCCGCCGCTCAGGGCGTCGCCGCCGTCTTCAACTTCCCCGACATGGGCAGATACCGGGTGACCATGGACGCTGACCCGCTTGGTCAGCTGGAGCGCGCTTTCGCCCGCATGGCCCTGCAGAAAGGCGGCCGGAAATGACAACGCTTCTCAAAATCGGCGCGCTCGCCATCCCGAACCGCGCCGCGCTCGACATCGAGCAGACCTACGAGACGATCGGCGGAGAAACCCTGCTGCGCACCGTCTCCGGCGCCGCCATCAAGCAAGAGACCTGGCGCCGCCTGCGCACCACCATCAGCGGTGGTGGCTGGCTGCCAGCAGGCCTGGAATCGATCGACACGTCGACCACGCAGACCGTCGCCTGCCTCGTCCCGCGCGCGCTGATCGCCGACGCCAGCCGGCAGGCCACGCTGCCCGTCGGCCGCCGCGCCGACGCCGGTCACCTGCCGTTCGCGCTCGCCCTGCTGCCCTTCGGCGATGCCGTGCCGACGCCTCTGGCCATCGTCGGCAACGTCGGCACGGCCACCGCCGTCGCCGACGCCATCGGCTATCAGATTCTGTACTTCCCGCTGCTCACCTGCTGGGTGCAGCGCCCCAGCGAATCCGGATCCCGAGGCGACGCCAGCTATCGCTGGGAACTCGTCGCCGAGGAGGTTTGACGTGCCAGAAACCTACGTCGGCACCAGCGGCGCCGCCGGCTCTGCCGGCATCTGGACGACCATCGTCACGATTGCCGGCGTCGACGTCACCGCGCGCATCGTCGGCGACATCCGCATCGACGCCGAGGAAGACAGCGCGCGCGTGGCCGATCTGACGATCGCCCCGGCCTCGACCAGCTTCACCGTCGCCGCCTGGGTGGGCAAGCCGATCACCATCGACATCGCCGCCATGCACACCGGATCCCCGACCAGCGTCGAGCGCCTGTTCACCGGCATCATCGACACGCCCGTGCTCGACCTGGCCGGCCGCAGAATCGGCCTGCGCTGCACCGACGATCTGCAGGGCGTAGTCGAGGCGATGGACGCCGCCGCCATCGACGCCGCCATTCCTGACGGCTATTACTCGCCGGCCATCTTCGACCCCGCTGCGCGCGGCTGGTCGCGCGCGCAGGATCGGCTGTCCACGGTCCCCGCGTCGCTCGACTTGACGCCGGCCAGAGCGCTGCGCCTGACCGACTGGGAGGCCAAGACTCTTGCCGACCTGGCGTTCACCGACGCGCATCTGCTCGACGGCTCGCCGTCCGTCGCCATCGCCGGGGCGCACCAGCTCGTCAACGTCGTCGACGTCGATTTCGGATATCGCTTCCCGCGCGTCAAGGCGGAGTGCTTTTCCGTGGGCTATTCGTACGTCAACGAGACGAACATTGCCGATTTCGCCGCCGCGCTCAGCTGGTTTCTGCAGCGCTCCGCCGTCGTCTCCGCCATCGAGGGCGCCGGCGCGACGGTGGAATCCATCGCGTACACGCCGCTGCCGTCGTCCCCGATTGGCTCCTGGTATCCGAGCGTCTACGACGCCGAGCTGTGCATGGGATTCACGGCGACGTGCAGTTTTGACTACGGGCAAACCACCGAGGAGCGCCACGCTATCACGGTGTCGGCGCCCAATTCGGTAAGCGCCCTCGGAACGCGCCGCGACCGCCTTTCTGGCGCCCTCGAAGGGGTCTATCCGCCTGTCGTCGCCGCCGAGACCAGCGCGCTCCTCTGGAAAAACAAGGTCAGCGGCATCCCGCCGCAAGATCGCGCGCTGCCGATTGTCGGCCAGACGACGGCCGCCGACGTGACGCTTACCGCCGATAGCGACCGATCCGCCGCAGATGCCGCCATGGAAACGCTGATCGCCATCGCCAAGACGAAGATATGGGCCAGCCACCGGCACAACGCGGTGGCGGCTTCCGTGCCGCTCAACCCGGCCGTGGACGTCGACAAGACGATTTCCGTGTCGGTCCCCGGGCTGACCGCGAAGGGCAAGTGCAGGTCGGTATCGCATCGCCTGTCGCCGGACAGTGGCGAGGCCGTCAGCGAGTTCGAGCTTGCCATCTGCTCGATCGCGGGAACCGGCGTCACGCACCCGGAAACGCCGACCGCCGCGCCGGCGGGCTCCACGCCTGCGAGCAGCGCGCTGACCGATCCGGCTACCGTCGATTTCAACTATCTCGTCGACGAGGATCACGTCATCACCGTGACGTTCCCCGGCGTGGATTCCGCCCAGCGCGACTTGGCCGTCGTGCCGATCGCCAGCAGCTTCTCGGCGCGGATCGTCGAGGATGTGTTCACGGTGACGCTGTAGGGCGCCATGGCTACGCCTCGACAAGACCTTGTCCAGTCGCTCGCCCGCGTGACCACGGCACCCGCCTTGAGCACGCAGAGCAACCACAATTTGCCGTCTCCACCGCCGGCACCGGCCATTCCCGCCCGTGTCGGCACCGCCAAGGTGCTCGACGTCACCGTGTCCGTGGGCTCGCCATGATCGCTCGCGAGATCATGCGCTACCGCCAGGCGGCCGCGTCCGGCGTGCGCACGACGACGCGCCGCAATCGCATTCTTCCGGCGCCGCCGCCGACGCCGGCAATCCCCGGCCGCGCTGGCGTCTCCTCGCAGATCCTCAAAAAGCGCACGCTCGCCGACCTGATGCGCGGCTTTGTGCTGCGCCCGCACGCGGCCGCGTCCGGAACGCGATTCGACCCCTACACTCTGGCGACGCTCAACGCGGGCTACACGCTGGCCGGTGCGGGATACGAAGTGCAGGCGTTCGCCACGGGCTGGAATGTTTTCGACGCCACGAACTGGCGCGACGTCGTCTGCCTGTTCGCCAACACGATCCGCGTCAACGCCATCACCATGCAGGCGCTCGGCATCCCGGCCGCCAACGCACCGTGGAAGGCGATTCCGCACCTGATCGCCGATAGCGATGTCGGCGCGCCCTACGGCACCGAGGCGCTCAACGTCACGCAGAAGCGCGTTTTCGCCGTTGGCCGGTTTGCGGTCAAGTCTTTTGCCGCCGGTGGCGTTGTCGCGACGCTGGCGCCGACCACACCGCGCACCGATCACAAGGCCATGACGCTCGGGCCGCGCGTTGATGCGGCCACGAATAAGGCGTATCTCGGGCAAATCTACTACACCGGGGCATTCTTCGACTCCGCGATCGGCGGCTGGGCGTTCTCCGCCGCCGAGGTGAGCATGCTGCTGACGCCGGGCTATCTGTCCACGGTGGCCAGCTCGGCATCGGTCGATCTTCCGGTGGCGTCACTGTCGAGCGGGGGAACCACGTCGGGGAGCGTGACGACTGGATTGACGCTGCCTGATACCGTGGTCGGGTACAAGGGCTATGGCGTTCTGGCGTGGATCAATGCCTACCCGCCGCCGAACACCTTCGCGCAGGCACGCTTGCACTATCCGACCGCCGATCGGTATCTCGCCGCGGTGCCTGGGCAACTCGTCCGATCCTACTCTCGCCTGACTTTCGCCGGCGCCGCGTCGCAAACGCAGGACATGGCCGGCGTGTCGGTGAGCTATTCGGGCAGCAACACCAAGACGTGGGACGACGGAACCCGCCAAAAGAAGCACGCGGCCGTGAATATCGATCTGCCTGGCGGAGGCAGCGGCATTACGACCAACCGGCTGAATATCGGCGGGGGTGCGACCACGCTGGTGTGGTCGACGCCGTCTGTGCCTGGCGTGCTCGGGCCGCCAACGGCCAATCTGCCGGCGACGACGTTCGCGGCTTACAACTTCGACGAGGACGCGCAAGACGGGAACTTTTCGGTTTCCGCGGGTGGCTCGCCAGTGTGTTCGGTGGTTTTTTCGGTGCGCAAGACGGCTGGCGACGTCAGTACGCTCAATCCCAACCTGACGATCTACGACGCGGACATTGTCGCGGGGACGGTGGACGCGACTTACGGCACGGCGAGCTTGCAGGGCGATGGCAACCTGTACTTTTACAAGACGCCTCCAGCGCAGACTCCTGGCGTTATCGCCGAGATCAACGCCGAATTCCAGCGGATGAAGGACATCTTCATGGCGCGCGTCCTGGTCGGTAACAACAACGTATCGCGCACCGCGCCGGCCTATTCGCAGTCGATTACCGCCGGCGCCGAAAACTCGTTTACCGCCAGCCTGACCTGGCAGACGGTCGACTATATCCTGCGCGACGACGTCAATGGGGTATTCGTCAGCGTCGAAGGCAGCTTCGTCGGCTCGCAGTCCGGCGCGTTGGCAGGGGAGGCGACGCTCACCGTGAGTGTGCGAGTCAAGACCAGGCACCACGATAATCTGATCACCCTGTACACCGGAACGTTCGGCTATCTGCAGTTGCTGCCGGAATCGACAGTCACCAGCGGCAAGACGGCTGTCCCGTCGCCGTTGGTGCGAGCGTTTCACGCGCCGATGCATCAGCATCAAGGATCGTTCAAGGGAGCCGCCTACGTCACGCTGGCGGAAGAGACGGCCGGCTGCACGCCGGCGCATCTGTTCAACTTCGCGCTATCGCTACGGCCCTATGGCGACCTGGGAACCGTGGACGACGCCAACGACACCGGCGCGCCTGTTTCGTTCGTCGCGCCGAATCTTCTGGAGTGCCTGTATGCCTACGTCTACTCGCAGAAATATGGCCTGGACCCGGTGACGCGCTACCCAGTAACCGCCGCCGATCGCTACGCCGCCGTCACCGCCGGGCTGTTCTCGTCTCCGTTCGCCATTCGCGTGCGCGACGGCGTTGTCGCCGAGTGGGCCGCACCGTTCGGGGCTGGATACCTCGCCTCCGCCGGCGCCGGGATTTTTCGGACCTGACCATGCCCGATCCAGCGACCACCAGCGGAGCGGCCGTCATCGGCCTGTCGGCAACGGGCGTCACCCTGTTCGGCCTCGCTCTGGGTCTGCGGCCGGAGCTTGTCCTCGCCGGCCTGTGGGGCGCCTTCTGGGCGCTCTCCTACGCCGACCCCATGCCGCTGCACCGGCGCTGCACGCTGTCGATTACCGCGTCGATACTCGCCGGCTACGGCACCCCGGCGGCAATGGCGGTTGTCGACGGCATGGGCGCCATGCAGGCGGCCGGCGCGCAGGACAAGATCCAATACCCTGTCGCCGTGGGAATCGGATTCCTGGCCCACCGCATCCTGGGCCCGCTCCTGATGCGCTTCGCGGAAAAGCGCTCCGAGGACGCGCTCAAGTGACCTGGCTGCAGATCATCGGCCTTGTTGAAGCCATCGTGATTCTGGTGCTCACCGAGCCTGTGCTCAACCGCATGAGCCCGTGTGCGCCTATGATCATGCGCATGGCGTTTCACCTGATCGCCATCGGTAGCGCGGTCAGGGTCTATCACATTCTGTCAGGTCATCCGCCAAGCTGGTCCGCACTGATGCAGGTTGGCGGCCTGGCGCTGCTGCTCATCTGCGACCAGCTGCGGCACGTTCGGTTGATCGATCGGCGGAAGGGCAGGCGCGAGACTGACCAGGCGCCGCCTGCGGCGTCGGAATGAAAAAGCCGCCATCTGGCGGCTTTCTTGTCTCGTGGCAAAGCGTTTTTTGAGATATTTTCCGGCCGTGTTACGCTTTGCCTGATGGCCAGCAACATGCTATTTGGCTGTGTAGATTTTGTGCAGTTGCCCAGACAATTTGTGCCGTTTTGTGGCAGTTCCTGACCGGTGAAAAGTTCGTAAGCCTATGATTTTGAAGCAGCCCGGATGGTGAAACAGGTAGACACAAGAGACTTAAAACCATCCGTCCAGCCAATTGAATCAATCGGTTAGTCGTCTTTGTGCAATTTTTGTGCAGCGTCGATTTCCGACCGCACCCACTTCGCCCCGCCAAGCTCGGCCAGTCGGTCGCGCTGATCTGCAGTCATTCGCAGGCTGACGGTGACGGTCGTCTGCCCTTCCGCAACCGGCTTGCGCCCTTGGCCCCTTCCGGGGCCGCCGCGTTTGGCGTTTGGCTTGGTCAAATCCCGCATTTTACGACCTTGCCATGGCGGTGGATTTCCACCGTCCCAGCCACTCCGCGCAAGGCCAATGCGTTCGTTATGCCGGCCCGCGTCCCGGTTAGGTGTTGCACTTCTGTTGTACCGCCCGGCGCGGTGTACACGACCATCGCGCGGGCAGCAAAGCGCCGATCTATCAGTCCGGCTCGATACCCGCGCATAAACTCTTCGCCGCGCGCAGTGCTCCGGATATGCTCTGGGGGCTCGCGATCGAACAGCTTTCGACCGATGCGCTTTCGTCCTTGGTTCATCCCTACCTCCCATCCGGCCGCGTAGTCCGTGCCTTGCGATAGTTCTTTGGATGTGGCTTTTTTCATTTTCTTTCCCCTGTTTGTCCTGGAGCTGCCACTTTTGGGGCCGCTTCGTTTGGTTTCGTTGATGCGGCTAAAGTCCTCCGCCGTAGCCAAATTTCGCCATACACCAGTCGCCCACATGGCGAGCGTCGGAGCCGACCAGGCCGTACACTTTGATCGCAGCAATAACTGCAGAGCGGTCACTGTCCCTGTTTTTGCTGTCGGTCATGCCGATCGCTGTCGAAAAAACTCCGGTACGGATCATGGTCAGTTGTGCGGTGGTCATTGCGTTCTCCTGTTTGGTTAGTTGATATTGTTATTGTAGTGCGCAATCAATCAGTAGTCAAGGGGTTTACGGTTGGTTCCGTGTTTTTTTGAGATTTCTGTGCTGCGGCAATCTCGTCAGCCATCCTCTCAGTCATCCGATCGGCGCCGGCCCGGAGGTCGGCGCGCATCAGGTGGGAGTAGCGCGATGTCTCGGCTGTGGTGGTGTGCCCGAGCAGATCCCGCAGCAGAACCAGCGTCGCTCCAGACTGCGCCCACCAGCTCGCGGCCGTGTGGCGCAGGTCGTGCCAGTGCAGCGCCGGCATGTCGGCCTTGGTCCTGGCGCGCTCGAAGTAGGTCCGCAGCGTGTTGTACGTCAGCCCGATCGGCAGCACCAGGTCGCTCATGTCCGCCGGAACGGGAACCAGGCGTGGTCGGCCGGTCTTGCTGATTTCCGGGCCGATGACGATGTGGCCGTCGTGGATCGTATCCACTTGCAGCAGTTCGCCCTGGCGTAGTCCGGTGCGGGCCGATAGGCGTATCGCCAGAGCTACCTGGGGATGCTCGCAGCACTCTGCCAGGTGCTCTACCTGCGTCGGTGTCAAATACACATGCCGCTTTGTCTCGCCACGCAAAAGCTTGATGCGCGGCCCGAGTTGCTCGGTCAGCCATCCCCACTGGTCGTGAGCCAAGTGCGCCACGCGGCGCAGGGCTGCCAATCGGCGGTTAATGGTGGCGATCGCCAGGCCCGCATCGATCCCGGCCTGTTTGACGGCCTCGGCGACGAGAACGATTTGCGCAAGCTGCCTGCCCGCCGTGTGGTCCATGATCGCCTTGATTTGGCTGGTAAGCGACTTGACGCTGCGCAGCCTTGAAGCCTCACCGGATAGCCATCGCAGCAGCGCGTCGTCGACGGTGTGGGATGCTACCTTGCCGAGCCGCCCGGCCAGATGGTCGGCGCGAATCTTGGATTCAAGTGCTACGGCGTCCGCCTTCCCACCAGCCGCGCCAGCAGTTCCCGCGAACTTTTTGCCGTCGACCTGAAATCGGTAATGCCAGCGCTCGCCGCGCTTGTAGACGGCCATGGCTTTTCCCTCCTGACTTTTTGTCGGGAAATATAGGCCTGTGCGTCTGCTGGGTCAATGCGCACGCTCCCGCGCACCTGGACGACTGTAATCGCTCCGTCGTTGATTTCGCGCGCTACAGTGCGGGGAGATACGCCGAGATTCTCCGCAAATTCGGCGACGGTAAGCAGTTTGTTCGGCATCACTTCCGCACCTCGATGTCCGGCACGATGGCGAGCGGCTTGAACACCACGCGGTATTGGTACGGGCTCGCCTTCGCTGCCTCGATCTGCTCGGCGAAATACGTCACGTTGTCCGACAGGCCGAGGAAGTGCTTCTTGTAGTCGCTCGATCCGGTCTTGCAGGTCACGGCGACGGCCTTGGTTTCTTCCGCCCGTCCAAGCGCGCACAGACCCTCGATGCTCAACATGTACTCGCCCGTGATGCCGTTGTAGAACACGATGCGCCGGTTGATCTCGAAGTTGTCGGCCGCTTTGGAAAGGTTGGCCGAGGCCACGTGCGCGTCACTGCAACCGGTGATGCCGAACACGGCGGTCAACAAGGACGCGCCGCCAATCAGCGCTGCTACCCGTTTCGTAATCTTCATCGTCATGTCTCCTGTTAAGCGCCGTGAGGCGGCGCGCCTGTTACCTCAGCGTTCGGCACGTCAGAATGGCTCGTCGTTTGTTGCGTCGTCGAGAACAGGCACGATTCGCCAGACAGAGAGTTGGCTGGTGCACACGTCTAGAGTGTTGTTCCACGCTTGCACAGCGCCTAGCTCCGTGTCTGCCCAAGGGCCTCTCGACCCGCAACCACCACAGTGCACGGCGTGTGGGTATTTTTCCGGTGTGGTTCCGCCGACTTCTACCGTGTCGACAATGCATTCGTACCCGAGACAGTGCGGGCAGGGACCGAGCGACACGCGCATTACAAAGCTTGTGCCCATCTCCCTCTTCAAGACTTCGATCGTGTGCTTGACGTATTTCACTTAGCACCATCCGGATACCCGTCATGCAGCACGCCGTCGAGCAGGCGGCCGGCGGCTTTCTTGCCGGCCCGGCAGAAAAGCGGAATTGCCCGTTGCCCATCATGCTTCGACCACTGCTGGCCGTCTGCCCACATCCAGCGCGATGCCGGTCCGCCCACTGGGCATTCGTCCTGGTCTGCAGAAATCCACTCCCCATTTTGCTTGTGCAAGTAGGGAACTCCGGCCGCTGCGCACTGGTCGCGCAGCGAACGCGCCCAATCCGGATGCATCGGCCGCGCCTTCGGCCCGGACTCTCCGCCGACGACAACCCAATGCAGTCCAGCGTCGCCTCCTCCAATGCGCCACGGCATGCGGTTGATAGCAGCCTGCACGTCCACAGGCCCGAGCAGCGGCTCCGCGCTCACCCACCGCACCGCTGCCGGCGTCTGCAGTAGCAGCGGGATGCGCTGGTCGGCCGCTTCCTGATCCTCGACGCTGACGCCAAGCCAGACGTGCGGTAGTGGCCAAGACACGAGATACACATCTGGGTCCAGTGGTGACTGAAAGGTGTGGCCAATCGTTCGGGCAGCACCATCAAGAATTGCAGCCGAGCGTCCCAGCCGCTGCATGTAAGCCAGCATCCTTTCAGGGCGCTTTGTCAGCACCTGGAACGTGTGCTGCTGAGACAGCGCCATCACTGCGAACACTTGATAGATGAAACTGTCCGGCACGTCCTCGTGGAAAAGATCGGACATGCTGTTGACAAAAATCCGGCGCGGCCTCTTCCAGCGTAGTGGCTGCATCAGTCGTTCCAGATGGCACGCCACATCGGTAAATGTCCGCCCCTGGTACGCCGGCAAGTGCGCCAAGCGACTCCAATCACGCTCTGCATAGCAGTGTTTGCAGCCCTGGCTTACCTTGGTGCAGCCGGTGACAGGATTCCATGTGGCATCCGTCCATTCGATTCCTGTGCCATCACCCATTTTTAGCGTCTCCGTCTGGAATCAAGTCCGCCATGCTCATAATGCTGATGCCGTAAGTGTCAGCAATCTTCCGCGCAATCAGCAAACTTGGGCATGCCTTGTCCTTTTCGAGCTGCCACAGATAGCTCTTGGTAATTCCTATGTCTTTTGCCGCATCAGACAAAGACTGCTGCAATTCTCGTCTTGCTGCGCGCAATGCTGTTCCGAGGCTTTGAACGTCAGCGCATGTCTTGAACCGAGTCTGCGGAACGTACTTGACGCCGTCGATTATCACCGAGCGCATCACGCCTCCTCGAAGACAATTCTCGGAAACGCCCGGCCAACTGGGGTGCACCGGTAGAGCACGACCTCACCACCGACTGCCGCCGCGTCGTCAATGGCAAGCTGCCTGGCCGCCTCGATCGTCATGTCGCGCAGCGGCCAGGCCGACAGGTGCGCTTGGCCCGCCCGGCAAATGGCGTATTGCTCCGGCGGTGTCTCCGGCTCGGTGGCGTCGATCGCGTCGACGTTGGTCTCCAGATCGGCAAGTCGGCAGTCGTCGACATGCTCTCCTTCTGCGGAAACAGGCTGGCCACTGCCGCAAAGGAAATGATGCAATGCAATCCCGTCAGAGCCACGGCGGACATCCTCTTGCGCGGCATCGTCCACATGCGCAACAGGGTAGCCATTCGCATAGTGGCTAGCGAATGGCTGACGCATCTCTGTCCGCAGTATTTGTGTTCTGCTGTCGATCTGATGCTCGCCGCCGGTCGGCGCCGCTTCCGGCAACGTCGTGGCGTTGTCTTTGTGGCTGCGCTCGGCGAGATACTCGCGCCCGGCGGCCGTGATCTTGTAAGCCAAACTGTTGGTGACGTCGTCGCGACCCTTGGTGGCCAAGCCATCCTTGACGGCATGGTTGGCGTTATCGCGAGCCTGTCCGGCGGTAAGCCCGGTGAATTCGGCAATCTCGCTCACGGTGAGCATTCCCTCTGCGGCAAGAGCCCGAAGTATTTTGGCGCGCGCGCCGTTTTGGCTGGTGGTTGACATGTCTTTCCCTTCTGAGCTTATCGCATGGTGTGAGTGATGACTCGGTATCCCGGCTGGGCAGTGATTCTCTGCTCGCCGTGCGCGGTGCGTTGTTTGCATTTCTTCGCCTCCTCAACGGCCTGCTGCGCTGCTCGGTTACGCGCTTTCACGCGTTGATTCGCGAGGCCAAGGTCAGACGCCTTGGCGCGCAACTGCTGCGGAGACACGCCGTAGCGCGTGGCCAGTTCAGTGGCCGGGGTGGTGCCGTACAGGTCGCGCAACTCGTCGATTTCTGCGCTATTCCACCGTTTGTATTGGTGGCGCGATGTCCTGATCTGCGGCTGGACAGTCATGCGGACTTCTCCAGCCGAGACTGGAACCAACCAAGCTGATACAGCACGTCGTCGAGCGCTTCGTGCAACTCCTCGACCGACTCGGCGACAACATCCTCGTCGGACACCAGGCGCATCTGCTCCTGGAAACTGCGGTATTCGTGTCGGTTGCTTCTCGGCGCCCCGGGGCGGACGATGCGCAGCAGTTTCCCGCCTTCCTGGCGCAAGCGCTCGGCCTCATGCAGGAAGCGAACGTCGGTCAGCACGAAATCAACTTGCTTTACACATCTCTGGTAAATCTCGCGGAACGCGCGATCAACCCAAATGGTGGAATAGCCGTGATGCTGTCCCCAGTCGGTCCCGAGCGATTCCATCAAGGACACAGGCGTCTTGCCGCCGAGCCAGGCAATAGGAATTTCCTTGCGCTCCGGCGTGAAGTCCTCGTCAGTCAGCCCGAGCATCGCCTTGAGCCCGGCGCGAATGGGATCCGCAAAGGCAATCCGGTGGAACCCGTGAACGGTAGCCAGGTAGTCAGACGCGGTGTCTTTGCCGTTGAACGGCTGGCCCGTCAAGCCAAGAATCATGATGGTGTTCCCCTCAAAGCGTTTCGATTGGACCTGTCGGCGTCGGCAGCCGAAGGCCATTGCGCCGATCGTGCAGCGCCTGCTCTCGGGCGTCAGCGGCCGCGCGCTGTTCGTCGATCCTGGCGATTTCGGCCATCCAGAAGCTAACGTCTTCCAGGGCCAAGCGCACCTGGTCTGCCGCGTGCTGCCGCGCGGTGTGCAGGTCGTGCTGGTGGATGCGCGCCGCCGGAATTCGCAGGCCAAGGCCGAAGCGCAAGGCCAGACGGCACGCGTGATTGATGGCCCGGCCGACCGTCTGCAGGATGGATGTGCCGCGCTCGCGGCCGGGCAGCGCTTGTGTCTCTGCGCGTGTGATCATGCGTCGTTACCTCCAGAGATTGGACGCGTCGCGCGAAAGCCGACGCTTACATATTCGCCGTGCAGCAGTGCCGCGTAGAGCGCAAAGGCGCCGGCGTCCTTTCCGCTGCGGCATCCGCCGCCGCGGATCAGCCCACGGTCGTCCCAAACCATCCGGAGCGTGCCGGCCTTGGGATATAGGCCCATGCCGGATGTCCGTGGGTCACAAGGAGCCGTCATAACGCTGGGAGAATCCGCGTCCACGACGCCGGTAACGCCTTCCGGACCGCCTTGAACGTCGTCATACACCCACGACCAGGCATTCCCTCCGAAGTCGCACAGCGTTTGCCCGTTGGACAGCGTCTTCCACCGCGATTCTGCCGCGTCTTCCGGCTGGTACATTCCCGATACAGGAGCCAAAACGCTGCGCTTCCGGAGTCCCTGCTTGAGCTTGCCCTGGCCGAACTGTCCGCCGGTCCAGTTGGCATTCTGTCCCGCCGCGTCGTGCGCTATCGCCAGCCATTGCGTCTCGGTGATCAGCGACCAGCCGGCCGCCCGGCAAGCCGCCAGTGCGGCGAAGTACGAGATGCGAACCCACGGCGTGTGGGACACGTGCGAGGCCGCGCGAGGAACGCGTGAGTCCGGATCCTGGCTGCACAGGAATGTCGACACTTCGAACGGCGGGACGACAAGCCCGCACGGAAGGTGAGTTTCGGGAACGCGAATAAATGCGTTTTCCATGGCTGGCAAGCGGTCAGGACGCGAACGGGTTGCCAAAGAACAGAGGCGCGCGCGTGCCTTCGGAAACCGTCGTCACGATCTTTGCCGCCGCCGCTTCAAGCACCTTGTCGGCGCGGATTAGTTCGTACCAAAACGTGACCTTGCCTTCCTTGGCGCGGTAGCGCAGGCGTGCGTCGACGCGATACGCTTCGGCTCCCCAAAAGACCGGGATGCCGATGGCGAAACGGTCGAACATCCGCATTTTCTCGAGCGTGCCGGCGTCGTCGGTCGACGTGAACGCCATGTCCACACCGCCAGACTGCAGGCGCAATGCCGATTTGAAGCGCATATCCTGCTTGGCCTCGAAATCGATCGCCATGCGCAGCATGTCGGCGCCGGACGGGGTGTGCTCGTCTCCCGTGATGTCGGCAAGGTTGTCCTCGATGAACGCCGCAAATTCGGCTTGGCCGAATGGCTGCCGGTCCTTGGCTTTCCACCTGTTCCACTCTTCGGATTTCCGGGGAGCGAACTTCACGCGATGGTCGCGCCAGTCCCGGTCATCGTCTTCGGCGCCGTGATCATTCACGACGCCGAGAAACTCGACTTTCCCTTGCACATAGTCGGCCTTGACCCAGACGGTGGTCTGCTCACTGGCGTGCAGGGTCAGATACGAGACGAAGCTTTCAACGGTATCCGTCTCGATGCGGGCCGTCTTGCGGCGCGGCTGTTGCAGCAACCGTTCGTCGTCGAAATCTTTGACGGTCCAGTTCGGCGGCAGAGCCACACGGGTGAGGTGGTCGTAATCGCGGCTGGCGATTTCGACCGGCTTCGGTAGCTCGCTCGCGAGCGTCTCGGCGATGTTCTTTGTAGTTTGGTTGTTTTCCATGTGTTTCAGGCTTTCAGGGTGATTGGCTGACGCGAGTCAGCGGGGACGGTTTGCAGGTCGAGCTTCTTCTGGTGCGGATCGTCGGCGACCAGGTTGCCCTCGGGAGTCGCGAACAGCATCGCCTCGAGTGCGGGCTCGGCTGGCTTGGTCAGCTTGACCTTGCCGGTCAGGATCATCGCGCCGCCGCGCGTGGCTTTCTTGACCGTGATAGCCAGATCGATGCGGCCGGACTTGCCGGTTTCATCGACAGCGCTGACAAGTTCCTGCAGCTTTGCGCTTGCCGTGTCGACAAAGACGCCTCCGCCAATGTGGCGCAGAGTGTCGGTAATGGGTCGTGTCATGGGTCGTGTCATGGGTTCTCCAAGGTGGTTGATTTGCCGGTGCTCTCCCGGCTTGTCACGGGGCTTTCGTTCTCCCGTTACGCCAGCCGCTCTGCGCTGGTCCAGCAAGCGGCATCCTCGCTGTGATCTGCGATTTCTCGCGCTTGATTCTGCCGGCCGCGTCAGTTTTCCCGCTGACCGATGGCCATTATCAAGGCGACCGCAAACCCGCGTCGCGCCGGGTGCGGCCGGCAGGATTCAGCTTTCGCGCCGCGCGTTTTCTCGCGGCGAGCGATGTGCTTGCCTTCGTCGATGCCGGAATAGAACGCGTCGCGGCGAGGATCGCCAGGCTTGTACTCGTGCTTGATCGGGTGCGCCGCGAAGACGTACAGCAGGAACGCCTTGACGCCGGCGCGGTATTGCTCGCTGCGGTCCTCGCGCCCGCTGGGGAAGGCTTCGGAGAAAAGCCTTTCGGCGAGAAGAACGCCGCCGGGTTGGTCGATGTGGGGCATGTAGTGGCTCCGTGGTCGGTGGATGCAGCACACTGTAGCCATAGGCGGCTACCGTGTCAAGCCATTTCGCAGCGAAAAAAAACCGCCTTGACGACGGGTATGTCAATCCGGGGTTTCGATCACCACCTGAAGCTCGCCAGCCGCTCGGCAATAGCAATCATGGCGAGAACGACCATGGTGATGATGATCGCCGCTGGAATGGTCGCAAAAGCCAGCTTGACCATGAACTCGACCATGGACCAAAAGGACATGTGAATGTCGGTGACGATGACGCGCATCGGGCCGCTGCCTGTCCGGGAAGACTCCAACGGCGCCGGCAACCCTTCGCCTGGGGACGATGGCGGAGCACTCCGCCCGGCGGCTGAGTTGTGCGGTGTCTCAGGTTTCTGCTCCTGCGCAACGAAGGCGCTTGCAGTGTAATCGGGTTCCGGAGCGAGCCGGGAACGCCTGGGGGGAGTGGTCTGGCTATCCATAACAGAACGCTATCACGTTTCATTCTTCGTGGCACTTGCAGCCCTTGATCGCGCGCAGTCGAGTCCGGGTTAGTCGTTTCTCTCGCTGCGCGGTCCGAAATCCTTCTTGCGAGTCGCCTTCCGCGCGAGATCGATCAGTATCTCTCGCACTTCCTGCGACGCGTCTCGATAGCCCTGTAACAGCTCGCGCTCATCGAGGGGAGTCTCATGCACCGACAGGACGGTGACCGGTGCCGCCGGGCCATATTCTTCGGCGGGATCCACCAGCAAGTCTTTTGCGGATCGCCGAAACGCTTTGGCGATCAGATCAAGATTCTGCACGGTGAGATTGCCATCCCCGTTCTTCGCGCGCCTTACCGTGCTGAACCCGACGCCGGAGACATGCGCGACCTTTTCCAGCGTTTCCCGGCCTGGATACGACTCCATCAAGGCCGTCAGATTGCCAGCAATGATCTTGGCTATATCCATTTCTGGATTGTCACCAAAAACGAAAGCCGTATGCGCTATTGCGTTTAGCCATAGACGGCGATAGACTGTTGCGCATGTTCACCTCTCCGCCAATCTACGAGTTTGTGATGGCCAACCTACGGGCCAAGGCCATCCCACAGCGCACGGTCGCCGCTTGCAGCGGCGTGCCGTATTCGACGTTGACGAAGATCGCTCAGGGAAGCATCAAGGAGCCCAGCGTGCACACCATTCAGCGGCTCGCCGACTTCTTCGCCAAGCAGTCGCCCGCCAGCCGGCCCGACCATGTCGAGCAACAGCAGTCCGCCGCATGACCGGCCACCCCATCTCCTCCAACCGCTCGGTGACGTCTCCCAGCCGGTGCGGCTTCCATCCCTCTCCGCGTCCTGACAGACGCGGAGAGGGATTTTTTCTGTCTGCATTTGCGCACTCCTCAGACCGAGCCGAACGGCACGAATAAACGATAGATGACCGCCTGTACGAAGGCTGTCCGGATTTTTCGTACAGCCACGTACAAGCCAACGAAAGGTCTTGCCATGCAACAAGCGCTATTCCACGAGTCGATCCAGGACGCCCTGCGCGAAGTCATCCGCGCCGCTGGCGGCTCCAAGATCGTCGGCTGCAAGCTGTGGCCATCGCTCCCCGTCGACCAGGCCGCGAGCAAGATCAGCGACTGCCTCAACCCGGACCGCCGCCAGCACTTCAACGAGACCGAAATGCTTCACCTGCTGCGCATCGGCAGGGAGATCGAATGCCATGCCGCGATGCACTACATCGCCTCCATCTGCGGCTACGCACAGCCCGAACCGGTAACACCGGCCGACGAGGTGCATGCCCTGCAGCAGCAGTTCATCCTGGCCACGAAGGAACTCAAGGCCATGAGCCAACGCCTTGAGGCCATCACCGCTCGCGCCAACCTCACTGCCGTGCGCTGATGGACGACGCCGACCGCGCCAAGGAGTTCGAGCAGATGCCCATCGATCTCGCCATCGCCGCCGCCCGTTCAGCGACAGCCGGCCTCTCGCCTTGTGGCGTCTGCTACTACTGCGACGCCATCGTGCCGCCCGGCTGCCGCTTCTGCGACGCCGACTGTCGCGACGACCACGAGCGCCAACAGCGCGCCGAGAAGATCGCCGGCAAACGCCAATGAACCCCACCCACCCCAACAGTAGCAACCGCGCGCGCAACTCACACGCAACCCAACGCAACCCCATTGAGCCGGTCAGCGGGTCCTCCCCAACACGTCTGCTTGCGGGTAATGCGAAGCCCGGAGTGGCGCTAGGTTTTTGGGTTTTTGGATAGGCAACGCATGAGCTGGCGGAATTACGACGACGTTTGCGAGCAGATCGCGGCTGCTGGGCTGATCATCGACCCGAAGCGCGGGCTGGAAGTCGGGACGTCGACGTTTGTGCGGTGTGCGGTCGTCGGCGATCGGGAAAAGCGGGGCTGGTACAAGCTGCACGCGCTGCCTGTCGGCGGTGGCGAGGAGTTGATCGTGGGGTCGTTTGGCGTCTGGTCGGCGAACGACCAGGCGCCGCAGAAGATCATCCTCAAGCGTGAGGATCGGCCGCGCATCACGCCGGAGCAGGCGGAGGCGATACGCGCGCGCCAGCTCGCCGACCGCAAGGCCGCCGATGCCGACCTGCTGCGTCGGCACGAAATCGCGGCGCGCAAGGCTGGCGGCTGGTGGCGGAAGTGCGGCGAGCTCGGCGAGAGTGCTTACCTGTCCCGCAAGGGGCTGCCGGCTGGCCGGCTGTTCGGGGCCAGGCTGTCGCCCACTGGCAATCTGGTTATCCCGGTGCAGGACGGCAAGGGTAAGACCTGGGGCCTGCAGGTGGTCTATCACGACCCGGCGATCAAGAAGCGCAAGGGAAGGGACAAGGATTTCTGCCCGGCTGGCCTGGCGAAGAAGGGCCATTTCTTCCTGATCGGCTCGCCGATGGCCGGCAGCGTGGCGCTGCTCTGCGAGGGGTTCGCCACCGGCGCCAGTCTGCACGAGGCGACAGGCCTTCCCGTGGTCGTCGCCTTCGACGCCGGAAACCTGCTGCCTGTGGCGCAGGCGGTTTGCAAGACGTACCGCGGGCTGCGCCTGCTGGTCTGTGCCGATGACGACTACCTGCAGACGTGCCGGGCCTGCTCGACCTGGACGACCGTGACGGATCCGGAGTGCTCCGCTTGCGGCGAGCCGCACGGCAAGGTGAACGCAGGCGTCGAGTCGGCCAGGTCCGCGGCGCTCGCTGTTGGCGGCCACGTGGTGACGCCGATCTTCCCGGGCGAGCGCCCGACGACGCACAAGGGCCCGACCGACTTCAACGACCTCCACGTGCACCCCGATGGTGGGCTGTCGATGGTGGCGCGCCAGATCGAGGCCTCCCTATCGGCGCACGGGTGGCAGTCCGGACGGCAAGTGCCTGTCCGGGCGGCAGCGCATGAGGCGGGGGGAGGGGCCGCGCCGCGCCAGCCCATGCGGGGTCTGTACTCGCTGGACGAGGCGTGCGACCGTTGGACG
>WBZT01001151.1_pt1 | contig 19799 bp, 20 predicted proteins | sample 5204241 | NCBI WGS metagenome assembly WBZT01 (sample SAMN12344358, study PRJNA552823) | activated sludge metagenome | biome: Activated sludge suspended growth; feature: Nitrification reactor; material: Wastewater; isolation source: activated sludge from nitrification reactor of wastewater...
GACCACGCCAGCGCGCTGCACGTTGCGCATCATGCCCAGTTTGGCAACCGAGACACGCACCCAGGTCGCGCGGAAATCTTCAAGCAGGAGGGTGGCGACGAATTCGGCCAGCCTTTCGAGGAGGTTGAAGTGGCGCGCGGCGAGTTCGGCGCGCAGCCGGTCGACCACCAGTGCGTAGTCGATGGTATCGCCGATGTCGTCAGTGGCTCCGGCGCTGGCGGTCGAGGTGCCGATCTGCAGGGATATTTCCAGCGTCTGCGCCATTGCCTTTTCACGCGGATAGATGCCGATCAGCGTCGACGCGCGCAGGCCGTCGATGAAAATGATGTCCATTTGGCGATGCCTTCGCTCGGTGTACAATTCCCCGTCGGGCGTGCAATCCGCGGCGCGACCGAAGTGCGCGCATTCTAACCCAGAGTACCCTACCCGATTACCCCCGCGATGTCTCCGTTCCTGATCACCGTTCTTGCGGTCCTTGCCGCCTATCTGCTGGGTTCCGTCCCGTTTGCGGTGCTCGCCAGCCGCCTTTTCGGTCTGGCAGATCCGCGCAGCTACGGGTCGAAGAACCCCGGAGCCACCAATGTCCTGCGTAGTGGCCACAAGGGCGCCGCCATCCTCACGCTGGTCGGCGACATTGCCAAGGGCTGGCTGGCGGTCTTCCTCGCCACCCGCCATTCGGCTGTCCTCGGCGAGAACACGGTCGGACTCGTTGCGCTGGCGGTTTTTTGCGGTCACCTTTACCCGGTCTTCCTCGGGTTCAAGGGCGGCAAGGGGGTCGCTACGGCCGCTGGCGTCCTGCTCGCCATCGACTTCCGGCTCGGGCTGGCAACGCTGGTCACCTGGCTGCTCGTTGCCTTCACCTTGCGTTACTCGTCGCTGGCGGCGCTGGTCGCGGCAGTGAGCGCGCCGGTTTATGCTCTGCTCCTGTGGGGACGCGGCCCGCTGGTGCTGGCGGTCGCCGTCATTGCGATCCTGCTGATCGGCAAGCACTGGCCAAATCTGCAACGCCTGATGACCGGCAGCGAGCCCAGAATCGGCGCCGGCAAATAAGTACCCGCGATCGCCGGACGTACCGGTACGTCGTCGTGGCGACGGTCTTGTAGACTAGGCTCCGGTCAATGGCCATCGCGGCCGCACCGCGAAAGCACCTGGTGGCTTGCCCGAATCCCCGGCCTGAAGACGCAGGGCGCCGGCCAGTGCGATCATGGCGCCGTTGTCGGTACAGAATTCGAGCTCCGGGTAGAAAACCGCGATCCTCGTCCGGGCGGCGTGCGCATCGAGCTGACGCCTGAGTTCGCGGTTGGCCCCGACACCGCCAGCCACCACCAACTGTCGCAGACCGCTGAGCTCGACGGCGCGTAGCGCCTTGCTGACCAGCACTTCGACGATCGCTTCCTGAAAGCCGTGCGCGATGTCCGCCCGCTGCTGATCGCTGATCTTCCCCAACTCATTCACCCTGGTCAGCACGGCCGTTTTCAGACCGCTGAAGCTGAAGTCGAGATCGCCGGATTGCAACATGGGCCGAGGCAGGCGGACCAGTCCGGGACGCCCGCGTTCGGCCAACAAGGCGAGAGCCGCGCCGCCCGGGTAACCAAGACCAAGCAGTTTGGCGGTCTTGTCGAAGGCCTCTCCGGCCGCGTCGTCGAGCGTTTCCCCCAACAATTCGTACTCGCCGACGCCGGCGACGCGCATCAACTGGCTGTGCCCTCCGGAAACGAGCAATGCGACGAAGGGGAATTGCGGCCGGCGCTTCGACAGCAAGGGCGAAAGCAGATGCCCTTCGAGGTGGTGTACCGGCACGGTTGGCACGCCGAGCGCTGTCGCCAGAGCTTCCGCAAACGCCGCTCCGACCAGCAGCGCGCCGGCCAGGCCCGGTCCTTGTGTGTAGGCGACGGCATCCAGCATCGTCAACGAACAGTCGCTGTCGCTCAGCACCTGCCGGAGCAATGGCACAAGGCGTCGGATGTGATCGCGCGAAGCGAGTTCCGGCACCACGCCGCCGTAATCCGCGTGCATGCAGACCTGCGAGTGCAGGGCGTGCGCAAGCAGCACGCCGCCAGCGTCCGCCCGGTACAGCGCCATGCCCGTTTCGTCGCAGGAGGATTCGATTCCGAGGACCAGCATCGTTCGCATTCTAGCGCAGGCGGCGGTTGTCGGCCGGCACCGCGAACGCCTGCGTGACGGCTGGCGATACGGCAGGGACTACCGCAGGCTGCCGGAAGAGTGCGAAAGCTGCTATCTTTTCGTCGTCCGTACAGCCTGGGATGAAGCCATGTCCAACCCTGTTGCCACGCACACGGTACGTGCCGCGTGCCCGCATGATTGCCCGGATACCTGCGCGCTCGAGGTGACCGTCGGCGACGACCGCGTCGTCAAGGTCAGTGGCGCTGCCGATCATCCGCCGACCGCCGGGGTGCTGTGCACCAAGGTCGCGTACTATCCGGAGCGCATTCATCATGCCGACCGCCTGCTCTACCCGGCGCGCCGCGTTGGTGCGAAGGGTCCCGGTGCCCGATTCGAGCGAATTTCCTGGGACGAGGCGCTGGCGACGATTGCCAGGCGTTTCCAGCGCATCGTCGCCAGCGATGGCGCCGAGGCAATCGTGCCTTACAGCTACGCCGGAAATTCGGGGCTGCTCGGCTACGGTTCGATGGATCGCCGCTTCTTTCACCGTCTCGGTGCCTCGCGACTCGACCGCACGATCTGCGCCAGTGCCGGTGCGCTGGGCTATCAGGCGACGATCGGCGCCAGCGTCGGGCTCGACCCGGAGAATGTCGTCGATGCCCGACTGATCATCCTTTGGGGCAGCAACAGTGTGGTGTCCAATCTGCACTTCTGGCGCCTGGTGCAGGAAGCCAAGCGGCGCGGTGCCCGCCTGATCGCCATCGACCCTTGCCGCACGGTCACTGCCGACAAGTGCGATCAGCACATCGCCTTGCTGCCGGGTACGGATGCTGCGCTGGCGCTCGGACTGATGCACGTCCTGATCCGCGACGGCCTAATCGATCACGATTACATTGCCCGCCATACACTCGGGTTTGCCGCGTTGCGGGAACGTGTCCTGGCCTATCCGCCGGCACGCGTTGCGGCAATCTGCGGCATCGACGAGGTCGAGGTGGAAGGGCTTGCGCATGCCTACGGCGACACCAGGCCGGTGGCGATTCGCGTCAACTATGGCATCAACCGCACCGCTGGCGGCGGCATGGCAGTGCGCAGCGTGGCCTGCCTGCCGGCGCTCGTCGGCGCCTGGAGAGATCCGGCGGGAGGCGTGCTGCTGTCCACCTCGGGCAACTATCCGGTCGCCACCGCCGCCCTGGAGCAACCGGAATTGATGCCCGAGCCGATGCCGCGGATCGTCAACATGAGCCGCATCGGCAACGACCTGCTGCGCGCGCGACCAGCGATCAAGGCCCTGTTCGTGTACAACAGCAATCCCGTCGCCGTCGCGCCGCATTCCGCCGAGGTGGTCGAAGGATTCGCTCGCGAAGACCTGTTTACCGTCGTCCATGATCTGTTCCAGACCGACACCGCGGACTACGCCGACATCCTGTTGCCGGCGACCAGCCACATGGAACAGCTCGACGTTCACAAGTCGTACGGGCACCTCTATCTGCAGGTAAACCAGCCGGCGATCGCGCCGCTCGGTGAAGCGCTGCCCAACACCGAACTGTTTCGCCGTCTCGCCCGGCAGATGGGTTTCAGCGAAGCCTGTTTCTCGGATAGCGACGAGGATCTCTGCCGCCAGGCTTTCGACTGGAGCGATCCTCGCCTCGCCGGGCTCTCCTGGGAACGGCTGCGGGCCGATGGCCACGCGCGCCTGAATTTGCCGCGCGGCGCGGCGCCTTTCGCCGAGGGCGGGTTCCCGACGCCTTCGGGCAAGTGCGAGTTCCACAGCTCGCTGCTGGCGCAAGCCGGGCTCGATCCGCTGCCGAATTTCATTGCGCCGCACGAGTGGCGAGAGAGCGAACTTGCTACAGAGTTTCCGTTGGCGCTGATCACGCCGCCGGCGCGCAATTTTCTGAACACCAGCTTTGCCAATTCGGCACGATTCCTCGCGCAGGAACGTTCGCCTGCATTGTACCTGCATCCGGCCGATGCTGCCGCGCGCGGCATCGTCGACGAGCGCCGGGTACGCGTCTTCAATCGTCGCGGCGAGTTCCATGCGCGCGCCGTGGTTACCGACCGGGTGCGTCCGGGCGTCGCGATGTCGACGTCGATCTGGTGGCGCAAGCTTTCGCCCGACGGACGCAATTGCAACGAGGTCACCAGTCAGGCGCTCACCGACATGGGCGGCGGCGCGACATTCTACGACTGCCTGGTCGAAGTCGCTGATGCCTAACAGTCGGCGCGCATGATGGTAAGATATTGCACCGCACAAGCCGCGGCCGGTAGTCGCCGGTTCGGCCAACGGATTGTCTGGTGGCGAAACGGGGAAGGTTCGACGGGAAGGCGATGGCCGAACAACAGGCAGAAAAGGGGTCGATCCAGGTCATCGAGCGAATGATGTCCTTGCTCGAAGTGCTGGCCGACACGCCGGAGCCGGTGAGCCTCAAAGTGCTGGCGCAGAGCACGGGTTTGCACCCGTCTACCGCGCATCGCATCCTGGCGGTCATGAGCAGCAGCGCGCTCGTGGAGCGCCATGAGGCTGGCACCTATGCGCTAGGCATCAAATTGCTGGAGCTCGGTAACCTCGTCAAATCGCGGATCAACATCCGGCAGGTGGCACTGCCTTACATGCAGCAGTTGCACGAACTGATTGGTGAAGCGGTGAATCTCGGCATACGTCACGAGGACGAGATCATCTACGTCGAACGGACTTCGAGCGGCCGTTCGTTGCTGCGCGTGGTGTATCTTGTGGGCGGCCGTGCGCCGCTCCACCTGACTTCAGTCGGCAAGCTGTTTCTCGCCGCCGCCGGGCTCGCCGAGGTCCGCACCTACGCCCGGCGTACCGGCCTGCCGGGCAAGACTCCGCATTCCCTGACCCGTCTCGACGCACTCGAAAAGGAACTCGACAAGGTTCGCCGGCACGAAGTTGCCTATGACAATGAAGAAGCCGAGATCGGCTTGCGCTGCATTGCCGCGCCGATCCGGGACGATCAAGGGGAGGTGGTCGCCGGTCTCTCGGTATCCGCCCCCAGTGACCGCCACAATCCCGACTGGGTGAAACCGATCCGGGCGACGGCCACTGCCATATCGCAGGCGCTGGGCTATCGCATCTCACCGCGCAAGTGAGTTTCGCCAGCGACGGCCGCGGGCGTACCCCGTCGCACCGCCGTCAGGATGCCGCGCAGGATGTCGATCGGTGGCGGGGGGCAACCGGGCACCGTGACATCTACGGGAATCACGTTGGCCACACGTCCGCAGGTCGCGTAACCGTCGCCGAAAATGCCGCCATCGCAGCCACAGTCGCCGACCGCGACCACCAGCTTGGGGGCTGGCGTGGCGTCATAGGTACGCCGCAAGGCCATCTCCATGTTGCGCGAGACGGGTCCGGTGACCAGCAGCATGTCGGCATGGCGTGGACTGGCGACGAACTTGATGCCCAGGCCTTCGAGGTTGTAGTAGGGATTGTTGAGCGCGTTGATTTCAAGCTCGCAGCCGTTGCACGAACCGGCATCGACCTGACGAATGGTTAGCGCCCGGCCGAGAATGGCGAGCACCTCCTGATGAAGCAGCGGTCCCTGCACGCGCAGGGCATCGCCGCAGGCGGGTGCTGTTTCCGTGCGGATTCCGTTGCGTGCGATCTGTCGGAGGATGCGCCACATCAGAGGTCGTGTCCCGAGTAGCTGAGGTTGAAGGACTTGTTGATCAGTGGAAAATCCGGAACGATGTTGCCGATCACCGCATGCTCGAGTACGGGCCAGTTCTGCCACGACGGATCGTGGACGTGACAGCGACGAATGGTGTTGGCGCCAGGCTCACCGGCCAGTTCGAGCGCAACGAAAACGTCGCCGCGCCAGCCCTCGACCCAGCCGGCTCCGAGCGCCGGCTTTGCCGGCAGTTGCAGCGGCGTACGCGTTTCACCGCCGTCAGGCCCGGCAAGAATCACCCGCAGCAAGCGCAGCGATTCAAAGATCTCGTCGAAACGTACCGCCACCCGTGCGGCGACGTCGCCATCGCGACGTGTCGCGATGTTCACCGCCAGTTGGTGATACGGCGGGTGAGGCTGATCGCAGCGCAGATCGACGGCCTGGCCGCTGGCCCGCCCGGCGAGACCGCCGAGTCCGAGCCGGGCGGCAAGTTCCGGAGACACCCGGCCGGTGGTCATGAAGCGATCCTGCAGGCCGGAATGCTCGTCATACACCTTGCGCAGTTCCACCACCTCGCGCTCGATCGCATCACACTGGCGGAAAAGCGTTTCGGCGGTCACCGAGTCGATATCCGACGCCACGCCACCAGGGACGATACAGTCCATCATCAGGCGGTGGCCGAAGGCGTCCTGCGAGCGACGCAGCCAGTCTTCACGGAGCCGCGAGAACTGGGCGAGCCCGAAACCGAACGCTGCGTCGTTGGCGAGCGCCCCGAGGTCGCCGAGGTGGTTGGCGACCCGCTCGCGCTCTAGCAGCAGGGCGCGCAGCCAGGCAGCGCGCGCGGGAATCGTGCATGCCGCTACCGACTCCAGCGCCATGCAGTAGGCCCAGGCATAAGCCACCGTCGAGTCGCCCGAAATTCGCCCGGCCAGGCGATGCGCCACGAGCGGCGGCAGTTCGGTGAAGCGTGCTTCGATTCCCTTGTGTTTGTAGCCCAGCCGTTGCTCCAGGCGCAGAACTTTCTCGCCGACCACTGAAAAGCGGAAGTGACCCGGTTCGATGATTCCGGCGTGTACCGGGCCAACCGGAATCTCATGGACGCCATCTCCCTGCACGCGGACGAAGGCATAGTCGATTGCCTCGCCAACCGGGCCGTGGCTCCTTTCCCGCGGATCGCGGCGCAGCGGGTGACCGTCCGCCGGCCAGGCACCGTGGTTGAGCCATGGTCTCTGGTCAGCCGCGCCTTCGGCAATAATCCCCAGCAGATCGGCCGCTGCCCGTTGCATGCGCGCCGCACAGGGAAAGAACGGCACCAGATCAGGGTAGCCCGGAGGGTTCACACTCCGCCCGCCGAGCGGCAAGTCCAGCCAGAGCAGGCCCTCGCGTAGCGCATAGGCGGCCGACACCACCAGCACGCCCGACGCTCCCCGCGTGCGATCGGAACCCCACAGTGCAAGCAGTCGGCCACCGGCTGCGGATACTGCCTTGGCGATCGCCCGCCAGGTATCCGAGCGGACGGTCAGGTTGCGTATCGGCAGAGGTGCCGGCAAGGGCTCGATACTTTCGACAAAGCGTGAAATCAGCATCGCTTCACCCACCGATCATCCGCGCCGCCTGGCGATACCATTCGTCCAGATACGGGGGGATATACAGGCCCAGCAACAGGCCCAGCCCGAGGTGAACGAATACCGGCAGCAGTGCCGGCGGGTGACGCAGCGGCTTCAGCGAGGTCTCGCCGAAAACCATCGGCTGCACGCGGCTAAAGATCGAGGCAAAGGCTACGCCGAGCGACAACAGCAGAAAAGGCGTGGCCCAGGGTTGTTCGCGCATGGCGGTAGTGAGAATCAGGAACTCGCTGGCGAAGACGCCGAAGGGCGGCATGCCGAGGATGGCCAGCGAACCGAGCATCATTCCCCAGCCAACGGTCGGGCTGACCTTGATCAGACCGCGGATGTCTTCCATGATCTGCGTTCCGGCCTTCTGCGCAGCGTGGCCGACGGTGAAGAAGATTCCCGACTTGATCAGCGAATGCGTCGTCATGTGCAGCAGGCCGGCGTAGTTGGCGATCGGGCTACCCATGCCGAAAGCGAAAGTGATCACCCCCATGTGCTCGATCGACGAATAAGCGAACATGCGCTTGATATCCTTCTGCCGCGACAGGAAAGACGCCGCGACCAGCACCGACAGCAGGCCGAAGCCCATCATCGACTGGCCGGCGAGGTGGCTGTGAAGCGCACCGTCGGTGAGCACCTTGCAACGCAGGAGCGCATACACCGCGACGTTCAGCAGCAGACCCGAAAGGACCGCAGAAACCGGGGTCGGTCCTTCGGCGTGCGCATCCGGCAGCCAGTTGTGCATCGGTACCAGGCCGACCTTGGTGCCGTACCCGATGAACAGGAAGGCGAAAGCCAGAGTGATGATGCTCGGATCGAGATGCGCCTTGACCGCTTCGAGATTGGTCCATAACAGCGCACCCTCCTCGGTTCCGATGACCTTTTCCGCTGCCATGTACAGCAGTACGGTTCCGAACAGCGCCTGGGCAATACCGACGCCACAAAGGATGAAGTACTTCCACGCCGCCTCGAGGCTGGCAGGTGTTCGATAGACGCTGACCAGCAGCACCGTGGTCAGCGTCGCCGCTTCCATGGCAACCCAGAGGATGCCCAGGTTGTTGGTCGTCAGCGCCGTCAACATGGTGCAGTTGAACAGTTGATACATGCTGTGGTATCGGCGCATGCGATTCGGCGTCATCTTGCCGTGGTCGCGTTCGACGCGCATGTAGGGCCGCGAGAAGATGGCAGTGGTGAGACCAACAAAGGCGGTCAGCGTGACCAGGAAGGCGTTCAGCGGGTCGATGAAGAACTCGCGATGCCAGGCGAAAAGCGGCCCGCCCGAAATCACCTCGACGGTCAGCACGCAGGTGGCTACGAAGGTGCCCAGGCTGACGGCAACGTTGATCTCGCGCGCGCTGTCACGGTGCCCGGTGGAGGCCAGAAGCATGCTCCCGAGCAGCGGGATGCCGAGGACGAAATACAGCGTCGCCAATTCAGTCTTCCTTGAGCTTTTCGAGGTGGCTGATGTCGAGGCTGTCGAACTGTTCGCGGATGTTGAACAGGAACACGCCGAGAATCAGAATGCCGACCAGCACATCGAGGGCGATTCCGAGTTCGACGATCATCGGCATGCCGTAGGTGGCTGAGGTGGCGGCGAAGAACAGGCCGTTTTCCATCGACAGGAAGCCGATGACCTGTGGCACCGCTTTCGAACGGGTGATCATCATCATGAACGAGAGCAGCACGCAGGCAAGTGCGATGCCCAGCGTGCCGCGGGCGATACTGGCCGATAGCTTCGAAATTGGCAGCGCCAGGTCGAAAGCGAAGATGACGAGAGCGATGCCGATGATCATCGTCGTCGGAATGTTAATCAGCGTCTCGACGTCCCAGCGCACTTCGAGGCGGTTGATCACCCGATGCAGCAGCAACGGAATCAGGATCACCTTCAGAACCACGGTGATGCCCGCCGAAAGGTACAGATGTGGCTGCTGCGTGGCGTAGCCGACGAGCACCGTCGCCGCCGACAGGATCGCCCCCTGCGCGGTGAACAGGTGAATCAGCGACAGAATCCGCCTCTGCGAAATCATCGCGAACGCCAGCATCAACAAAATCGCCGCCAGCAGGTTGATCAGTTGACCAGTGATCGTGGTCATCTCATCCTCCTACCAGGATGTTGACCAGCATGCCGATCACTGCCAGCAGAAAGGCGGTGGCAAGAAATTCCGGAACGCGAAAGATGCGCATCTTGGCGCTCAGTGTCTCGAGCAGTGCGAGCAGCGCGCCGCCGATCGCCAGTTTCAGAATCAGCACCGGCACGGCGAGCAGCAGCGCCAGCGGTGCATCTGCCTCGGCCACCCCCCAAGGGAAAAACAGCGCCAGACCGATACACGAGTAGGCAAAAAGCTTCAGACTCGCGGCCCACTCCAGCAATGCCAGATGCCGGCCCGAATACTCGAGGATCAGCGCTTCGTGGATCATCGTCAGCTCGAGATGGGTCGTCGGGTTGTCTACCGGTACGCGGGCATTTTCGGCCAGCGACACCATGCTGAAGGCCACTCCTGCCAAGGCGAGACTCGGGTAGATCGCCAGATCGCGTTGCGCCAGCGTTTCGACGATCGTGGTCAGTGAGGTCGACTTCGAAATCAGCGACGCCGAGAACAGCACCATCAGCAGGGCCGGCTCCGCAAGAAAGCCGACCAGCATTTCGCGCCGTGCCGCGAGCGTGCCGAACGAGGTGCCGACATCCATCGCTGCCAGTGAAATGAACACCCTGGCCACGGCAAACAGGCCTACCAGAGCGATCGCGTCAGCGGCCGGCGACAAGGGCAGATCGGTCGACAGCGTCGGAACGATTGCGCTGGCCAGCGCCATGCAACCGAAAATGATGTAGGGTGCGGAACGGAACAGTCGTGACGCGTGCTCGGCGATCACCGATTCCTTGTGGAACAGCTTGTGCAGCGTCCGGTACTGCTGCAGCAGACCGGGGGCCGACTTGTTCTGCAGCCAGGCACGCCATTGATTGACCCAGGCGCTGAGCAAGGGCGCCAGCAGCAGAGCCAGGGCGATCTCCAGCAGTTGGGAGAGCACGCCGAGTTCGGTCATTGTTTCACCACCATCAGCAGCGCGATCAGGGTGAGGAAGCTGTAGAGCAGGTACACGGCGATCCGCCCCTGCTGCAACAGCCCGATCAGGCGTGCCAGCCGCTCGACGCTGGCGGCCAGAGGCAGGTACAGCCAGTGCCAGAAGTGGTCGCCGAGGCTGACGTGATAGCGGGGAGCCGCATCGAAGGGCGTAGGCAATTCGCGCTCCATGCGAAAGAACGGTTCGAAGATCTGCCGGATGGGTTGCCCGAAGCCCTCGGCGGTGTCCTGCATGCGGGCGTTCTGCCAAGGGTGGCCGCAGTCCCACGGCGCCGCGCGGCGCAGGCGGCCGTGGTAAAAGAGGCGCACCAGCAGGAAGGCGAGCGCGAAGCTTGCCCCAACGCCCAGCAGGAAGATCGCCGGGCCGTAGCTCGCGCGCTCGATGGCCACCGGCACCAGAAGCCAGCCGTGGGCGCCGACCGCGTCACGAAGTCCCGCACCGACGAGGGAGCGCGTCACTGGGTCGATCAGCGCGATGAAGTCGACGGGCAGCAGCCCGAGTGCGATGCAGCCGCCGACCAGCCAAAGCATGCCGATGCGTTCCCAGCCGCTGGCGTCGTGCGCTTGTGCGAGCTTCGCTTCGCGTGGTTGGCCGAGGAAGATGATCCCGAAGAACTTGACCATGGTATAGCCGGCGAGCGCTGCGATCAACGCGATCAAGGCGGCCACCACCGGGATCAGCATGTCGAGGAAGGGACTCGGCAGACCCGGAGAAAAGAGGAAGCTTTGCAGCAGCAGCCACTCCGAGACGAAGCCTGCGAGTGGTGGCAAGCCGGCGCTGGCCAGCACCCCGATCAGGGTGATCCACGCCACCCACGGCATGTAACGGATCAGGCCTCCCAGCTTGCCGAGATTGCGCTCGCCGGTGGCATGCAGGACGGCACCGGTACCAACGAACAGCAGGCTCTTGAAAAAGGCATGGCTGGCGACGTGGTAAAGCACCGCGGTCAGCGCCAGCGCAGCCATCGGCCGCATACCGTAGGTCGAAAACAGCACCGTCAGGCCGATGCCGGCAAACATCAGGCCGATGTTTTCGATCGACGAGTAGGCGAGCAAGCGCTTCATATCCACCTGAGCGGCGGCGAATACGACACCGAATAGCGCCGTTGCCAGTCCGACCACCAGCAGCAACAATCCCCACCACCACACTTGCAGGTGCAGGAGGTCGAAACAGACCCGCAGTACGCCGTAGATGGCGGTCTTCAGCATCACCCCGCTCATCAGCGCCGAAACGGGCGACGGCGCCGCCGGATGGGCCTCGGGAAGCCAGACATGCAGCGGTACGATGCCGGCCTTGGCACCGAAACCGAAGAGCGCGAGCAGAAAGGCCATGGCCGCCCAGAAAGGCGCCAGATCTTGCGCCCGCATGTTGGCGAATGTGTAGTCGCCGCTATTCGCCTGCAGCACGCCGAAGCAGAGCAGGATGCCGATGGCGCCGACATGTGCGATCAGCAGATACAGGTAGCCGGCACGCTGGATCTCGACGATGCGATGGTTGGCCGTGACCAGAAAAAACGAGGACAGGGCCATGGTTTCCCACACCACCATGAAGACGTAGGCATCGTCGGCGAGGACGACGAGCGTCATGCTGGCGAGAAAGAGGTGGTACTCGAAGGCGAGCAGTCCCGGCGGCGTGCCTTCTCCCTTGCGAAAATAGCCGGCGGCGAACGCCGAGACGCCCGCGGACACGCAGCCGATAACCATCAGAAAAAAGGCTGAAAGGCTGTCGAGGCGGAAGTGAAAAGGCAAACCCGGCAGCCCGACCGGCAGCACCGCGATCTCGTGCGAAAACCGGAAAGAACTCGCGGCGAGTCCGAACAACGCCAGGCCGAAAGCGCCGCCGACGGGAAACAGCACTTTCGCCACCAGCGTCAGCCGGCGCAGAGCGAAAACGCCGACCACGCCGAGCAGCAACCACGCGGCAACGATCAGCAAAATCCAGTCGAGGTGCACCAGCTTTGCCGCAGCTTGTGGCCAAATAGCCGTCACGGCCGGTGGCTGCGGCGGCGCGACCGTCGCTCGCTGCCGATCCCCATCCTCTGCGCAGCATGCCGGACACCACTGGTGGAGAAGATCATGACGCTCCGATCTCCAGGAAAAGCCTGCCCGAATTCAATGGGCACGGTACTTGAGAAGTGTTCGGCCGGCTGTGAGACTAGCCGGGTCGGCAGGTTCCCGGCTGCTGTTTTCATCCGAGGGTAAGTATATTTGTTTTCTATGCTGTTGCAAGTATAATTCAATTATAATTCCGTGTCACTCCATGGAAAATCGTACCTCACGCCTCACCATCCTCATCGATCCCCGCAAGAAGCAGATCTTCGAAGAAATCTGCGCTGCCCATGATCTGACGCCTTCGCAGGTGGTACGGAAGTTGATTCGTCAATACATCATCGAAAACGCCGGTGACCGGGAACTGCCGGACTGGCTGAGAGGGCGATCGACTTTCGAGCGGGAGACGTGAACTTGGCCCCCGGCACCTGCCCGTCGTCTGGCCTTGGATGGTCAGGCAGCGAATGCCGATGCGCGGCAATCCCGGGAGCCGGCAAAGTCCGGCAAGTGTGGGAAGTTGACGCCTCTGTCATCGCACAGCCCCTGGTGAGCGTTATGATCATTGCAAGGTGGCTGGCCGCGTGATGTCGGGTGCCTTGCCAAGCCAATCTCACCAGGAGGAACGCCATGCACAAGCTACTTACCCTGTTGGTCGCCTTGCTCATCACTGCAGCGAACGCCTTTGCCGTGGTCAATGTGAACACCGCCAACAAGGACGAACTTCAGATGCTGACCGGTATCGGTCCCGCCAAGGCTCAGGCAATCATTGATTACAGGACCAAGAACGGTTCCTTCAAGTCCGTGGATGAGCTCACCAAGGTCCCCGGCATTGGCCCGGCCGTCCTTGGCAAGATGAAGAACGACGTGACGCTGACCGGTGCCACCACGGCCGCCGCAGACGCAGCCAGCAAGGGCGGCCCAGCGCCTGCGGCCCCGGCGACGGTCAAGGGTGAGCCCGCCAAAGCCGCAGCTGGAAGTGCCACGGCGACCGCTGCGAAAGCGCCTGCGGCGAACGCTCCACCGCCGGCAGCCAAAGCGGCTGCGGGTTCTCCGTCGGCGAGCGCTCCGCCTGCCGCTGCGAAACCGGTGGCAAACCCGGCGCCGTCAGCCGCTGGTACTCCCGTCAGCACCCCTGCCAAGCTGACGACGAGCCCGACAGACAACAAGAAGACGACCACCGCCTCGGCCAAGAAGGACGATCCGGCGACAGGCGACACTTCTGCCGCGAAGAAATAATCCCCGGCGACCGTTGCCCAAACGGACATGACGCTTCCAATTTGCCCCACAGGGGAAAGTCGTGTCCTTTTCCCATCGTGCGCTGGCAGGACAAGCGCCGTGGCAAATGGGGAGAAATAGTTCTGGGTTGACTGCCGTGTCTTCTTGTCGGCAGCCAGCACCCGGCGTAGGGATGCTAGTCTGATTGACACTTGCACTCGAGCACTGCCCGGCGATGATCGGCGTACGCGTCCGCCATCGTCGCCGCGATGCTTGGTACACTCTCGGCCTGCGTCCATGAGTCGAGCCCATGCGCCCGCCGCCAACACTATTGCCTTTTCTGTTTGTCTTTCTGTGGAGCACCGGTTTCATCGGCGCCAAGTTTGGGCTGCCGTACGCCGAGCCGTTGACCTTCCTGCTTGCGCGCTATCTCCTCGTACTCCTTCTGATGACCATCTTCGCGCTGGCAACGCGTGCGCCGTGGCCTGCCGACGGGCACCAGTACTTCCACATCGGCGTCTCCGGTCTGCTGGTACACGGGATCTATCTGGGCGGAGTCTTCATGGCCATCAAACATGGTTTGCCGGCCGGTGTGACCGCGCTGGTGGTCGGCATGCAGCCGCTGCTGACGGCCTTCGGTGCGGGTTTTCTGCTTGGCGAACGCGTCTCGGCACGGCAATGGCTGGGTCTGGTGCTCGGATTTGTCGGAGTCGCGCTGGTGGTTGCCAACAAACTCGGTGACCTGCCCTTGATCGCGATGTTGTTGCCGGCAGTCGTCGCCCTGCTCGGAATCACTTTCGGCACTCTTTACCAGAAGCGCTTTTGCCCGCACTTCGATCTGCGCACCGGTTCGGTCATTCAATTCCTGCCGAGCGCGGTAGTCACGGCGCTCGCCGCCTGGGCCAGCGAACGCATGTCGATCGAGTGGACGCCACAGTTCGTCTTTGCCCTGGCATGGCTGGTGCTGGTCCTATCGTTTGGCGCCATCAGTCTGCTGAACATGTTGATCCGCAGCGGCAGTGCGGTCAATGTCGCCAGCCTTTTCTACCTGACGCCCCCGAGCACCGCCGTGATCGCCTGGCTGGTTTTCGGTGAAACGCTTGGCGGACTGGCGTTGGCCGGTATGGTGTTGGCAGTGGGCGGCGTGTATCTGGCGCGGACGCGCGTCCGATGAACAATCGAGGCAATTCTGCGCTGCGCATTCTCGGTGTCGATCCGGGCCTGCGAGTCACCGGTTTCGGGCTTATCGAAAAGGCCGGGGGCCGCTTGGCCTACCTTGCCAGCGGGTGTATCCGCACTGCCGCCGGCGATTCGCTGCCCAGCCGGCTGGGGACGATTCATGCTGGACTGCGCGACTTGCTGGCAGAGCACCGGCCCGACCAGGCCGCCGTGGAGATCATCTTTGTCAACGTCAATCCACAATCGACCCTGCTGCTCGGTCAGGCGCGCGGGGCAGCGATCACGGCGCTGGTCGCGAGCGGGATCGAGGTCGCCGAGTACACCGCGTTGCAGGTCAAGCTGGCGGTGGTCGGAAATGGACACGCAGACAAGGCGCAAGTACAGCACATGGTGCGACGCCTGCTATCCCTGGCGGCCGACCCTGGACCCGACGCCGCTGATGCTCTCGCCTGCGCGATCGCGCACGCGCACGGTGGCCAGGGACTCGGACGGCTGACCAGCAGTGGCTTGCGCGTACGCAGCGGTCGTCTGCTTCCAGGCAAGGTGAGCCTGCGATGATCGGACGTCTTGCGGGAGTCCTCCTGGAGAAGAACCCGCCCCAGGTGGTGGTTGACGTGCATGGTGTTGGCTACGAGCTCGACGTGCCGATGAGCACATTCTGCAATTTGCCAGCGAACGGCGAGAAGGTCAGTCTGCTGACCCACTTCGTGGTGCGCGAGGACGGGCATTTCCTTTATGGCTTCGCGAGCGAGGGCGAACGTTTCGCGTTCCGCCTGTTGCTCAAGGTTTCCGGTGTCGGTGCGCGCCTGGCGCTCTCCGTGTTGTCCGGGCTTTCGGTCGGCGATCTCGCGCAGGCAGTGGCTCGCCAGGAGGCAGGACGCCTGACCAAGATACCGGGTATTGGCACCAAGACCGCCGAACGCTTGCTGCTCGAACTCAAAGGGAAACTCGCCGAAGCGTTGCCAGCAAGCGCTGTGCCTGCCGCCGGCGCCCATCATGACATCCTCAGCGCGCTGTTGGCACTGGGTTACAATGACCGCGAAGCGGCCGCTGCCTTGCAGCAACTGCCTGCCGAGATCAGCACTTCCGACGGTATCCGGCAAGCGCTCAGGCTGCTTTCAAGAGTCTGACCCGACAATGACGCTCGGCTATAAACAACTCATCCAGATTGCCTTGGTCGTGCTGCTGCTGATTGGCTGCGTCGCCGTGCTGTTGCCGTTTACCGGTACCCTGCTGTTTGCTGTGGTCATCTGCATCATCAGCCTGCCGATTCGCAACCGCCTGCTCACTGTCTGTCGAGGGCGCAGCAATCTGGCGGCCCTGCTGGTTTCAATGCTCCTCCTGCTGCTCCTCGTCGCACCGATGGCGCTGCTCTCGGGCTCGCTCGCCGATGGTGTCGAACTTGCAATTCGTTATTTCAAGCCCTTGATGGAGAACGGCCTGCCGGCGGAGCCTCCGCGCTGGCTGTCGAGAATTCCGATTGCCGGACCGGGGATTGCCGACTATTGGCAGGAACTCGTCGAGAGCCGCGAGGAAATGAACAACCTCCTGCGTCAGGTTCTCGATCCGACCCGCCGATTGGCACTCGCGGCCGGTGCGCTTTTTGCACAGGGTCTGCTGCAGCTGGTACTGGTAATCTTCTTCGTCTTCTTCATTTTTCGCGATGCGCACATCTACGCCGACGCCCTGCACACCGGCAGCCGGATGCTGGCCGGCGACCTCGGCGAGCGCATGCTCGCTCTCGTCGAAGGGACGGTCACAGGCGTCATGGCCGGAATCGTCGGGACGGCGGCGGCACAGGCGGTGGTGGCGATGATCGGATTCATCATCGCCGGCGTTCCCGGAATCCTGATTCTTACGGTGGCGACCTTTTTCTTCTCGCTCGTGCCGGTGGTCGGAGCAACCCTGATCTGGGTGGGTGCCGCGATCTGGTTGTACAACGAAGGGCAGACTGGCTGGGCCGTGTTCATGATCCTCTGGGGAATGTTCGGGATCAGCAGTGTCGATAATTTTCTCAAGCCGATCCTGATTTCGCGCAGTGCCAGCCTGCCACTGCTGCTGATCATTGTTGGCGTATTCGGTGGTGTACTGGTTTTCGGTTTCATCGGTCTTTTCCTTGGGCCGACCTTGCTCGCCCTGGGGCAGGCACTCGTGCGAGAGTGGCTGGCACATGCCGGTCCTGACGCGCTGGCCGCGCGCGACGAATCGCCGAGATGATCGAAATCGACGATCTCCGCGATCTGCCGGGCGACCGCCTGCTTTCGCGCGACGCGAAATCGACGCAGGAAGAAGCGATCGAGCGCGCCCTGCGGCCGCAACGTCTTGCCGATTACGTCGGACAGGCGAAGATTCGCGAACAACTGACGATTTTCATTGAAGCTGCGAGAAAGCGTCGGGAAACGCTCGATCACGTTCTTCTGTTCGGTCCGCCGGGACTCGGGAAAACGACCCTGGCGCATATCATCGCCGCAGAAATGCGCGTCAACCTGCGGTCGACCTCGGGCCCGGTGCTCGAACGCGCCGGTGACCTGGCGGCGATCCTGACCAATCTCGAACCGCGCGACGTGCTGTTCATCGACGAGATTCACCGCTTGTCGCCCGTCGTCGAAGAGATTCTCTATCCGGCGCTGGAGGATTTTCAGATCGACATCATGATCGGCGAGGGTCCGGCGGCGCGATCGGTCAAGCTCGACTTGCCGCCGTTTACGCTGGTCGGAGCGACCACCCGCGCGGGCATGCTGACCAATCCGCTGCGCGACCGCTTCGGCATCGTCTCGCGGCTCGAGTTCTACACGCCGGAGGAACTCACGCAGATCGTCACGCGCTCGTCACAACTGCTGAAGGTACCTGCCGACGCTGGCGGGGCGCTGGAGATTGCTCGCCGTTCGCGCGGCACCCCGCGAATTGCCAACCGGCTGTTGCGGCGCGTGCGCGATTTTGCCGAGGTCAGGGCGAGCGGTCGGATCACGCAGGAAGTGGCCGACCTGGCGCTGCGGATGCTCGATGTCGATCATGGCGGGCTCGACGTAATGGACCGCAAGCTGCTGTCGGCAGTGATCGACAAGTTCGGCGGCGGTCCGGTCGGCCTCGACAACCTCGCGGCGGCAATCGGCGAGGCGCGCGACACGATCGAAGACGTACTCGAACCGTACCTGATTCAGCAGGGTTTTCTGCAGCGCACGCCACGTGGTCGGGTGGCGACGGCGGCGGTGTATCGCCACCTGGGCATTGATGCGTTGTCTGACGAAGCCCAGGGTGAGCTCTGGCGGGCGCCGTGAGTGGCCGCCATCTGGTCACAAATCCTTACATTTGCCATCAGGATGCTAACTTAGAATCGGCGCCGGTCATGAAACAGCAGCAGAAAGCGAACGCGTTCACCATTCCCGTGCGCATCTATTACGAAGACACGGACGCCGGTGGAGTGGTGTACTACGCGAATTACCTGAAGTACTTCGAGCGTTGTCGCAGCGAGTGGTTGCGTGCGATCGGTCATCATCAGGCGGATCTGCTGCGCGATCCGGGGATCGCTTTCGTCGTTCGCAATGTCAGCATCGAGTACTTGCGACCGGCGCGCCTCGACGACCAAGTCGTCGTCGGTCTCGAAGTGGAGAAGATCAGCCGCGCTCAGATCTTCTTTCGCCAGCACATCCGGCGCGCCGACGACGCGGTTGAAGGCGGCTGGCAGGAACTGGTCTGCGCAGCCATCCACATCGCCTGTGTGAATTCGGCGCACATGAAAGCGACTGCTATTCCCGCAATCCTGCGTACCAAACTGGAAGCCCTGCAATGAATGTCTCGCAAGACCTTTCGATCCTGCATCTGATTCTCAATGCCAGCGCAGTGGTGCAGGCGGTGATGGTCTTGCTCGCCGGCGTCTCGTTCATGTCATGGTACTACATCTTTCGCAAGTGGTTTACGGTCAAGGCGGCGCGCGCGCAGACCGAGCAGTTCGAGCGCGACTTCTGGAGCGGCGGCGAGCTCAACAGCCTGTACCAGAGTGCGGTCAATGATCGCCATGGCACTGGCAGCATGGAGCGCATCTTCGAAGCGGGTTTTCGTGAATTCACCAAATTGCGCAGCCAGAAAAATCTCGACCCCAAGGACGTGATCGACGGTTCGCGCCGTGCAATGCGCGCCACCTATCAGCGCGAGATGGACAGCATCGATTCGCACCTCGCCTTCCTTGCGTCGGTAGGCTCGGTCAGTCCCTACGTTGGCCTGTTCGGGACCGTCTGGGGGATCATGCATTCATTTCGCGGACTCTCGAATGTCGGCCAGGCGACGCTCGCCGCGGTCGCACCAGGCATTGCCGAAGCGCTGGTGGCAACGGCCATTGGCCTTTTCGCCGCAATCCCGGCCGTGGTTGCCTACAATCGTTTCGCTCACGAGATCGACCGGCTTTCCTCGCGCTTCGAGTCGTTCATGGAAGAGTTTTCGAACATCCTGCAACGCCAGATGAGGTAAGGGCATGCGTCCGCGTCGGCTGAAAAACGAAATCAACGTCGTTCCCTATATCGACGTCATGCTGGTGCTGCTGGTCATCTTCATGGTGACCGCGCCAATGATGACCACCGCTTCCATCGACGTACCTTCGGTGGGCAAGGCGGCACAGCCGCCGGCCGAAGCGCTGCAGGTGATCGTTCGCGCCGATCGAACGCTGGCCGTTCTCCTGCCCGGCAAGACCGAGCGCTCGTTGACCCGAGCCGAACTCGCCGAGGCAATCGTCGCCGCGCAGCAGAAGAATCCCGAACAGGCGGTAGTCATTGCCGGTGACAGGAACGTGCGCTATGAGGCGGTGATGGACGTGATGAGCGAGTTGCAGAAGCAGCAGGTCCAACGCATCGGCCTTCTCGTGCAACCTACCGGCAAGTGAGTTCCTGATCTGTGGAAGCCGTCGAGCCGCTACCACGGCC
>WBZT01000884.1_pt1 | contig 19781 bp, 14 predicted proteins | sample 5204241 | NCBI WGS metagenome assembly WBZT01 (sample SAMN12344358, study PRJNA552823) | activated sludge metagenome | biome: Activated sludge suspended growth; feature: Nitrification reactor; material: Wastewater; isolation source: activated sludge from nitrification reactor of wastewater...
GTTCCGAATTTCTATACGGACAAGTGAGCAAAATTGAATACGAACGCAAACTGGATTGGACAAAAATCGTTCAGTCAATGACTTTTATGTCCAAGGAGGAAAAGGATAGAATGGCAATTACATGGGGTAAGCGAAGTTCTGATCCTGTATATTATTCATTATTGGTAGATAGCGTACAATCGATTTATCAAATTGATGAAGAGAAACTGACTACTCAAGATTTTTCCTGGCGCCGGGAAAAAAGGATAATACATACGAATTATCGCAATAAAAGAAAATTGGATAATATCGAAATTCTTGGCAAAGCATTTGTTTTTGATGAAGATTTGCCTAGAATCAAATGGAAGATAATGAATGAAATTAAGGAGGTGGCTGGCTATGTGTGCATGAAAGCAGTGACAACAGATACTATCAAAAATCAAGTGGTTGTAGCATGGTTCACTTCAGAAATCCCGATTTCAATAGGACCTGATAATTATTACGGATTACCCGGTCTAATTTTAGAAATATCAAAAAATGATGGAAGCGCTCTAATTACTGCCACTGAAGTTTCCCTAAAAAATATTAATAAGCCTATATTAATCCCAAAGAAAAAAGGAAAAAAAATAACGACTGAAAAAATGAATGCCCTTATTTTAAAGCATATTAAAGAAAGTATGGCCGCACAGCGAAACCCTTATTGGAGTTTAGAGTATTGATACGAAATAACAATAAAATATAATTTTATTTGGGATGTAGGTTTAAGCGTATATTATTTTTCCTTTAGTGATACATTTGAAAATTCCAAAGACCTATTCGCTGTAAAAAGTGTTTTGTAGAAGTTTGCAATACTCCCAAACCATATTTAACCGATCTGAAAAAATTAATCGATGACGCTTCTTTAAAATATTTGGTAGGGCAACTAATTTCTGCAATATCAAATTTATGATATATTATTTGAGATAACATCTGGTTGTCAAATACAAAATCATTTGAATTTTCTTTAAAAGCAATAGACTCCAATACCTTTCGACTGAAGGCCCTATATCCTGAGTGATATTCAGACAGCTTGTAACCTACCATAACATTTTGGGTGAGGGTCAATATTCTATTAAAAAAATATTTGTAAATAGGCATGCCGCCTTTTAATGCTCCTTTCCCAAGGATTCTGGATGCCAAAACAACAGGATAGAGGTCTTCTCCAATTAGATTTACCATACTGGGAATGAGCTTAGGTGTATATTGGTAATCCGGATGTAACATAATTACAATATCTGCATTAAGTTCAAGCGCCTTATTATAAAGTGTTTTTTGATTAGCGCCATATCCTTTATTCATTTCGTGACGGAGAACATGGGTAATCTGAAGTTTTTGAGCCAAAATATAAGTGTCATCATGGCTTGCATCATCACACAGTATTAATTCATCAACAATATCGAACGGAATTTCTTGTATCGTTTTCTCTAAAGTTTTGGCAGCATTATAGGCCGGTAACTAATCAGTTGAAATGTTTTTAATTGATGATACCAACGCAGACATTTTTTCATATCTCGGGGGTGAACCCGATATTGGTCATATGATGGGATGACATTTATAAAGAATGATTTAAGTTCATCATCTTTAGCCTTATCATCAGGAATATTAACTTCTGCTTCTTTGGATAAAAAAATTTCATAAACATCTTTTAACGGCATTGTTCCAGAAGTGGTATATAATCCCATTGAGTCGAGTAAGGAAAATTGATATAATCTCCCTGAAAAAAAACTATTTTTTCCTGTTCCAAGTTCTTCAAGAATTAAGCCATTCGATTTAGAAGTTATTGCCTTGTACAATCCGGGTTTTGAGCTGACCGCTACAATTTGATCCAGTTTAATCATGTGAATATTTAATATTGTATTAATTTAAGTAATGTATTTTCGAGCCTATGATTGGCAAGATATTGTTCTTCCAGATTTTTCGCAAATGGAATTGGAGTGTCTAAGGAAGCGCATCTCATAACCGGCGCATCCAGATATTCAAATAAGTGTTCATTGATATGTGCACTGATTTCTCCACCTAAACCACCAAACAAATTATCTTCATGTAAGATACAAATTCGATTTGTCTTTTGAACGGTTTTCTCAATCGCTTCATAGTCCAACGGAACGAGTGTACGCAAATCCAATATTTCTATATCCAATTTCAGGCTATTAACGACGGTTTCAGCCCATATTACGCCGAATCCATAGGTAATAATGGAACATTGCGTTCCGCTCCGCACAATCCTGGCTTTGCCAAATTCAATGGTGTAGTAGTTATCCGGGACCATAGATTCAATGGAACGATAAAGTGCCTTATGTTCAAAGAAAAGGACGGGATTAGGGTCTTCTATTGAAGATAAAAGAAGACCTTTAGCATCATATGGATTTGATGGGTATGCAATTTTCAACCCAGGCACGTGTGCAAACCAAGCTTCATTGGTTTGTGAATGAAATGGACCAGCTTGTGTTCCAGCACCACAAGGTAGCCGAACCACCACACTTGCATTTTCATTCCATCGATAATGCAATTTGGCGAGATTGTTAACGATTTGATTAAAACCGCAACTTACAAAATCTGCGAATTGCATCTCAACCATGGCCTTATAGCCTTCAAGACTTAAACCTAAACCACATCCGATTAATGCAGATTCACAGATTGGAGTATTACGTACACGCTCTTTCCCAAATTTTTCTACAAACCCTTCCGTAATTTTAAAGACACCTCCATATTCTGCAATATCCTGTCCAATTAATACCAGATTTGAATGAGATTCCATGGCATTATTCAATCCACTTTTGATGGAATCAATAAATCTTAAATTCTTTTGGGACATATTTGAAGTATCCGTTTCTTCAATTTGGAATGGAAAAAACACATCTTTAATTTCTAAATCTTTTTGGGCGTCAACTTCATCCCACTGAAACACATTTTCGATATCAGATTGAATTTGTGATTTAAGTTCAGCATACAGGTTCTGAATGTCCACCTCCAAAAGAATATTTTGATCAATAAGCCATTTTTCATAATTCAAAATGGGGTCTTTTTTTGACCAGGAACTTATTAATTCATGAGGTACATATTTTACACCTGAAGCCTCTTCATGTCCCCGCATTCTAAAGGTCATGCACTCCACTAAATAGGGTCTAGGATTATTTCGTATGTCTTCGGCAATTTCACTGATGGTATCGTATACTTCAAGAATATTATTTCCATCAATGGTAATGGCATCCATTCCATAACCAATTCCCTTGTCAGATAATTGTTTGCATGCATATTGTTCAGAGGTAGGCGTTGAAAGTCCGTATCCATTATTTTCAATTATAAAGATGACCGGGAGCTTCCAGACAGATGCCAGATTCAAAGCTTCATGAAAGTCCCCCTCACTTGTACCACCTTCACCTGTAAAGGCAACGGAAACCTTAGCTGATTTTTGAAGGAGTGAAGCCAGTGCAGTCCCGTTTGCCAAGGTAAGCTGAGGTCCAAGATGTGATATCATACCTACCAAATGAAAATCTTTGTTTCCAAAATGAAAGGATCTGTCACGTCCTTTAGTATAACCATTTGCCTTACCTTGCCATTGCGCAAACAATTTGTCCAATGGCATATTACGAGTTGTGAATACCCCAAGATTTCGGTGTAAGGGGAAAATAAACTCATCTTCATGAAGCGCAGCCGTTACTCCTACTGAAATGGCTTCCTGCCCAATGCCGCTGAACCATTTCGAGATCCTACCCTGTCGGAGCAAGTTCAACATTTTTTCTTCAATGAGACGGGGATAAACCATTTGTCTGTGAAGTTGCCGAAATAGGGCATTATTCTGATGTTTTGGATGATATGATATGGCTAATTCTTCCAAGGGGATTTGAATTGTGGGCCCAAATATCGGGAGAAATGTTAAAAGTTACGACATAATTGGATAGCCAATAGGCCTTAGGAAGTTAGATGATCGTATTCGCTAGTCTGAGAATTTGGCATCTTATTAATTTAAAATCATCTTATCCAAATATATGTAAATATTTTTTTTAAGCTTAAAGTACTAAATGTTGAATTAAAATAGTCGCAAGGATATTATTAGAAGATTATAAAAATTAGGATTTACCTGTTTAATTTAATAATTTTCAATTTTATATTGAATTTGCAAAAATATTATCTTTCAGTTCATGCTATCGGATTTTTTATAATAAGCAGCTGATCTTAAAGAATTATTGCTTCCATAAGATTTATATTAAACTTACGCTTTTATTAAGAAGATAATATTATGTTACTTGCTCTTTGTTCATGTATTTTGACTAAGAATATAAGATCAACTTATTAAAATGGATTTATTATTTGTAAGTTTGTGAAACTTATATAGAGTTCTGATATGAAATTGTTCTTTTTTTTCTGGATTTTATTCTATATTCCACTTCATGCACAAATAGTAATAAATGAAGTTTCATCCTCAAATCATTACATTCTCCAAGATGAAGATGGCGATTATCCAGATTGGATCGAACTTTATAATCCTTCAGAAGAATCAGTAAATCTTCTGAATTGGGGCCTATCTGATTCAAGATCTAATCAAAATTGGACCTTTCCTGATTTAACAATACCAGCTAAATCATATTTTTTAGTTTTTGCTTCAGGAAAAGATAAAAAACTGATTTCCAATGAGCCTACCTTAAACCATTGGGAAACAGTTATATTTGAAGATGATGAATGGTCCTATTTTATTGGCAATAGTGAGCCGGATTTGGATTGGATGAAATTGAATTTTAATGGAACTTCCTGGAAAAAAGGAATGGGAGGATTTGGATATGGTGACAACGATGATCGAACCACCGTGCCAGATCCGACACTAAGTGTATTTTATCGAATCGAATTTAATGTAAGCCAGGCAAATAAAATTGTAAATTCTATCTTAAGCATGGACTATGATGATTCATTTATTGCTTATTTGAATGGAGTTGAAATGGCAAGAAGCAATATTAATGGAACTGATGTGAAGTTTAATACACTTGCTGTTACAGATCATGAGGCATTGATCTATGCGGGATCTAAGCCTGAGTCATTTGAAATAAACAAGGAGCTATTACAATCCGTTTTGAAGGATGGAAAAAATGTGCTTGCGATACAGATTCATAATGTAAGCGCTAGTTCCAGTGATTTGTCAGGTAGAACCTGGTTTCATTTTGGCATTTCAACATCAGAAAAGTTGTTTAGAAATAATCCAAGCTGGTTTGATGGCACAGTAATTAATGGAAAAAGTAAAAACCTTCATACTGACTTTAAGCTTAAGGCAAATGAGATATTAGTCTTGTATAATAGTCAAGGGATTCTACAAGATAGTATTCGAATTGATGCACGATTCATGAACACAAGAGTCAGGATTCCTGATGGAGAAAGTTGGTGTCTAACAGACACTCCAAGCCCAATGCAAAGTAATGGAATTATATGCAGGAATAATTATTCCTCAAAGCCACAATTAAACATGAAATCTGGGTTTTATCAATCTCCAATAAATTTATTAGTAGTTGGTTCAAATTGTCATTATACATTGGATGGATCTGATCCAGATCTAACATCACCAGTATACAAGAATTCAATTGATATCGTAAAAACCTCAGTTGTCAAACTTAGATGCTTTGAGGCTAATCTATTGCCAAGTGAGATTGTAACTGCAAGTTATTTTATTAATCAAAATTCTGAACTTCCAGTTCTTTCAATTAGTTCAGCACCTCGTAATTTATTCAATGACGGAACAAACGGCCCTGCAGTGTATGATAAGGCAAGAGGATTTACACAGTCAGAAAAAACTTTTTGTCATCTCGAGTACTTTGACAAGAATAAGGCCTTGCTTTTTCAGGAAAATGCAAGTTTAATCCCCGTAGGCAACTATTCTCTTGATTTTGGTCAGAAATCGTTGCAATTTGTATTTGATGAAGATTGGGGAGCAGTTAACGAAGAAGTTCCAAGTATTTTTATTCTCGATAAACCTCAATTAAAGTCTATACACGGATTCAGAATTAGAAATCTTGATGATGACGCTTCCAGCACACGTATGCGTTGTGTATTGGCTAATAGAATGGGCAATGTGACACATGCAGCATCAGGAGCTTATCAAAATGTTGCAGTATACATCAACGGAAATTATTGGGGACATTATGCATCTAGAGAAATGCTGGATAAGTATTTTATGCGAGACAACTATGCTGCAAACCCGGACTCAGTAAACCTTATAAAAACTTCGTATAGCATCAAACCAGATTATTTTCCCGAAGAAGGGTCAGAAAAATCATTTTTTGAGTTGAGTGATTTTATCATTAATTCAGATCTTTCTAAAGAGAAAGATTATAACTCAGTTGTTGATAAAATCGACGTTGAGAATTGGGTTGATTATTTTATTAATGAGATTTATAATAATAATCAGGATTGGTTTCCTTCAGAATATTTTAACAATACCAGGTTGGCTGAATGTAGTAATCCAAAAGTAAAATGGAAATTTATTTTATGGGATATGGGAATTTCACAGGGAAATTATGCCTCGGTTTATGATGATCTATTAACGAATTGTCTGGACAATCCCAAAATTCCCAATCGCTATTCAGCAATGATGAAATCTTTATTAAGAAATGAAAAATTTAAAATTTATTTTATCAATCGATTTGCGGATGTACTCAATGAAATTTGGAAGAATTCCAAACTGATTCAAATGATTGACTCGAATGCAAATGAATTAGCCTCTGAAATCCAAAAGAATAATTATAGATGGGGGAGTGTAGATTCTTTAAGTTGGCGATCGAACATTCGGGCTTTAAAACAATTTCATATGCAACGGCCAGGTATTCAATTGAACCAAATTCAGAATTATTTTAAACTAGTGAAACAGGTTGAGCTTAATCTGGATGTAAATCCTAAAGGTGCAGGAGTTATAAAAATTTCAACGATTATCCCTGATTCTTTACCTTGGAAAGGAATTTATTTTAATGGGAATCCAGTTCAGATAACGGCAATTGCCAACCCTGGATATCAATTCACACACTGGACAGCAAATAAAGTGATCAAAGATTCATTAAGCTTCACAATGCAGATTGACGTTGCTAATAATGCTTTGTTCAAAGCTAATTTTTCCGGAACTCCACAGATGGCTGATTTGGAATTTTCTGAAGTTAATTATAATTCCGACAGTACCATTTCCTCCGGTGATTGGGTCGAATTACATAATTTAATGAATGTAGATTTAGATATTTCAGATTTTACTATTCATGACAATCAAATTGCGAATTCATATAAATTTCCGGTTGGTACGATGATAAAAAAGAATGATTATCTTGTAGTATGCAGTGACATCGAAAAATTTAAATTAAGGCATCCACTGGTAAAGAACTTTGTAGGATCTGTACCTTTTAATTTAAACAATGAAGGTGAGAATATTGTGGTCTTGGACAGAGCCGGATCTCCTGTATTTTCTATGAGTTATTCAGACACTCTAGATTGGCCTTGTGCTGCCGCTGGTAACGGAAGAACTTTGGAATTAAAGGCTGCTAGGGTAAATCCAAACTTGCCGGAATCATGGTTTGATGGATGTATGGGCGGTTCCCCGGGAACTGCATATAAAGCTTGTGTCCAAAATCTGATTGTTTCAGAAATTAATTATAAATCATCACCAGCCAAAGATGCGGGTGATTGGGTAGAGTTATATAATAATTCTAATGATATTATTAATATTTCTGATTATCAAATTTCTGATATACGTTCGAATTATTATACCATACCTAGTAATACAAGTCTAAATGTTAATGAATATTTAGTAATTGCACAAGACATAACAAAATTCAAATCTCAATTTCCTAAAGTCCAGAACCTTCTTGGTTCGACACAATTTGGATTTGATGGAAATGGCGATGTAATAAGGATTTATAATAATATCGGAGAGCTACTTTTCTCGATATGTTATGATGATACAGATCCTTTTCCCAAAGGTGCTGATGGCCGGGGATACACCCTCGAGCTTAAAGACTATAACGGCAATGTAAACGATGGAAATAATTGGTTTCAAGGCTGTCTTGGGGGATCGCCCGGCAAAATCTATGATCCGAGTTGTGGTACAACAGGAATTAACAACAGTTTTTATGAAAGTGTAAAAATAATTCCAAACCCAACTCATGAATCGTTTAAAATTGAGATGAATAGAGAAGGTGAAATAAGTCAATATTCTTTAATTAATTCAATAGGCTGTAATGTATTATCAAAAAATATTGAAGGGGTTTCAAGGAGTGAAATCGTTCAGACAGATAATATTCCGTCTGGAATTTATACCCTGAATTTTAAAGTGAAGGATGGAACCTTTTCTTCGGTTAGAATTTTAATAGTGCATTAATTTGAAGGTATATTGAAGAAATGCTCTTAATCGCCATAATCAGATAGCTTCTCCACAGATTACAGCTGTGATAGGTCCGTTTCGATTATAAAAATAAAATCAAAGGATATTTGGTGTCCTTTTAGAAATAAACTTTACTTTCTTGTAATAATTTTTCGAATGGAGGTAACGACATCCTGAACCGAAAGGCCGTATTTATCAAGCAGTTCAAGCGGTTTGCCACTCTCTCCAAAGGAATCATTTACAGCAACCATTTCCATTGGAGCTGGATGATGAAGTGCAAGCAACTGTGCAATGCTGTCCCCAAGTCCACCATTGCGCTGATGTTCTTCACAACTTACAGCACATTTTGTTTTATCAATGGATCGAAGTATGCATTCTGTATCCAATGGTTTGATGGTATGAATATTAATAAGTTCACAGTCTATTCCTTCATTTTCCAGAATCCTAACGGCTTCCAAAGCTTGCCATAACATATGTCCGGTGGCAAATACACTAACATCTTTGCCTTCTTTTAATTTTAAAGCTTTCCCGATTTCGAATTTTTGATCTTGTAGAAATATGGGCCAATCAGGTCTTCCAAATCGGAGATACACCGGACCTTGGTATTGAGAGATTGCTATTGTGGCTGCTTTTGTTTGGGCATAATCAGCAGGATTGATAACACACATTCCCGGAAGCATTTTCATTAATCCAATATCTTCAAGAATTTGGTGTGTCGCACCATCTTCACCAAGCGTAAGACCCGCATGGGATGCACATATCTTTACATTTTTATTAGAATACGCAATGGATTGTCGGATTTGATCATAGACTCTTCCGGTAGAAAAATTAGCAAAAGTGCCGGTAAAAGGAATAAGTCCGGTTGTTGCCATGCCTGCTGCCATCCCCATCATATTGGCCTCAGCAACGCCCACTTGAAAAAATCTGCTGGAGAATTCCTTTTCAAACAAATCCATTTTAAGTGAGCCTGCCAAATCTGCACAGAGTGCAACTACTTTTGGGTTGTTTTTTGCTGCTTCTAATAAGCCATCACCAAAACCATTACGGGTTGCCGTTTTTTGTGTACTTTGAAATGTATCCCAATTGCTCATAACTAATAATCTCCTAAGGTTTCAGTAAGCTGATTTAATGCAATATTTGCTTGTTCGTCATTGGGTGCAACGCCATGCCACTTGTTCGTGCCCATCATAAAATCGACACCAAATCCCATGATGGTTTTCATTAGAATTACAACAGGCTTTTGGTTATTGGTTCTTGATTTGGCTTGATGTAGTGCCTCATTAATTTCCCCCATCTCATTACCATCTGAATGCAAAACATCCCATCCGAAAGCTTCCCATTTTGCGGTAAGATCCCCCAAAGACATTATCTTGTCATTGGTTCCATCTATTTGTTGCCCATTCCAGTCTACCGTAACAATTAGATTGCTGGCTTTATAATGAGAAGCCGCCATAATGGCTTCCCAATTCTGGCCCTCCTGAAGCTCCCCGTCGCCCGTCAGACAGTACACCAGGTGATCATCTCCCTGAAGTCTTTTGCTTAAGGCAATACCTAAAGCAACGCTTAATCCCTGACCGAGAGATCCTGTTGCAATCCGAATCCCGGGTGCATGTTCATGCGTCGCAGGATGTCCTTGCAACCTTGAATTAAGCATCCGAAATGTATTTAACTCTTCTTTTGGAAAAAACCCAGAATGAGCTAGTATGCTGTAATAAAGCGGTGAAATATGTCCATTGGATAATATAAATACATCTTCACCTTCTCCAGACATCTGAAATGGAAGTTTGAATCTTAAATGATTGAAAAACAATGCCGTCATATAATCAGCACAACCCAATGACCCACCAGGATGCCCGCTTTTCGCCTTCCAGGTCTGACGTATGATATCCCTCCTCACCTGGGAGGCAATGATTTGGAGTTCAGCGTTGGTTTTCATAATTAAGTGCGCAAAGGTAGATAATATATGATTAAATAAAAATACGTATGGAACTATATTCCACCAGCGATATAAATTTAGACTTTTGTTATATTCAGTATTCTAGGTAGGCTGAAGGCCATATCTTAACAAAATATTTGATCCATGACAAGCACCATTGATTAATATTTGCGTTATACAATTATGCGGACATGATGAAGCACATTATTACTCTAATTATAGTTTGCCAATTTTTTTATGGCTTGGCTTGCAGCCCTTCGAAACATCTAAAAATAGATCAGGAGACCAATCTCGTTTTAGAGAAGTCCAAAAATTATCTCTCAAGCATTGATCTTTCAAAAACTGTTTTGAACAAATATTCCAGTAAAAAAGAAGAAGAAATTTGGGTTTACAGAAATTCAAGCCATGAAATTGTTCGATTGAGTAGACGAATTACAACCACTCCATCTGACAAAATAATGGACTATTTCTTTGATCACAATGAATTGATATGCACTCAGCATTTTGAATTAAATAGAGCGAAAGTGAAAAATGGGCTTTATGTGGAACAAAAAAAATATTTTTTCAACAACGAAAAGATGATACAAGCACTTGAAAGAAAATATAAAAGCAAAAGTATTTCAGAATCTAAAATTCAAGTTAAACTCAATAAAATATCCTGGAAAAACTTTCAGCCCAATCCATATATTTATCAGGATGAAATGAACTATCTGGATAAAATTCAATCCTTAATCAATAAAAAATAACGCTTGATTTTTTTCACTTTTCTTATTCTCATGTAGATTTAAAAACATCCGTTAAATGTTTTGTTTTTTATAAAAGAATCGCATTTAAATTATTCTAAAGCACCATTGTAATAGAGTTTCTTTCAAAAAAATTGATTTTCAATCACTACGGCTATAACCCTAAAATTGGATGGCTATTGAGGGTAAATATTTCTACCCAATGCGATAGAAATCAAAATTTGAAAAATTCAAAGCTTTTCAAACAATGATTTTTCAACATTTGACCCTATTCCTGTAATCTTTTTTATTTTTAAGCTGAGACGAAAAAAGTTTATAAGCAGATGTTAATGATTTAATTTGTATATATCTAAATATAAGAGAAGCATATAGTTACATATTAAGAAATAAATATTTTAGTATAAAGCATTCAAGGTCAAGGCTTTAATTATGAAATTATTTTTTTATTATGTATCTTTGTGTTTTACGTTTCAATTATTAATTATTTAAGAATCTGTGAAGCTGGACATAATGGGTCCAACTGCGTAAATTCTTTGTGATTGAAAAGTTGAAATGTCCATTAAGTTTTGGGGAAACTACATAATTCAGTATTCATGCAAGCACAGGTATTATACAAAGTAATAATTCAGGGGAAGCTAGAACTTGGTAGTGAAAAAACCATGAATCAGGTCTTGGACCAAATTATGCCAAGAATGGATTCTCATTACAAAAGAGAATTAATATTTAAACAACCGGAGCTTATTTTTAAAACCGAGGATTATACCATTGATATCGGAAGATATATTGGAAACGTATCCGAAAAATACTGGAAAAACACCATTAGTTTTTTAGATTATTGTGCAGGATTTTCTTCCGCTGGTACCATCGACGCATGGATGACCGATTCCGGAAAAATTTTAAAGCATTGTCATATTGAGCCTAAAGGCGATAAAAGCTGTATCATGCTTTACCAATCCGGTAAGATTGCCTCTGAACAAGAAGGTTCTGAACAGGAAGCCATACATATCTTAACAGAAGCGATAGAAAAATATGAACGTCACTCACAGGCTTATACTCAAAGAGGTTATGTGAATTTTACATTGAAGAATTATGATGATGCCTTATATGATTTTAGAAAAGCTATAAGTTTTGATCAATTGAATGCTTCCGCACATTATGGTCTTGCCAGAACCTTAATGATTAAGGCTAAGTTTGCAGAAGCTATCAGCTCATTTGACGAAACAACTAAATCTTCAATCGCCCTTCAACCTATTTATTGGGCAGCCCGAAGAACCAAAGGATATTGTCATTTAGAACTGAAAGAATTTGACAAGGCTATAGCTGAATTTAAATTGGTCACAGCTCGTAATTTTACAAAAGAAGATCCAAATAACAAACATCTTGGTATGTTGTGGTTTAATTTTGGGAAAGCATACTTTGCTTTAGGTTTGATTGGGCAGGCTCTCGATGCATTTGATAAAAGTGCGACTTTTGATGATGCGAAGTCTATTGATAATAAAGCGGAACTTTTTCTTCAAAGAGGCCTTGCTCGTAAAGCAGCCGGAAAACCCGATTTTATTATTGATCTGAAAAAAGCATCTGAGCTAGGACATGAGGATGCTAAAAGATTATTAAGCGAGCTGCAATCTGTCTGATATTATTTTATAAACTTTCAACGTTCTCCACTTATCCATATATTATTGGTTAATTTGTTAATTTTAATAGGATGAGTAATTTATTGAGCCGTTCCCTTCATATGGTTTCTAATGTTTTGAACCCAACTCATTTTCAACGACGATTTTGTGTCTTATTTTGTTTTGTCATTGGAAGTAATCTATTATTTTGTCAGGATTATCTGAGCCTTAAGACGGTAAAATCATCCCTTAAATCAAAATATGATAAAGCATTGAAACTTTATCAACTCAACAAATATTCGGAAGCACAGAATTCCTTTGAAAAAATAATTCGCAAAGAACCAAATTTTATAGATGCCTATCTCATTTTAGCGTCTTTACATTTTGATCAGCATCATTTTACAGAAGCAGAATATAATTTTCAGAAGGTCATCGAGCTGAATAACGAATATAATCCGAAAGTCTATTATACATATTCCTTAGCCAACTATAATAACAGGCATTACGATCTTGCTTATGCCAATATTCAAAAGTTTATTCAACTTGAAAAGTCGAACAATGACTTGTTGGAGAAGGCCAGAAATAAAATGATAACTTTCAGGTTTGCAGATTCAGCAGTGCGTCATCCTGTTGCTTTTAATCCAATTCCTGTTTCTACAATTAATTCTGATTTTTCTGAATATCTCCCATCACTTACGGCGGATGGAAAAACGATGGTTTTCACCAGGAAGATATTCAATGATCAGGAAGACCTTTTTGTATCGTATAAGTCGGAAGATGGAAAATGGTCTACTCCAGAATCTTTAGATGAAATTAATACTCCGCTCAATGAAGGGGCTCCTTCTATTTCAGCAGATGGCAACACTTTGGTTTTTGTTTGTTGCGATCGACGCGAAGGTTTGGGTGGTTGTGATTTATACATTTCAAAAAAGAAAAATAACAAATGGGGTCCTGCAGTTAATATGGGTGAAAAAGTCAACACCCCTGCTTACGAATCTCAACCTTGTATCTCTGACAATGGCAACATGCTTATTTTTTGTAGCAACAGGGTAGGAAGCATTGGTAAGAAGGATTTATGGATAACTGTCAAAAGTAAAAGCAATGGTTGGATTAAACCCATTAATTTAGGACCGGTTATTAATACGGCAATGGATGAAGAATGTCCCTTTCTGCATCAGGATGGCAAGACCTTGTACTTCTCATCCAATGGTCATCCTGGGATAGGCCAAAAAGATATTTTCTATTCCAAATTAATTGCTACAAATCAGTGGTCCACTCCAACTAATTTGGGATATCCATTGAATAGTCCTTTAGATGAATCTTCATTCGTTGCCTATTTTGATGGCAGCAAAGCCATGATGGCCAGTGACCGGTCATTTCAGTATACTACTGATCCTAATACTTTAAAAAACATTAATCTCGATATTTTTGAATTTGATATTCCTGAAACAGATAGACCCGTGTCAAGCTGCTATTTGGATTTGGTAGTACTGGACTCAAAAACCGAAACGCCCTTGCAAGCACAGATAGATTTATTTCAAATCGCGACGAACAAAAATTTTCTTTCAGAACAGTTGAACACTAGCGGTCGCAAATTAGTATCCATTCCCGGCCATAACGAATATGCCATCAACATATCATATCCAAATTATCATCTAATTTCTGATCAGTTTATTTGTAATTCAAACACTGCATTTCATCCGGAACGAAAAATTTGGAAAATGACTGAAATAGATAATAAGCCTGTCATTTTAAAAAATATTTTTTTCACCACCAATTCAGCCAACATCAAGGAAGAATCTTTTTTTGAATTAGACCATCTGGTACAATTACTTCAATTGCATAGTCAAAACGATGTAATGATTATAGGGCATACGGACAATGTTGGTTCTGACGCGGATAATGAAGTTCTTTCAGCAAAAAGAGCTTCTGCCGTGGCAGATTATCTGGTCTCAAAAGGAATTAATCGACAGAGAATTAGTAGCGTTGGAATGGGCGAAAAGAAACCCATCGCCGATAATAATTCTGAAGCCGGACGAGAACTGAACAGAAGAACTGAATTTATTTTGAAAAATAAATCATGAGCAGAAGCGACAAAAAATTTGTGGATATTGAATTAACTGGAATTACCAGTAAGGGTCAATGCATTGGAAGAACAGAAGATGGAATGGTCGTTTTTGTGGAAGGAAATGGAGTACCCGGTGATATGGTTAAAGTTCAACTTAACCGAAAAAGAAAAGGGGTTTGGAATGGTTTTGTAAAAGAAATTTTGAATCCATCCGTATTTCGAACAGAGCCCAAATGTATACACTTTGGGGTCTGTGGGGGTTGTAGTTGGCAAAACCTGGAGTACAAAAAACAGCTTCAAATTAAAGAACAAAATGTGCGGGATGCAATGGAGCGAATTGGCAAATTGACAATGGATCATTTTGAGAATATATTGCCTTGTAATGATTTATATTATTATCGCAACAAATTAGAATATACCTTCTCCAACAGAAAATGGTTGCTCGAACATGATATGAAAGCTGGATTGGATTTTAATCAGAATGCCTTAGGGTTTCATCGTCCGGGAACTTTTGATAAAATTGTGGATATTCAACAATGTCACTTACAAATTGAAATCAGCAACGAAATTCGGAATGAGTTGAAGCGATTTGCATTGGAGAATGATATTACATTTTATGACATAAAGCAGCATAGGGGATTTTTGCGCAATCTTATTATAAAAACCAATGAATCAGGTCAGGTCTTACTTGTATTATCCGTTCACGAAAGAAATGAAGAACAAATTGAAATTATTTTTTCCCACTTAAGATCTAAATTTCCACAAATTGTATCTGCCTATGTTGCCATTAACCCCAAAAAAAACGACTCATGGCATGATTTACAATGTGAAAAAATCTTTGGAGAAGATTATTTAATGACTACATTAGATCATGTACAATTCTGTTTAGGGCCTAAATCATTTTTTCAAACCAATAGAAGCCAGGCTGAGAAATTGTATCAGATTGTTGATAAATATTGTGATCTCAAAGGAACGGAAACCGTTTATGATCTCTATTGTGGAGTTGGTAGTATCGGTATTTATTTAGCAAGAAAGGCTAGTAAAATTGTGGGTATTGAAGAAATACCAGAAGCTATTCAGGACGCAGTCGCTAATGCGGCACTGAATAATTTAAATCAATGTGAATTTCTTGCCGGAGACGTACTTCAATTACTTACCCCGCAACTTCTTGAAAGGTTTGGAAGACCAGATGTGTTGATTGTTGATCCTCCAAGAACAGGTATTCATCCTGATGTCATCCAACAAATCATTAATTTTGCTCCGGATAAACTTGTCTATGTAAGTTGTAATCCGTCCACCGCAGCAAGGGATATTCAACTTTTAAGTTCATCGTATAGGATTGATCGCATGCAACCGGTAGACATGTTTCCAATGACCAATCATGTTGAATTGGTCTCTTGTTTAATAAAAATCTAAATGGCAAAAGTAAGCATAGAAAAATATCTCCAATTAGAACAAGATTTAAGGCGTTATAGAAAAGCCTTAAAGCAAGCTTTAGAAATAATGTTGGAGCAGGAAATAAGTTTATATCCTATATTCATATTACACCAAGAGATTCTTGAAATGGGTGTTCCTTTAATTGAAGCGGGCGAAACAACAGGAATTTGGTCTGTTCATGCCTCCAGCCTCGAAGAATTTGTAACCAAAAATATTATTTCAGAAGATAAATTGTTAGAATTCAAAAAAGTATACACGAGCCACGAACATCACTTTTGCCTCTTTGTTTTATCTGAATTAGGGGCTCAATTTATTTTTTTCCCTGAGGAGGGTGAATTATATCAAGACTATGGAACCCTTAATTAATCTCCATTATTTAAATCAAATAACTTTTGGCGATAATACATTGATCGACGATATGCTCGAAGAATGGATCAAGGACACCGACTCAAAAATTATACTCTTAAAACAAAAAATTGATCAACGGGACTTGTCAAGAATTGATCGGAATGTTCACGAATTGAAAACGAATTTTTTCATGATTGGCTCCGTTCAGGCCAGCAGAATATGTGAGGCTTTTTTACAATCAGATTGTCAGAATGATAAGCAATTTATCACAGACATTGAAGATCAATACAATTCAATTTCCAACCATATTCGAACAAGGAATCGTAACGACTCGTAGATAGGAATGTGTATATTGGTTAGCTTAAACCAATTCTTTTCTCAATCGGGCAACCGGAATATTTAATTGCTCGCGGTATTTTGCAATCGTACGTCTGGCAATGTTATAACCTTTTCGTAGCAGGATATCTTTTAATTTCTCATCACTCAAAGGTTTATTCTTTTTTTCAGAGCCGACCAAATCGGTGAGAATTTTTTTCACTTCAAGGGTTGAAACTTCATCACCTTCTTCGTTTTGCAATGATTCCGAAAAAAAGTCCTTCAGCCTTTTGGTTCCGAACTCGGTTTGAACAAATTTACTATTTGCAACCCGGGATACTGTTGAAATATCCAGACTGGTTATATCCGCAATATCTTTAAGAATCATAGGTTTAATTTTACGTTGATCCCCGGTATGAAAATATTCTTCCTGAAATTGCATGATGGCATACATCGTCCGGTATAAAGTATCTTGTCTTTGCTTGATGGCATCTATAAACCACTTTGCTGATTCTATTTTTTGTTTTATAAAGACTACGGCTTCTTTTTCTTTTTTATCGTTATTTTTCTTTTGATCTTTATAAGAACGAAGCATGTCAAGGTAATGATCGTTAATTCTTAGATCCGGTGCATTTTTCGAATTCAATGTTAGTTCCAAAACACCATCCCGATTGGTAATAGTAAAGTCAGGAATTATGTAATGTCCAGCGACCGAATAATGAGCGACAGAATCCTGATATCCGGATGAAGGCTTAGGATTTAGTTTAAGAATTTCATCGATAGAAACTTTTAGCTGAGACTCTGTAAGGTTGAGAGATTTTTGAAGTTTAGTATAATGCTTTTTGGTAAATTCTTCAAAATAATGGCTGAGTATTGTTTCTGCAAGTTTCAGCACTTTAAGAAAGATTCTTCTCTGTTCGTTATGAATCTTTAATCTGATTTGGATAAGCAGACACTCCTGAAGGTTGCGGGCCCCAACACCTGGTGGATCAAAAGATTGTATTTTTGATAGTATTTCAAGCACATCTTTTTCAGTAACTTCAATGTTCTGGGCAAATAACAAATCATCAATAATTGCATTACATTCTCTTCTTAAATATCCATCATCATCAATGCTCCCTATGATTTGTTGAGCAATTTTCCTTTGTTTATCATCTTTAAGATTCAGTAATCCGATCTGGCGATTCAGATTGTCATGAAATGAACTTTCTACCGCATAAGGCATAGTTTTAGAATTACTGTCTTCTCCATATTCACCCGTTTTGTATTGATAAGAAGATGGTTCGTCATCCATGTAATTGTTGAGATATTCTTCAAAACTATCCTCTGATTGACTCTCAAAAGGTTCAGTTTCAATAAATTCAGTTTCCTCTGCCCCGGATTCTTCCGGTGTATTATCTGCTGTTTCAGAAAAATTTTCTGCCGACTCATCCAATTCATTTCCTTCCTCCAATGCAGGATTCTGCTCCATTTCTTCCTGAATTCGTTGATCGAGAATGGCAGTAGGAATCTGCAACAATTTCATCAATTGAATCTGTTGCGGCGATAGTTTTTGTATAAGCTTTTGGCTAAGTTGTTGCTTAAGCATTCTAATTGAATATTAAAACGTAAATGATTAAAGTTTGGTTCTTAATTCTATTTCGTAGAATTGTGATGACAAATGTAATCGCTTCGATTCATATTATAAAATAGTTTAATATATAAAATATAAAAAATGAATAACAATTTGAAAATCAGTGGTTTAAGAAAAATAATGAAAAGCCGAAACATTTCAGCTTACATGGTTGGGACAGCTGATCCACATCAAAGTGAATATCCACCCGAATATTGGAGTGGAAGAGAATGGTTAAGCGGATTTTCTGGTTCTGCCGGTACAGCCATAATAACGCAGCATCATGCAGGGCTTTGGACCGATTCCAGATATTATTTGCAAGCAGAACAGCAATTGGAAGGATCTGAATTTGTTTTACATAAATTAGTCGTTCAAACTCAGGCAGAATATTTGGATTGGCTTTGCAAAAAGTTAAAAAAAGGATCTGTGGTGGCCTGTGATTTCTGGTGTTATTCCATGTCACAGATTGGACATTTTAAAAAGACCTTTGAGGCTGCAGGATTAACGCTTACAGATAGCGGAGACTTATTAGACTCCATTTGGACGAATAGACCATCCTTATCCATCGCACCCATCTTCGAGCACGATATTCGGTATGCAGGAAAAAGTCGCTCTGAAAAGTTACGAAGTGTGAGATCGGAAATGAAAAAAAATAAATCAAATTATTTTTTGGTTTCTGCATTAGATGAAGTGGCCTATGTATTGAATCTTCGAGGAACGGATGTAGCCTGCAATCCGGTCTTTGTTGCTTACTTATGTATTGGCGAAAAAGAATCTTTCCTTTTCATTAATCCAGAAAAAGTTTCTGAAGCATTAAGAAAATCTCTGTTAAAAGACAAGGTGGTCGTTCAGGAATATTCAAAAATTGCAAAATTTATACAATCTATTCAAAAAAATACAGTATGGATAGATCCAACAACATTGAATGCCAAACTGTCAATGAGTCTCCCATCTGGGTCAATTCAATCCCATACAAGTTGTATTATGACCATGAAGGCTGTTAAAAACAACACAGAGATTCAGCACATTAGAAGAGTTATGGAAAAAGATGCCATGGCTATTATGAATGCAATGATGTGGCTGGAAGAACAACATCGGCAAGAGCGTTTTCCAACTGAATTTGAATTTGCTCAAAAACTCATTTCTTTTAGATCGAAGCATAAGACCTACGTCAATGAAAGTTTTAATGCAATCGTCGGATACAAATCCAATGGGGCCATTATTCATTACAGACCTGACGAGAAAAAATCTTCTAAAATTCGTAAATCAGGCATCCTATTAATAGATACGGGTGGTCAATATTTAGATGGCACTACTGATATAACCAGGACTATCAGTCTAGGTGCG
>WBZT01001155.1_pt1 | contig 19766 bp, 23 predicted proteins | sample 5204241 | NCBI WGS metagenome assembly WBZT01 (sample SAMN12344358, study PRJNA552823) | activated sludge metagenome | biome: Activated sludge suspended growth; feature: Nitrification reactor; material: Wastewater; isolation source: activated sludge from nitrification reactor of wastewater...
TGGATTTCGATGGCGGTGGGGGTGATGGTCTTCTTCGGCATGCGCATGGGATGTAGCTCCGGGTTGAGGATGTCTCTTAAGATTAGATTATTATAATCAATATGTTGCTTAAGTTAATGGCATTGGGTAGTAGCCCTCCCCCTGCCCGGTCGGCAACAACGGCAGATCGAGCCGCCGAGGCTCCGGCATCTGGCCCTGACGCTGCGTTACCGCGTCATTCATCGCCCATCCAACCGCGCCTTTGCCTTGGCACCCGATCTTACGCCCCCCACGCTGGAAGACAAACTGGATCTCTAGGCCCTCCCGCCGCTTACGCTCAATCGCCCGTCTCAAACCCTCGGCCTGCCCAGCGTGTCTGCCTGTCGCCGATCTCGGGCTGCCCAGCCGGGGACGCTGGCTCAAGTTCGTTACCGACGGCGAAGGCCTGGACGCCGCCGCCCTACCCCCGTGGATGCAGACCGACGAAATGAGGCAAGCCATGACCACCCTGATCGCCTTTGCCGATAAGGAACGCGCCTACCACCTCTATCAGGCGCGCCAGAGGCTGCCCTGCAAGAAATAACCGCCGCCCTGGCCGAGATCGAACGCCTCAAGGCCCTCTTGCAAGGGATACCGGCCCCCTGATCGACCTGACCGCCAGAACCTGACCCGCCGCCCCGGCGGGCCAAGCGTGCCACATCAAACCTGACTGGCTGCTGATCTATAAGCTGGAATCGGCCTTGGATCGGCTCTTTCAGGCGCGGGGCCTACAGGTGCATCGCACCATGCAACATCTGGTCTGCCGCGATGATGCCGGCCAGTATCGCACCGAGGTCGATTTGCTGGTGGTGGACGACGTCACGGCCATCGCCGTCGCGTGCAAGAGCAACCTGTCGGTGGAGGATGTGGATGAACATCTCGACCGAATGGCCCTGTTCAAAGACTGCTGGCCCGAGTACGCCCACTACCGCCTGCTCGGCGGCGTAGCCGGAGTGCTGGTGCCGGAGGACGTCGCCCGCTACGCCTATCGCCAGGGCCTCTAGGTCTTGGCGCAGAGCGGCGACGCCGTCGAGATTCGCAACGAAGGCCGCTTTGCGGCCCGGGAATGGTGAGGGGCTGCACCCGCCACCGGTCTCTAATGACATCTGGCCCGCCGGCTCTAGCCAACTTGACGCCCTGCGGCTGATCGCTGCTCCCGCCACGATTTCCTGATGCGCCGCCGTTCGCTGTCGCCAGCCTGGGTGGTCGCAGCGTTCGTCAGCCCCCCAAGCGCCCAAAGCTCCCGGCACGCGCTCGTAGACGGTGCCATCGGCCAGCGTCGCCCGGATCAGGTCCAGATCGGCCCCGCAGAGTTGCTGAATCACGAACCACTCCGGCTCCGCGGGTCAGCCGCTGCAGATGCAGACTGGCGCTCTCCGCCCTCACCGCCCACCGCTGGCGCCACAGACCGATCGCCACCGTGCTCGGCCCGGTCCCGCGCAGGGCATTGAACTGGTTCGCCAGGGACTGGGCAGGAGAAATCGCCATGTTAACGACCTCAAAATGGCAGGATGATCAAGCAACTTAAGGCCAATGACCCGCCAATTAGGGGGAATAGCGGCGCCTGGCGGCCAGACGGGGAAAATGGGTTCGTTTGGTAATTTGGTCATTTCAGCGCCCCCCGCTGGCCAGACTCCGGCGGCAAAACCTGACCTTGGCCCGGCCAGATGGCGAATGGAGGGATGAGGGTGAGATGCCAGCCTAGGCCCGCCAATAGCCTGAGCCTCACTGAGTAACTGGACCCGTGATTCGCCAGGGGTCAGGGTCTTCAAGGTACCCCCGCAGTCATGACACCCCGACGCATGAGCCAGTTACGCGCTGACTCCAGGCCGGCGGCCACCTTGGCGCGGTAGGTGACCATATCCGCCAACAGTTCGCAACCCTGCCAGCTCTAGGGCGCCCGGCAACCCCCGTCGGTATCGCGAGGCGGGGCGGATGTTGGTTTAGCGGAGGGATGGTCGTTCATACCCGGATGACCTCGACGACAGGTGGTTTCCCTCTCATCAGGCGAGCATCGCGCGATATCAGGGGACAACGCCTTGTGGCAACTCGTCAGATCGCCTCGCCCGCTCACGGCCTAACCGCCATGGGCTGGATACCGGCGCGAGGGCGTGGGGCCACGCACTAACCGGGCCGGTAGCACTGGCTGCGTTTGGTAAAAACGCCCTCCCGGGGCCGTCAGGATCATGGCAAGCCCGGTGCCCACGCCTCCACGCTCGGACCTTGATCCGGGCCTTGGCCGGGTACTTGGTCCCCGAGGTAGCATTGCTCCACGGGATGGCAACCCCAACCAGACCGAGTCGTTTGGTTCAGATTCGCAGTGACCCGCGCCACCCTTGCTGTTCAGCTAACGCTTCCCCTTGCTAGGCGAGTAGAGGACTTCCACCTCCCAAGTGAGTATGCCCTGCCAAGCGCACCAAAAAATACCCGCCGAATCGGGTTTGTTGGGGACGGTTTCTAAATTCAGCCAACGCCAACTCAGAATCAAACGTGGACCGTTCCTTACTTTTTCGATAGGTTAAGAGAAGAAGGGAATGGCGGCCAAGGCAATGACCGATAGAAAGCAAAACGGGCACCGGAGTGCCCGTACCGCAAATCTGCCGCTTAGAATTATTACGTTACTACTGACAAGATTTCGGCAAATGATTTACATTTGTCAGACCCGCGCAAGTCCATCCTGACACTTGGTCAGTTGCAGCAATAAAGGCTGGAGTCAATGTCATGGTTTGGCCGTTAAGGGCTCCAGCATCAAACACTACAGAAATTACGCCATCGTCAGCAACAGTTATGCCGCCAGGAGAAAAGTACTTGCCATCAAGCAACAAAGCGGATGCATTAGTATTCGTGAGATCCATAGCATCATCACCCATTTCCGCAGCCGTGACCGCAATATCTGCCTGAAGACCCGCTGTAGCCGAAAATCCTTCGGATGCTTGCGCTCTAGCAGTGTAATCCTGGTAAGCAGGCATCGCGATCGCCGCCAAAATACCGATAATGGCTACCACGATCATGAGTTCGATCAAGGTAAAGCCTTGTTGATGTTTGTTCATTTGTAGTCTCCCATGACTAGATTGATTTAAATTGGCGGATTCGAGATCCGGTCCCGTGGGGCTGGGTTGGCGTCCGTCGCGCTTGCCTGGTTATATGCAGATTACTTGCCAAGGGTTTGGTTTATGAGTAATCAGCCAGTTAGCCATCCTCCCGGCAACTATCCCAGCCCCTGTCACAGGACTAGCTGTGACAAAGCCCAGGACAGAGGGGCGGCTAAGGCTAAATAGTGACGGGCGAGGCTTGGCGTGGATCGCCTCCCGGACCCCTCATTCCGCCGGGGCTGATTCTGGTAGGATGCGCACAGCATGACCCTGATCAGTCTCAACACGGCGGCCCACCTCACGGGGGTGAGCAAGCGCACCCTGTGGCGGCGCATTGCCGCTGGGCATCTGCGCGGCGAGAAGTTGCCAGACCCCCACGGCCGGACCCTGATCCCGCTGGCGGCCATTGCCGCGGACATCGGCTTGGCCCTGGGTGACGAGGAGACGGCCGTTATCCAGCAGGCGGACGCAGGGGTAGCGGCGGCGCAACAGGAACTGGCGCTGATCTTTTTGCAGGCGGGCCGGCCAGACCGGGCCCGACCCTGGCTGGACTTGGCGGCCGAGCAGGGTTGCGCCGACGCCCTTTTCTGCCTGGGGGAGGCGCGGATCGCGGCGCCTATGACCGACCCCACGGAGGGCCTGGCCTTGATCCGACGGGCCGCCGTCGCCGGCCATCCCCTGGCCCTGGCGGTCATAGAGGGTTTGCGGGCGCGGCGGGGACCTTGAACCTGGCCGCGCTGGGGTGATGATCCCAGGCCGCCTCACGTCCTCAAGTTGAGCCAGCGCCTGACCGCTAACGAGACCTTTACCTATGCGAACTCACGGGACCCTTATTAAATGGCATGACGATCGCGGCTTTGGGTTCATCGCTCCCGCCGCAGGGAGTGACGAACTCTTTGTCCACATCTCCGCTTTTCCACGGGATAGCAGACGCCCTCAAGTTGGGGAACTCATTTCCTTCGAGATTGAGGCGGGTAGCAACGGGCAGAAGCGCGCGGTGCGCATTATGCGCCCAGGGAGCAAAACCCCTGCGCGCCGGGCGCGCCGCGGGGAATCATCCACATCCAAGCGCAGCCTACGTTCGGTGGTCCTCAGCCTGCTCGCCGTCGGTGTCATCGGCGCCTATGGCTACACAACCCTCACAGCGCGTCATTCCATAGCTACGGCAGAATACGCCACAGAGACTGCCACAACCGCACCTATCCAGCGTTTCCAGTGCGACGGTCGTACCCGGTGCTCGCAAATGACCTCGTGCGCCGAAGCCAGGTACTTTCTCCAACATTGTCCAAACACGGAGATGGACGGCGACCATGATGACGAACCGTGCGAACAGCAATGGTGCTATTAGGCGAGTCACGGCCTGGTGGGGGCTGGCAGCGAGACTGCGCTGGGGTGCCCGGGGAGCCTGACCCAGGGGCATGGGTGGAGATTGCGACCTTTGCGGCCGGTCCGCCCCGGTCGCCGCAATCGTCCTTGGTGGGGAGCGGCGTCTGACTGGACGCGCGGCAGTTTTCAGGTAACACTTTCTCCTGTCATACGATGAGGAGTTCCGCGATGCTGAACACGGCGACCTACGACCAGGATTTCTATGCGTGGATCACCCGGAATGTTGAACTGCTGCGTAGTGGCCAACTCGCCGAGGTCGATGCCGAGCATATTGCCGAGGAGTTGGAAAGTATGGGCAAACGCGACCTCAGAGCGTTGCGCCGCCTGCTGCAGGTGCTGACGATGCATTTGCTCAAATATCAGTACCAGCCTGGGCGGTTGAGCAAGAGCTGGTTGACGACCATCGACCACCAGCGCGACGAAATTGACGCGCTGCTGCTCGATAGCCCCAGTCTGCGGCCAGCTCTGGCGGCGGCGCTTGACACCCTCTACCCGAAAGCGCTGAGAGACGCCTACCGCGAAACGGGACTCCCGGCCAGCACCTTCCCGGACACCTGCCCTTACCCGCTCGACCGGCTGATCGCGCCGGACTTTCTGCCGGATGCCGTGGCGGGGTTGACGCCGCCGGGCGCGGGTTAGCGCTGGTGGGGGGACGGGCGGAGTTGGCGTTCGGGGGTGACGGCGGCGCTTTGGGCGAGGCCTTTCTACCGCCCTTGCTCCCGGGCGGGAATAGTACGAGAACCTACTACGCCGCGCTCGCGCACGAATTCCGCTTCGGGGCCGGGGCTGCGGAGGCGCTCCAGGGCTTGTGGCGCCACCCGAGGTCCTCGTGGCAATCCTGGCACAGGGAAAAGCGCGGCCTTACCTGGCAAACCATCCTAGCTTCGCTTCTATCTGGCCTTGTTGACCGTGGCCAGCGGCAGGAACAGCGTCATCGACGAGTCTGACAAAGCAATGAAACCATGATGCCGGTAGAAGTCCGCCGCAGGCTCGTCCTTTGCCTCGACCACCAAGGCGTAGGCGGCGATCTCCGCACGGGCGGCACGGTCGTGGGCATCGGCCAGCAGCGCACCGCCGAGGCCCTGGCCGCGGAAGCCCAGGTCCACTGCCAGGCGCCCCATGCGTACCGCCGGCACGGACGGGTAGCGCGGCAGCTTCTTGGCCGTGGTGGCCGGCAGGTCGGTCAGCAGCACGCTCGCCGACGCCAGGGTATAGTAACCTGCGATGCACTGCTCGGACGTCAGCGCCACGAAACAAGCGGTTACCCGGCGGCGCATGTCTTGCGAGACCTGAAGCCGAAAATAACGATTGAGCGGCTCGGAGCCGCTGTCGAAGGCCATCCGATCATGTGCTGGGAGGAGTGGTATAACGCGCAAGGGCACGTCGATCATTCGGTACTCAGCAGCTTGCAGCGCCGCGCGAAGGCGCGCTCCAGGGCTGGCGACGGGTCTGGCGGGGACAGGAGGGCCTGGGCAAAGCGCTCCGAGTCGGCCAGAGACAGGCGGATGATCTCGCCCTGCTCGATGGCGCGCTGGGCGGCCTCTTGCACAGCGGTCACCACGAAGTCGGTCAGGGTGCGGCCCTGAATCTCCGCGGCACGTTTGAGAATGGCGTGTAACTCGGGGCTGATGCGCACCTCGAGCCGAGGGGTGGATGCGGCTAATGGCATGGGTTGTCCTCCTCCTCTTACTGTACGGCAGTATGCCGGAAACATCCAGGACGCCACGGAATTACGGTTAGCGGGACTATTTGCTGATGGTCACCCACGTACCTATGACACAGATAAACCAGAAATTACTTGCCGAACTCTCCCAAGGTGAAAGCCAGACCCAGGAATTTACTGGATGCGACGGGCCGGGAGTTGATCCGTATTGCCCAAGCCCCAGGCGAGCTTCATTACGATGGGAGTCCCGCTTGTTCTCGCCCATGCGATTTTTTCTGCCGCTGAGCCTGGTCTTCTTCATGACCGGCGTCCTTGAGGGCAGCGTTGTGACCCGCAGACGCTGGGCTCGCTGCGCTTCGCCCGGTCGCGCCGAGACGGCTCTCCCACAGTCAATCTCACGGCTGGGCCAAGGGGTAGCGCGACAGGGCCAACCGGGAAGTCCTCCCCGCCTTGCCCCTGCTTCGCGTATCATCACGCCGACAGGCCTGTTCTGAGTGACGCAGACGGGCAGCACTTCCGGCCCAGAGGTCACAGTGGCGTAATGGCATTTAGCAATTCATGAGCCTATCACCCCTATTGCTCCAGGCGAGTGAACTTGGCATTCGCCTTGAAATCGTCAACGGCCTTCCGATTTGGGAGGCACAACCTCTCTATCGTCATCAGAAGCATATCGAACGTATTGTCCGTGGCATCACCCATGCAGAAACCCGTACCCCAGGATGTGAATGCACCCATGCCGTGGATGTTTATATCCAGTTCCCCACTGGGCTAAAGCGGCCGGACATTTCGATCTTTTGTCGGGAACCCAGCGAGGAGGAGCAGGATTCGGTCTTGACAATGATTCCCGAGGCGGTCATCGAGGTAGTCAGCAAAGGCTATGAGGCCAAGGACTTGGAAATTGGACCGCCCTTCTATCTATCGCAAGGTGTCAAAGACGTAGTCGTATTCGATCCTCTCACGCTGTTGGTTCTGCACGTTCGCAAGCATCGAACCACGCGGCACACGTCGCCCGTAATTGTTGACCTGGAATGTGGCTGCCGGCTTCTCGTGTGATGCGGGGAAGTCTCGTGCATCAGGATATGGCAGGCATCTGGCAAGCCCTCGTCTGCGTCAAATGTTGGCATCGGATATTCAGTTGATCTACCCGCGGTCTCAATGCCTTGCCAGCCAGGCGGTCAGGTCCGCGGCGTCGGCGAAGTCGAGGAGGGCCTCACACAGGGTTTCCAGATCGTTGATGGGCAGGGCGGTGATGCGCGCCTGCTGGGTCTTCGACACGGGGCCGATGCGTCGCTGCAGGAGTCGTAGCACCAGTTGCGCCTCGCGCACAGGGAGATAGGCACGCCGGAGCGGCGCGGCTCTGTTTGTCTGCTCATCGCTCCACCCTGTGGGAGTCGCGGGTGGATGGTTTCATGGGAGCAAGTTTAGCGACGAAGGCGGCGTGGGAGAGCGGCCATCAGGGGGGCCAGTTACCGCCCCCCCCTCATTGCACCTGGAAGACCGCGTCGCTATCGGGCGCATCGAGCAGGCGCTCGGCCCAGGTTTCGAGTTGCGCAGGGGTGGCAGTTCGCAGGCGGGTGCGGGTGCCCTCGCTCACGGGGCCAAAGCGGCGGCGAAGCAGGCGTTCGAGGATGGCGGCTTCACCTTGTACGATGCCTTCCTCCCGCCCTTCCTCCCGACCTTCCTCCCGACCTTCCTCCCGGGCGCCGTGCAGTTCGCTGCGTTGGTCGCGCAGGGCGCGCTCGCGCACGAAGGCGAGGCGCTGGGTTTCGGCGTCGGCGCTGAAGCTGCGGATGCGCTCCAGGGCCTGCTGCACCGGCGGGTAGTCAATCTGTTGCATGGTGTTGTCCTCCTGCCAGTGTTCGAGAAAGGTGACCCAGGCGGCCAGGGCGGCTTGATGGCCGATGAGGTGACACCATGGCCATTGCGTAATGGGGACAAGTTTAGCGAAGTTAGCGGCACGGAGAACGGCTATTCGGGAGGGGGCGGGTGACGCAGTCCCAGACGGCGGAGACATAGAGCAGGACATCCGAATCTCATTTCAATTTCGATGGTGTCAGCGCTAACGTCTTGTTCCTGATGCCAGATGACACCACCAAAAGCTGGTCGTGCCTGCTTAAAGTAGCTAGGGGAAAAGGGGTCTGACCCCTGTGGGACTGCTACCGCAGCTCCGGGTGTCGGGGGGTACCTTCGGTCTCAATGCGTTGCCAGCCAGGTGGTCAGGTCCGCGGAATCGGTAAAGTCGAGGAGGGCCTCACCCAGGTTTTCCAGGTCGTCAGAATCGCCGCCTTACCTGGCAACCCATCCTAGCTTCGCGTCTATAGGGCCTGGTTGACCGTGGCCAGCGGTAGGAACAGCGTCATCGACGAGTCTGACAAGGCAATGAAACCATGATGCCGGTAGAAGTCCGCCGCAGGCTCGTCCTTCATTCGGTACTCAGCAGCTTGCAGCGCCGCGCGAAGGCGCGCTCCAGGGCTGGCGACGGGTCTGGTGGGGACAGGACTACCGGAAGGGCCTGAATAGCCATCTCCAAGGGTGTTAGGATATCCGAACCATGCCAATACCCAGCGGACCTGGCATCGGGATGTAGCTTAGTAACGGTTCAGAAACAACTTAGCCATTCCGGTTCATTCTCCCCCTCTCCCCAACCCCTCTCCCGCGGGGGGAGAGGGGCTAAGATGGATCACTTGTTATTGAACGGTTACTTAGCGGGACTATTTGTTGGTGGTCACCCACGTACCTATGACACAGATAAACCAGAAATTACTTGCCGAACTCTCCCAAGGTGAAAGCCAGACCCAGGAATTTAAACGCCAGCTAGGTCATCCGGAGAGTGTTGCCGGCGAGATCGTCGCTTTTGCTAACTGCGAGGGCGGCGTGGTGTTTTTCGGCGTCGATGACGAGGGGCTCATTATCGGCCTGCCGGATACGCAGACGGCTTTTCAGGCACTGACCCATATCTGTAGGGATCGCTGCATGCCACCGATTAGCCCGGTGCTGGAGCAGTACACCCTGGAGGGCCGCGACATCCTGGCGCTGCGGGTCATACCCGAGCTGAATCGCCTGAAACCCTATCGTACCGCCGGGGGCCGGTTTTATCTGCGGGCCGGCCGTGACAAACAGGATGCGACGGGCCGGGAGTTGATCCGTATTGCCCAAGCCGCGGGCGAACTTCATTACGATGAGAGTCCCGTTTGGGGCGCGGGGCTGGATGATTTGGCACTGGATGCCTTCGCTACCTATCATGAGTTCCAATTCGGCCTACCCCTGGCCAGCCAATTGGAGCAGAGTCGTTTACCTCTGGAAGTGCTGTTGAGCCATCTGCGACTGGCTGAGCAGATTGATGGCGCCTGGTGGCTGACCGTCGCGGGGCTGCTCGTTTTTGGCAAGGACCCGCAGCGCTTCATGCCGCACAGCCGAGTGTCGGCAGTGGCCTTCGCCGGAGCGGACGAAGACTCTGATCTCCTGGACCGGCGCGAAATTGTTGGGCGGTTGCCCGCCGTCATTGAAGATACCCGTCTATTTTTGGAACGGAATATTCGTAATCCTGCCCGAGAATTGGGTTTTCGTCGGGAGGATCTGGCCATTTACGATCGCAAGGCCCTGGGCGAGGCGGTGGTGAACGCCATCGCTCATCGGGATTACAGTCTGAGCGGGTCGCAGATTCGGGTGTTCCTCTTTACGGATCGGGTGGAAGTACGCAGTCCGGGCCGCCTGCCAAATTCGGTGACGTTGGAGAATATTCGACTGGGGGTCCATGCCGAGCGCAACCGACGATTGGCAACACTGCTGACGCAATTAGGGTACATGAGCGCCATCGGCACCGGCATCCCGCGCCTGATCATCCGCCTGACACGGCAACTGTCCGGCCGGGAACCGGAATTTGCCCTGGTGGGAGAAGAATTGCGGGTGCGCATCTGGGCCAAAACCTGATCGCATCCCGCTAGGCAGTCTGACACTGCAAATTTATACCGAGCGTCAGCCCGGCTTTGGCCGGAGGCGGCCGGTGGGTTGGGTGGGAGCTGGTGGGGGTGTCGAAAGCAGGGATGCTGTCGCCAAGCCTACAGGGACGTATTCACGGCGTCCCCCGCCAGACACCACCCGGCCCGGAATACCGAAATATAGCCACCATCACCCCACCCCAGCAGGTACCGATGACCATGTCCCATCTTGCCAGCTACCCGCACCTCGGCGTTGAGGACTACCTGGCCGGCGAGGACGGCGGCGATGTCCGTCACGAATACATCGATGGCCAGGTCTATGCCATGACGGGCGCCAGCGATCGCCACGGGCTGATTACGCTCAATATCGCCACATGCCTGCGCCCACTCCTGCGTGGCACCCCTTGTCAACTCTTCGCCAACGACATGAAGGTGCGGCTGAAGATCAGCCAGCAGGACATCTTCTACTATCCCGACCTGCTGCTGGCGTGCGACCCGACCGATCGGGAAACCTACTACCGCAGCAAACCCTGCCTGCTGGTGGAAGTGCTGTCCGATGCCACCGCGCGCCTTGATCGCCGTGAAAAACTCTTTGCCTACCAGACCATTCCGAGCCTGCAGGAGTATTTGCTCGTTGCCCAAGCCCGCCGCGAGGTCCAAATTTTCCGCCGCACCCAGGGCTGGGCTATGGAAACCCTCGCCGAGGGCCATGTCCGGCTGGACTGCCTGGGATTCGATCTGCCGCTGGATCTGATCTATGAAGATGTGGAGGGGCTATGACGGGCGTATGACTCCGTCATAGCTAACGAGGTAGCTGAGGCGCGGCTCGTCCGCGGCTTTAGGCCTTCGCAATGGCCAGGAGACTGTTTACTCCTCTCGCTGCCAAACCTGGCTCAAGGTTTCGTCCAGCTTGGCCAGGTCAAAGTCACCGGTGACCAGGCTGGTGCCGATGCCCTGGAGAAGGACCAGGCGCAGGCGGCCATCCTGGACCTTTTTATCGACGGCCATGAGGTCGCGAAAGGTTTGGGGCGTCAGTTCTGGGGGTGGAGCGACCGGCAAGCCGGCGGCGGCGATCAGGGTCCGGGCGCGAGCCAGCTCGGCGGCGGCCAGCCAGCCAAGGCGGTGGGAGAGATCGGCGGCCAGGCACATGCCGGCGCCGACGGCCTCGCCGTGGAGCCAGGCGCCATAGCCCATGCCGGTCTCGATGGCGTGGCCAAAGGTGTGGCCGAGGTTGAGGAGGGCGCGCTGGCCGGATTCCCGTTCATCCGCCGCCACCACCTCGGCCTTGTTCTGGCAGGAACGCTCGATGGCCTCGGCCAGGGCCTCGCTATCGCGAGCCAACAGGGCAGGCATTCGGGCCTCCAGCCAGACAAAGAATTCGGGATCGCGGATGAGGCCGTATTTGATGACCTCGGCGAGGCCGGCGGCGATTTCCCGTTCCGGCAGGGTATTGAGGGTGTCGGTGTCGATGATGACGGCGCCGGGTTGATGGAAGGCGCCGATCATGTTTTTGCCGAGGGGGTGATTGACGCCCGTCTTGCCGCCGACGGAGGAATCGACCTGGGCCAGCAGGGTGGTGGGGACCTGGATGAAGGCGATTCCACGCTGGTAGCAGGCGGCGGCAAAACCGGCCATATCACCCACCACGCCGCCACCCAGGGCGATGAGGGTGCAATCCCGGCCGCAGCGGTTGCTCAGCAGGCCGTCGAAGATGCGGTTCCAGACCTCCAGGGTTTTGTATTGCTCGCCATCCGGGAGTATGACTTGCGCCACCTGATAACCGGCCAGGGCCTGGGTGACCTGGGCCAAATAGAGGGGGGCGACCGTCTCATTGGTGACGATCATGACCTGGCGGCCACGGATATGGGGCCGGTACCAGCCGGGATCGGCGAGCAGTTGTTGACCGATGTGAATGGGATAGGCGCGGTCGCCCAGAGCGACCTGGAGGCTGCGGGTCATGACAATTCCGTCTCGAGACGGCGGCGGATCTCCTTGACGACGGAGGCGGTGCCGCGCTTCTCGGTGGAGACGACCAGATCGGCGACCTGGCGGTAGAAGGGCTCGCGCTCGTCCATGAGCTGACGCAGCCGTTCCAGCGGGTCTTCCGTCTGCAGCAGGGGCCGGTTGCGATCGCGGTTGGTGCGGGAGAATTGCTGCTCAGGGCTGCAATGGAGATAAATCACCACGCCGCGAGCCGCCAGATTCTGGCGACTGACCTCTCGGAGGATGGCGCCGCCACCCGTAGCCAGGACGATGCCCTCCTGGTTGGTCAGGTCGGCAATGGCCTGCTGCTCACGGTTACGAAAGCCCTCCTCGCCCTCGTATTCGAAGATGGTGGAGATATCCACCCCGGTGCGGCGCTGGATCTCGTGATCGCTGTCCTCGAATCGAAAGGACAGGGCCTCGGCGAGTTGGCGGCCGATGGTGGATTTGCCAGCCCCCATGGGGCCGATGAGAAAAATGTTGTTTAACCGCTTCATGGACGCATGCTTTTTCGGATTAAGACGGCGCGTGTGGGTTCAATAGATGAGTGACAGCCCGGTTTCAACGCGATTTCAACTCCGGCTGGAGAATTCTGGGGGTCACGAAGATCAACAATTCTTGGTTAATTTCCATGCGTGAGTCATTTTTGAATAAATTCCCAATAATCGGCAGGCTACCAAGCCAAGGGACCTGTTTTTTATTCGTGTTCCGCTCACGCTCTACAACACCACCAAGAACTACCGTCTCGCCATTATCGACGAGCACATTGGTCTCGACGCTTCTTTTATTAATATAAGGGTTTCCATCTACATTCAAGACCTTATCAGCCTCATTTTTTGTAATCTTTAAGCCCATAATTATGCGATTATCCGGAGTGATATGGGGGGTTACATCGAGCTTTAGAGTGGCGTCTTGATATTTCACGCTGGCAGGTTGATTCGGCGTGGCAGGTGTTACAACTGGAATCGACTGACCCACTTCTATTATTGCAGGTTTTTTATCAGAGGTAATGACCCTAGGACTGGAGACAATCTCTCCTCGTCCTTCCTGCTGCATGGCCGAAAGCTCAAGTTGGAGCAGATAACTGCCGACTTTTCCGATTAAAAAATTCACTGCGCTTGTCGGATTTGGAGCCGGCAGGTCTACCATAAGGGGTACCGTATAGGCTCCGCTTTGTCCCACTAACGGGTTCCATATTTCAGTACCCCAGTAATCATCCGACGTAAGATTACCTGGCCTTCCCCCATATATTTCATTAAATTGACCTTTATTTTCATTAACCTGCAGACGATTAGCCCCAAAACGAACCCCAAGCTCACGAGCAAAATTATCATTCGCGATGACCACCCGTGACTCAATCATGACCTGCCTGACAGGGACATCCAAGCGGGCAACAAGTTGCCGGATTTCTTCTAGTTTGTCAGCCGTTTCCTGAACAAGCAAGGTATTGGTGCGCTCGTCGGCTTTGACACTACCCCGGGCAGAGAGTAACCCCTTCGCCTGCACTTCTTCCTTTTCCGCCTTGGTTTCTCCCTGTTTAGTGGCGGCCTGTCCGGTGGAAATCTGCTGAGTTTCCAGCAAGGTCGCGATATCGGCGGCTTTGGCGTAATTAATCTGGATGTAATCAGTGCGCAGGGGGGCAAGTTCCTTGATCTTTTGCGTCGCCGCCAACTCCTGCTCCTCGCGCGCCACGACCTCCTCGGTGGGGCCGATCATCATGACATTGCCCTTCTGGCGCATGGTCAAACCCTTGGCCTTGAGGATGATATCCAGGGCCTGATCCCAGGGCACGTTCTTGAGGCGCAGGGTGACATTGCCCTTGACGGAATCGCTGGCGACCAGGTTGAGCCCGGTGAAGTCCGCCAGGAGTTGCAAGACGGCGCGGACCTCGATGTCCTGGAAATTGAGGGTCAAACGATCCCCACTATAGGTGATCTGGTCCCGCCTTTTCCGATCCTGCTGGTCTTGAGTGAGGGTGCGGAATTCAATCGTGAAGAGTTCGTTGACCTGATAGGCCAGATATTCGTAATCCTTGGTGGGTTGGATGGTGATGGCAACATCGCGCCCCTGCGGGCGGGACTCGATGGCAACCACGGGGGTGCCGAAATCCACCACATCCAGCCGGCGGCGCAGACGCTCCGGCAAGGAGGCATCCAGGACCTCGACGACGACCTTGCCCCCCTGCTCCGCGACGGTGGCGCGGCTATCCGGCCGGGGCAGTTTCACCAGAACCCGGCCCTCGCCGGCGGGGCCCCGCTGAAAATCGATGCCACGCAGTGGGGGGCCCGCGGCGGCGCTGGACCCGGTGCTGGGCGAAACGGGGGGCGCGGGTGCGGCCTGGGATGCGGTGACCGGAGATTCATTGATGGCGATAATGACCCGATTATCCCGGTTCTCGACCCGATAGGGCACGGGGGTGGCGAGATTGACGACGACCCGGGTACGACCCTCGGCATCCAGGGCCGTCAGGCTCTGGACCGGCCCCACCTCGATCGCCACGTGTTTCCGCGGCAGTTCACTGGTTACCCCTGGGAGGTCAAGGACGATGCGCGCCGGCGCATCGGTGGAGAAGTCCCCGGGGGCGGCTACGGCCTCGGTGAGCACCAACTCGATGCGGACCTGATTGCCGGGGAGAGAGGCGAATTCCACATCCTTGAGGGCCACCGCCAGGGCGCTGACCGGCCAGGCGAGGCCCAGGATCGACAGCCAGGGCAAAATCAGGCGCGCAACGGCAACCCTGGCCAGGGTGGGCCCGAATCGCCAGATCCACATGAGTGAAAACGCCTGCATCTATGTTCCTTACCCTGGGGTGACCTATTTTACCCGCTTCCTGTCCTGAGCCAGGGCCAGGGATGCCTCCCGCTCCATCCAGCGCCCAGCGCCGTCCTTGATCAGTTCGATGAGATCGATCCTCTGCTCCGTGATGCGGATGATGCGACCCTGATTCTGGCCCACATAGTTGCCCACCGCAACGCGGTGAAGGGTCTTGTCCTCCCGGGCGAGCACCAATCCCCAGATGCGGCCATCCTGCTGCAAGATGCCCTGCATGAGCAAGCTATCCAGGGCAAAACGCTCCAAATTCTCCCGAGGCCGATTGGGGTCTGGCGCCAGCCCATCAGATTCCGAGTTCGCCGGGGTGATAGCCGCCGTCTCTTTGTCCATGACGAAGGGGTCACGCCGCTGACCCGCTTCGTAGGGGAAACCTTCGATCAAGGCGTATTCCGGCAAAGGGGCAAGCGGCGGCGGCCGTCGCATCCTGATCTGGCTGGCATAGTTTTGCAGTTCGGTCAGATCGGGATTGCCACAAGCCACCAGCCCCAGCGCCAGGCACACCAGGACGGAGTTCCAGGCAATCCGGGCCCCGGGGCTCATTGCTTGGCTTTTCCCTGTTGCCCAGCCTTGCCACCTTGCTTGGTCTCCTTGGGTTTCTTGATCTCCTCATCCTCGATGTAGCGGTAGGTCTTGACCGTGGCGTGCATGCGCAGCTTACTCATACTGGCCGCCGCGGCGGCGCGGACATCCTTATCCAGGGAGGAGATGACAATATCCTGAACAGTGACGATCCGTGGCAAGGCCGCGAGGCCACTGACGAAGTTGCCCAATTGATGATAGGAGCCGGTCACCTCCACCTGGATGGGCAGTTCGGCGTAAAAGCTCTTGGAGACCTCCCCGGTGGGCCGGAACAGCTCGAATTCCAGCCCTGCCGCCAGCCCCGTCTGAGAGACATCCACCAGCAGGGCCGCGATTTCGGCGCTGCCGGGTAATTGCCTCAGCAGTTCCATCAAAAATTCTTCGATCTGGACCAACTGTTCCCGATGCATCTCCAGATTGGCCGCCAGGCGTTGCTTGCTCTCAAAGCTGGTCTTGAGTTCCGCCTCCTTGGCCTCGACGCGGCTCAGGCTGTCGAGCTGATCCCGGGTCAAGAACCAGTACCAGCCTCCCCCCAGGACGCCACACAGAAAGAGGACAAGGACGGATTTGGCTACCACCGGCCAATCGCCGATGTGACTGAAATCCAGCTCGTTGAGTTGGTTGAGGTCCATGAGGGGCTCGGGTCCGCGCCAGCCTTCAGGCGGGGGCCTTATCCTCCTCCGATTTTGGCGCCGGTGGCCGTTGCTGCTGGAACTGCAACTCGAATTGGCTCAGACCCGTATCCACCTTGTTCTGGCCCTTGATGAGATTCTGATCCTTGATGATATTCAGGGTAGGGTTGGTGATCCAGGCCGAGGCCTTGATGTTACGCATCAGGTCCGAGACGCGACTGAAGGATTGGGCGCGCCCCTCCAGGATCACATTGCGGCCGCTCTGCTTAATGCCGGTCAGAAAGACACCGTCGGGGATGGCGGTAACGATCTCGTCGAAAAGATGCACGATCTCCGGGCGGATGCGCTGCAGCTCCTGGATGATATCCATGCGGGCGAGCAGATCCGCTTTTTTCTTTTCGATCTCCTTGATCTCTTTTATCTGTTTGTCGAGCTTGGCGATCTCAGCCGTCAGGAAGGCATTGCGGGACTCCTGGGCCAGAATCAGGCCGTCGATGACAACATAGCTGGCGACGGCGGCGCCCAGGGTGGCCAGCACAGCGGCTATGCCATAGATGACAAAAAGACGTTTATCGTGTTGCCGCCTGGCCTCGCGCCAAGGTAAGAGGTTGAGGCGTACCATCTAATCGAAGGCGCGCAAGGCCAGGCCCACGGCGACCGCCAGGGCGGGACCCTGGCGCTGGATCAAGGGTGCCCCGACCTTGGGCCCCAGCGTCATATGGACAAAGGGGTTAGCGACGTAGGTCATGACCTTCAGACTCGCACCCACCACCCGGTCGAGACCGGGAAGTCCGGCCACGCCGCCCGCGAGGAGGATTTGGTCCGCCGGCTTGGAGGAGGTCGATGAATAAAAGAACTGCAGGGCCCGGCCGATCTGTTGGGCCAGGGCGGCCGCGAAGGGATCCCGCACCTCGGTGGCAAAGGTCTCGGGCAGATCGTCCTCGATGACACGCCGCCGGGCTTCCTCCGGGGTCAGATCATACCGGTGCTGGACCTCCTCGAACAATTGCGCGGCGGCAAAGCCCTGCTCGCGGCTAAAGAGGGTGCGGCCCTTACGTATCACCTGGAGGCGCATGGCGTTCGCACCGATGTCGGCAATGGCGATGGTCTGTCCCTCCCCTTGGGCACCGAGCGCCAGAATACAGGCGTGCTCGAGGGCGTAGGGCTCCACATCGATAATGTTCGTCTTGAGACCCGCGACTTCTAGGGCAAAGATAAGGTTAATGGCGATCTCATGCCGGGCCGCAGCAAGCAGGACATCCATTTCCCCCGAGGTAGCCGCCGGGCCCAGCACGTTGAAATCGATATCGACCTCATCGAGGGGGTAAGGGATGTATTGGTCCGCGTCAATCTGGATCTGGTTTTCCATCTCCGCTTCCGTGAGACCGTCAGGTAAGGTGATAACTTTCGTGATCGCGGCGGAACCGGACATGGCGACGGCGGCGGCCTTGGCTCGGGTTCCCGAGCGGGCGACCGCTTTGCGGATGGCCTCACCCACTAGCTGCGGATCGGCAATCTGTCTCTCGGCGATGGCGCCGGGCGGCAAGGGTTCGAGCGCACAGCTCTCCACCTGGTAGGTGTGGGCGGAACCGGCCCCGGCCTGGGAGAGTTCGATCAGCTTGACGGCGGTCGAGCCGATATCCAATCCCAGAAGCGGCGCCTTCTTGCGGCCAAAGCCAAGGCTGAACATGGATGGAATGCGTATATTGCTGTCGGGTGTGGTTTTGAATGGGGGTTAGATGGCCAATAGGGAACAATATATAACGTTTCCCCATGGGCTGGGGAAGATTGACGTGGTATGGACATTTCGTGAGGCCAACCAAGATGCGACAACGCGATCACGCAGATAGCCAGCGCCGCTGGCTGGCGGAGGAGACGGCGCGCCTGATGGCGGAACAGGGTATCGCCGAAACTGAACGGGCGCGGCGCAAGGTGGCGGAGAAGGCAGGGATCGACAATAAACGCCTGTGGCCGAGCAACGAGGAAGTCCAGGAGGCGCTGCTCGCCTACCGCCGGCTGTTCTGGAGGCCGGACCAGGCCGCGAACCTGCTCCAGCGCCGTGAGCAGGCCTTGGCGGCCATGCGTCACTTTGCCCCCTTTGCCCCCAGGCTGGTGGGCGCCCTGGGCGATGACTATCCCGACCCCGATCAGCCGGTACGTCTGCACCTCTTCGCCGAGGCCGTGGACGAGATCGTCCTCGCCCTCCTGAACCAGGGTATCCCATGGCGGGACCGCCAGGAGCAGCGGCGCTTCGCGGACGGGACGCGGCGCAGTCTGCCGCTCCTGACCTTTATGGCCGGCGACACCCCCATCGAACTGCTGGCGTTGCCCACCCTGGCCCGTAGCAATCCGCCCCTCTCTTCCCGGGATGAAAGACCGGAGCGGGGCCTGGATGAGGCGGGGGTCGCGCGCCTGGTGGAGGAGGCCCGCGGCCTCATGGCGTTGGCGAGATGATAGCGGCGGGATGGCGCAGCCGCATCCGCGGCCGGACCTGCTGGCGATAGATCCAACCCTGGACCTCCAGACGCTGGCCCGTCAGCCTGGCGAGCCAGGCGGTATCGAAATGGGACAGGTCCTCCGAGTGGATAAGCAACTCCAGTCCGCCATCCAATTTGATGCGCACGCCGTCTTGGTAGGGGCCGACGGATTTGACCCGCCCGGCGATCCGCTCAAAGCCGCTGGTGGTGGATCCGAGCCGGGTGGCATCGAGGGGCGGACGGCTCCAGAGGCCGCGCTTGGCAAGGCGGGCCTCGTTCTCGGCCTCTTTGTAGCAGTCCAGAAATTTCGGGTTGGACGGGAAAGGGCTCTGGTAGGCCAGACCGCGCTCCAACAATTGCTCGCTGATATTGCGCCCCTGGCCGTCAAAGACGTGGGCGAGACGGCGGCCATAGCGGTCTCGGCCCTCGCCATCGGCGACGAGTTGGACGCGCCAACCGCTCGCGGCGATCATGGCGCGCAAGGCCGTGCTGGCCTGGTGGGCGCCGGGGTCGTCAGGTTTGCCGTCTCGGCCAATCTCGGGGGTGTCAATACCGATGAGTCGCACCCGGGTGTCATCCTGGAGTTCCAGGGTATCGCCATCGATGACCTGGGTGACGCGAGCGGACTCGAATTGGGCGGGGGGCGGGCAAGCCGGCCAGGCGGCGCAGGGGAGCATCCCCACGATCGCCCATAGCAAAAGCGCCGGGATGCGAGGCATCACCGGCGTTCGGGGGTCAGACGAGGCCTCAGCGGCCGTATTTGCGACGGAACTTGTCCACGCGCCCGCCGGTGTCCACGATCTTCTGCTTGCCGGTATAGAAGGGGTGGCAGGCCGAGCAGACTTCCACATGCAGGTCCTTGCCCAGGGTGGAGCGGGTGCTGAACTGATTGCCGCAACTGCAAACGACCTTGGTTTCGCGATACGCGGGATGAATGCCTTCTTTCATGGTGACCCTGACTGTCCCCTAAGGGGCTTGATCTTGGAAAACGCGTAAATCTACCACTGACATGGCCATTCAGCAAGCCTGGCAGCGCCGCCTTGTTAGCCCAAAGTAGTAATGTCCCCTTTGTGCAGTTTAGAAATGTCCCCTTTTGATCACCGGAGGGGACGATGCCAGAGGAGACGATCGCGTTGACGCAGCGCGCACTACACCGGCTGAAGGTC
>WBZT01001156.1_pt1 | contig 19763 bp, 19 predicted proteins | sample 5204241 | NCBI WGS metagenome assembly WBZT01 (sample SAMN12344358, study PRJNA552823) | activated sludge metagenome | biome: Activated sludge suspended growth; feature: Nitrification reactor; material: Wastewater; isolation source: activated sludge from nitrification reactor of wastewater...
CATCGAGATCGTGGGCGAGAAGTTGCGCGACATGATGCCCTGGATCAAGGCCAACAAGCTGGTGGACAGGTCCAGGAACTGAGTTGACAGTCGGCAGTGTGCAGTCGTCAGGGACAGCAAACGGCTGATCACTGACTACTGTCCACTGATCACTTTCCATGTGTATCGGACTCATGCCCCCTACCAAAGCCCCCTGGCCCCATCCCATCATCGCCCGCGAGGGCTGGCCGTTCCTGGTCATCTCCCTGGTGGTGGCCCTGACCATGACCGGGGTGGTCGGATGGGCATGGGCCAGTCCCTTGTGGCTGATCGCGCTCTTCGTCCTGCAGTTCTTCCGTGATCCGGCACGCGTCGTGCCCATCGGCGAAGGACTGGTCCTGTCGCCCGCCGACGGCCGCATCGTCGCCGTGGAAAAGACCGAGGATCCCTGGCTCAAGCGCGAGGCGTTGAAGATCAGCGTCTTCATGAACGTGTTCAACGTCCATTCCAACCGGGCGCCGGTGGACGGCGAGGTCAAGGGGTGCTGGTACAACCCGGGCAAGTTCGTCAACGCCGATCTGGCCAAGGCCTCCACGGAGAATGAGCGCAACGCGGTGTGGTTTCGCACGCCGGACGGCAAGGATGTCACCAGCGTGCAGGTGGCGGGCCTGATCGCGCGCCGCATCCTCTGTTACGTGGAACCGGGCGCCCAACTGCAACGGGGCCAGCGCTACGGCTTCATCCGCTTCGGTTCCAGGGTGGATGTCTATCTGCCCACCGATGCCCGGCCTCGCGTGGCCCTGGGTGACAAGGTGCGCGCGGCCAGCGACGTATTGGCTCAACTTTGAGCGACGACATGCGCGATCCGGTGACCGAACAGGAGCCGGGGCTTGAGGAATCCACCCTGGAAACCCCCGCCAAGCCCACCCGTCGCGGCATCTACCTGCTGCCCAACCTGTTCACCACCGGCGCCCTGTTCGCCGGTTTCTTCGCCATCGTCCAGGGCATGAACGGCCGCTTCGAGATGGCCGCCGTGGCCATCTTCATCGCCATGATCCTGGATGGCCTGGACGGCCGCGTGGCGCGCATGACCAACACCCAGTCCGCCTTCGGCGCGGAATATGACTCCCTGTCCGACATGGTGTCCTTCGGCGTGGCCCCGGCCCTGGTGATGTACAGCTTCGCACTGAAGGACATGGGCAAGCTGGGCTGGATCGCGGCTTTCGTCTATTGCGCCGGCGCGGCCCTGCGTCTGGCCCGCTTCAACACCATGCTGGCGGTTCAGGACAAGCGCTGGTTCGTGGGGCTGCCCAGCCCGGCCGCGGCAACCCTGGTGGCGGGTTTCGTCTGGGTCATGGTGGACAACCATGTCCAGGGCGCGGAGATCCGCTGGCTGGCCTGGGGACTGACCCTGTTCGCCGGCATCAGCATGATCACCAACTTCCGCTTCTACAGCGGCAAGGACATCAACCTCAAGAAGAGCGTGCCTTTCGTGGTCATCGTGCTGGTGGCCTTGTCCTTCAGCCTCGTCTCCGTCGATCCGCCCATCGTGCTGTTCCTGCTGCTCCTGGCCTATGGCCTGTCGGGATACGCCTACTGGCTGAAGCGACGCATTACGCGAAAGCGCGCCGATGTCTTGCCGAGCGGCAAATAGCTGTTTATATTCATGCCCATGCGCGACGAATCCAGCACCGTCCAATCCCACAGCCAGCTTCGTGTTGGCCATATGCGGCTTGCCACCCGGCTGCTGCTGCCCCGGCGCGGGCACTGATCAAACCTCTCCCTCGGCAGTACAGCAACGGTTATTCCTGACCGCCCCAGGCATGGGCGGGTAGGCGTGCGTTTCCCTTGAAATGACGCCAGCAATCGGAGCCAGTCATGACAGACCAATTGATCATTTTCGACACCACCTTGCGCGACGGGGAGCAGAGTCCCGGCGCCGCCATGACCAAGGACGAGAAGATCCGCATCGCGCGGCAACTGGAACGCCTGGGCGTGGATGTCATCGAGGCGGGCTTCGCCGCCGCCAGCCCGGGCGATGCCGAGGCCATCAAGAGCATCGCCGGGGTCATCAAGAACTCCACCGTGTGTTCCCTGGCCCGGGCCAACGAGCGGGACGTGCGCGCCGCCGGCGAGGCCATCACGCCGGCCGCCTCGGGGCGCATCCATACCTTCATCGCCACCAGCCCCATCCACATGGAGAAGAAACTGCGCATGCAGCCGGACCAGGTGGTGGAAGCCGCGGTCAAGGCGGTGAAGATGGCCCTGGAATACACCGACAACGTGGAGTTTTCCGCCGAGGACGCGGTGCGTTCCGAGATGGACTTCCTCTGCCGGGTGTTCGAGGCGGTGATCAAGGCCGGCGCCAAGACCCTCAACGTGCCGGATACCGTGGGCTACAGCATCCCGGCATTGTGGGGCGAGCGCATGCGCCAGTTGATCGAGCGGGTGCCCAACTCCGACCAGGTGGTCTGGTCCACCCACTGCCACAACGACCTGGGCATGGCGGTGGCCAACTCCCTGGCGGCGGTAATGAACGGCGCCCGCCAGGTGGAGTGCACCATCAACGGCCTGGGCGAGCGCGCCGGCAACGCCTCCCTGGAGGAAATCGTCATGGCGGTGAAGACCCGCCGGGACGTGTTCGGCTGCGATTCCCGCATCGACACCACCCAGATCGTGCCCACTTCCCGCCTGGTTTCCCAGATCACCGGCTACCCGGTGCAGCCCAACAAGGCCATCGTCGGCGCCAACGCCTTTTCCCACGAATCCGGCATCCACCAGGACGGCGTGCTCAAGCACCGGGAGACCTACGAGATCATGCGCGCCGAGGATGTGGGCTGGACCCACAACAAGCTCACCCTGGGCAAGCTTTCCGGCCGCAACGCCTTCCGCAACCGTTTGCAGGAATTGGGCATCGCCCCGGAAAGCGAAGAGGCGCTGAACACGGCGTTCTCCCGGTTCAAGGCCCTGGCCGACAAGAAGCGGGAGATCTTCGATGAGGACTTGCAGGCCCTGGTGGCCGTGGACGCCAACCTGGACGCTTGCGACCGCTTCAGGCTGGTTTCCCTCAAGGTGTGCTCCGAGACCGGCGAGACGCCGCACGCCTTCGTGGTGCTGTCCGACGGCGGCAGCGAGATCAAGGCGGACGAAATCGGCGGCGGTCCGGTGGATGCCTCGTTCCGGGCCATCGAGAAGCGGGTGGAGAGCGGTTCGACGCTGTTGCTCTATTCGGTGAACAACATCACCACCGGGACGGATGCCCAGGGCGAGGTGACGGTACGCCTGAGCCGGAATGGCCGCATCGTCAACGGCCAGGGCGCCGACACCGACATCGTCATCGCCTCGGCCAAGGCTTACCTCAACGCCCTGAACAAGCTCTATGGCGCCGAGGAACGCGCTCACCCTCAGGTTTGACGGAGATTGGCGGAAAACAAAACGGGCGGCCAAAGCCGCCCGTTTTCATTGCATGGACTGGATTACTGCTCGGAATGCAGGCAGGGAATCTGGCCATCATTGTCGCTGATGCTGGCGGGCACCTTCCAGAACCACATCTGCCACATTGAAATTACCCACATGGTGGCGAAGGCCATGCCCATGAAGGCGCCGGAGATGATCACCACCCAGGCGAAGCCCTCCCACACCTTGGTCAGGTACCAGGACGCCACGTCGGTGATCAGCATCGCGAAGGGGATGGCGATAACCAGGCACTTGAGCCAGGTGGGGCGCACGTAGGCGTGGCTGAAGATGTAGCCGGTGATGAAGAAGATGAAGGTAATGGAGAACAGGTGGATGTGGGACACCCGCACCAGGGTGGGAATGGTCATGCCCTCGTCCCTGGCCGTGATCTTGGAAACGCCGGCGTACTCGCGCAGGTCCGGCAGGTGGGGGTTGGCTTCCGGGTTGTGGCAGGCGATGCAATGCTCCTGCAGGATGGGATTGATCTTGCCCGCAAAGTCTTCCTGCTTGGCGCCGGCGTGCAGCCAGTCGAAGATCACCTGGCGCTTCTCGGCCGGCAACATGTCGGCCATGGGGCCGCGCAGCGCGGTTTCCAGCTTGGTGCCGTCAGGATTGCCGCTGTAGGCGATCATCAGATCCTTGCCGGACAACATGGGGTCGCCGTCCTTGCCGGCGTGGGACTCATAGGCCTGGAACATGGCCATGAGATAGCCCGTGCCGAACACCAGCAAAACCATGGTGAACAGGACCCGCAGTGACATGGGCAGGAATTTGAAATGCACGTAATTCAGCTTGGACATGGCAATATCCTTGAGGCAAAGGTGGAATATCAGTGAATTCTAATGCAACGGACAGAATGATATCCGGGCCCGTATCCCTGACATTGATATGGATCAACGGGGTTCAGTGTTGTCCTGGGCCGGAGTTGCGGGCATACAACGCCGCGGCGGTGAAAAAGACCAGGGACAGGCTGGTTTCCAGCATGCCCAGGCGGCTCGCGAGCCCCGGCTCCGACCAGGCGCGGACCACCCCCTCGGTGAAATAGAGCCAGATCAGCAGGGTGGACCAGCGATAGGTGTAGACCTTGCCGCGCAGGATGCCGAACAGGGGCAACAGCAGGGGCAAGACCTTCAGCACCAGCCAGGAGCCGCCGGGCTTCAGCGGGGCCAGCCACAATTCCCAGGCCACGCCGAGGAAGACGAGAGCGATCAGGCTGGCCGAGGCGACGTGGCGGAGAACGGCCGGAGTCAAGGCCGGGCCGCCCGGGCCAGGGCCACCAGGGCCTGGCGGGCGGCCTGGGCATCGGCGAGGGGGGAGTCGAAGTCGAAGCGAAGCGCCGCACCGTCGGCGCGGACGTCGAAGCCGTCCGGATCGATGCCGATCATGTCCGCGTTGTTGGCATCCACGCCATGCACGTGCCGGCAATAAGCCCGCAGATTCTCGGTGTGATCGGCATTCATGTGGGCCAGGATGTCGTCCTCCTGCTCGACCAGGGGGGTGGGGGGCAGCAGGTAGTCCGCCGGTTCGACCCAATGGATGCGGCCAAAGCCGCCGATGTAGCGGATGCGCACCGGCTCGATGCGGTAGAAGCTGAAATCGTGCATGGCGAAGTAGTCCGCCGCCTGGGGGTGGAAGCGCAGGTAGCGGGGCCCAATTTCGGATTTGTCAGCCAGGCGTTCCGCCTTGCCGAGGATGGTCACCCGTCCCGCCACCTGCATGTCCGGGCTGTAGGGCTGGACGATGAGGGACGCGCGGGGATCGGCGGAGAGGTTTTTCGTGTGCTCGGCCAGGGTGGAAATCAGGATCACCGGCCGGCCCTCGTGATCCAGGATGAAGGGCGCCACCGAGCCGAAGGGGAAGCCTTCCACCCTTTGCGAGATCGTCGAAAGCACGCCGCTGTGCTGGCCGCGGGCGAAGCGCCGGGCGTCGTTGCCGTTATCGCTCACGCCGCCAGCCTCGCCGCGATCTCCGCCAGGCGCCTGCCCTGGGCAAAGGCCAGCCTGCGTTCCTCGTCGGTCACGGGCTGGCGACCGTCCGGCCCGGCCCAGTGGCTGGCGCCGTAGGGCGTGCCACCGGAACGGGTCTGGTTCAGTTCCGGATGGGTGTAGGGCAGGCCGACGATGACCATGCCGTGGTGCAGCAGGGGCGTCATCATGGACAACAGGGTGGTTTCCTGGCCGCCGTGCAGGCTGGCGGTGGAGGTGAACACGCAGGCCGGCTTGTCCACCAAATCACCGTTGAGCCAGAGGCCGGAGGTGCCGTCCCAGAAATGCTTCATGGCCGCCGCCATGTTGCCGAAGCGGGTGGGGGAGCCCACCGCGATGCCGACGCACTCGCGCAGGTCATCGTGGCTGGCGTAGGGGGCGCCCGAGTCGGGCACCAGTCTGGCCGGGGCATCGCTTTCCGTCATGACCCTGGGCACGGTGCGCACCCGGACGCCCATGTCCGGCACCGACTCGACGCCGTGGGCCAGGTGCTGGGCCAGCTGTTTGACGGAGCCGTGCAGGCTGTAATAGAGAACCAGGATTTGCTTCATGGCGGGCCTTTCTTGAACGACGCGGATGATACCGCGCCCCGCTTCTGGCGACGCCCGCCGCTTTGCCGGAGAATGCGGGCTTTCCGCGACCGGAGGTTTCCTCCCATGAATCTTCACGAATACCAGGCCAAGGCCGTCTTGCGCGACTACGGCATTCCGACCCCCCGGGGCGTGGTGGTGAGCGGTACCGGCCAGTGCGCGGCGGCGGCGGCCGAACTGGGCGGCGCGGCCTGGGTGGCCAAGGCCCAGATCCACGCCGGCGGCCGCGGCAAGGCGGGCGGCGTCAAGCTGGTCCGCTCGCTGGAGGACCTTGCGGCCGCCGCCGGCGCGTTGCTGGGCTCAAGGCTCACCACCTACCAGAACGCCCCCGACGGCCAGCCCGTGAACCAGCTCCTCATCGAGGAAACCTTGCCCATCGCCCGGGAGTTGTACCTGTCCATCACCGTGGACCGGGGCGCCGAGCGCATCGGTTTCGTGGCTTCCGCCGCCGGCGGCATGGAGATCGAGGAAGTGGCCCGCACCGAACCCGGGAAGATCCTCAAGGAATGGGTGAACCCGGTCACCGGTTTCATGGACTACCAGGGTCGCAACCTGGCCTTCGGCCTTGGCCTGGAGGGGGAGCAGGTCGGCGCCTTCGTCAAGCTGGCGAAGACCCTGTACCGGGTGTTCCTGGAAAAGGATCTGGCCCTGCTGGAGATCAACCCCCTCATCGTTACCACCGACGGCAAGATTTTGCCCCTGGATTGCAAGATGGGCGTGGAGGACAACGCCCTCTACCGCCAGAAGGCCCTGGCGGCCATCGCCGACGAAAGCCAGATCGACCCCAAGGAGGCCGAGGCCCACGCCCACGAGGTGAACTACATCGCCCTGAACGGCAACATCGGCTGCATGGTGAACGGCGCCGGCCTGGCCATGGCCACCATGGACCTGATCAAGCTCTCCGGCGGCATGCCCGCCAACTTCCTGGACGTGGGCGGCGGCGCCACGGCGGCCACCGTGGCCCAGGCCTTCAAGATCATCCTGGCCGACCCCAACGTGAAGGCGGTGCTCATCAACATCTTCGGCGGCATCATGCGCTGCGACGTCATCGCCCAGGGCGTCATCGACGCGGTGAAGGAAGTGGGGGTCACCATCCCCGTGGTGGTGCGTCTGGAAGGCACCAACGTGGACCTGGGCCGCAAGATGCTGGCCGAGGCCGTGGCCACCTCCGGCCTGCCCATCCAGGCCAGCGACGACTTGAACGCGGCGGCGAAGATGGCCGTGGCCGCCGTGGGAGGGCACTGACATGAGCATTCTGGTCAACAAGGACACCAAGCTCATCTGCCAGGGCTTCACCGGCAAGCAGGGCACCTTCCATTCCGAGCAGGCCATCGCCTACGGCACAAAGATGGTAGGTGGCGTCACCCCCGGCAAGGGCGGCCAGTCCCACCTGGATCTGCCGGTGTTCAACACCGTGAAGGACGCGGTGAAGGAAACCGGCGCCGACGCCAGCGTCATCTACGTGCCCGCCGGCTTCGCCGCCGACGGCATCCTGGAGGCGGCGGACGCGGGCATCCAGGTGGTGGTGTGCATCACCGAGGGCATCCCGGTGCGCGACATGATCAACGTGAAGGCCGCGATCCGGGCCAACGGCGCGGTGCTCATCGGCCCCAACTGCCCGGGCATCATCACCCCGGACGAATGCAAGATCGGCATCATGCCGGGCTTCATCCACAGGAAGGGCAAGGTGGGCATCGTCTCCCGCTCCGGCACCCTGACCTACGAGGCGGTCTACCAGACCACCAGGCTGGGCCTGGGCCAGAGCACCTGCGTGGGCATCGGCGGCGACCCCATCAAGGGCCTGGATTTCATCGACTGCCTGGAGCGGTTCCAGGCCGACCCGGAAACGGAAGCCATCATCCTGGTGGGCGAGATCGGCGGCAGCCGGGAGGAGGAAGCTGCCGAGTACATCAAGGCCCATGTCAACAAGCCGGTGGCCGGTTACATCGCCGGCGTCACCGCGCCGCCCGGCAAGCGCATGGGCCATGCCGGGGCCATCATCGCCGGCGGCAAGGGCACGGCGGCGGAGAAGATCGCCGCGCTGGAAGCGGCCGGGGTAGTGGTGGCGAAGAGCCCGGCCGGCTTGGGGGAAGCCTGCGCCGAGGCCATCGCGCGCGGACGTCAGGCCGAAGCGGCCCGCCATCCAAATCGCGACTGAAACGAAACTAAAACGCGGCTACAACGCAACTTAACGGCCGGTCGAACCGGCCGTTTTCGTTTCCGCGCGCGGGATTACTTTTTCTTGAGGCACTCGCTCATGAATGTCCGGCGTGCATCGCCCTTCTTGTCGCCGGCCTGCTTGTTGCATTCCGTCATGCGGTTCTGTTGGCTTCCCGCGCCGGCCTTGTCGCCATGCATGCATTCGCGCATGAAGTCGCGGCGCGCGTCGCCCTTCTTGCCGGCGGCCTCCTTGTTGCAGTCCACCATGCGCTGCTGGGAAGAACTGAGTGGTTTCTTCTCGGCCGGCGCCTTTTCCGTGGAGGCCGGGGCCTTTTCCGCCGGGGCCGCGGTTTTTTCCGCCGAGGCAAGGAGGGGCGTGGCGCCGAGGCACAGGGCGGCAACGAGAGAGAGGATGCGTTTCATGAGGGTCTCCTGGTGGATTTGAGCAGCTGCGTCAATCGAACAAGCCCTTGAGTTTTTTCTTGAGCTTGTCTTCGGTGCTTTCCTTTTCCTCCTTGGGGGCGGCGGGCTTGGCCGGCGCGGGCGTCGACGCGGCGGGATAGGAAATCACCTTGGCCTTGTCCTCGGCCGCTTTCTTCGCCGCGGCTTCCTCGGCGGCCTTCTTCGCGTTCCAGGGTTGGCCATCGGCGCCCAGCTTGATGCCCTCGATCAGCAGGGTGATGTCCACCTCGTCGCCCACGGGGCCGCCGCTGGCATATTTGGTGATGCCGAAGTCGGAGCGCTTGATGCGGGTCGAGGCCTTGAAGCCGATGCGCATGCCGCCCCAGGGATCCTGCCCCATGCCCAGTATCTGATAGTCCAGGGCCACCGGCCGGGTGGTGCCATGCAGCGTGAGTTGTCCGGTCATGGTGCCTTTCTCGGCGGTTGCGGGGACCACCGCGTTGGACACGAACTTCATCTCCGGGTAATTGCGGGCATCCAGGAATTCGTCGGCGAGCAGATGCACGTCCCGGCGCAGATGGCTGGAGTTCAGGCTGTAGATGCTGATGGTGGCATCCACGGAGGATTTTGCGATGTTGCCGGTGTCCAGCAGGACCTTGCCCTTGATGTCCCAGAAGGTGCCGCTGGTGCGGGCCACCACGTGGCGCAGTTCCCAGTTGGCGAAGCTGTGGGTGTTGTCGATGCTGAAGGTTTCGATTTCCGCTCGGGCCGGCAAGGCTGCCGCGCATCCCAGGGCGAGGGCCAGGCCCAGGAGGCGGGCGCGGAAGTTCAGGGTGGGTTTCATGGAGTCTCCTCGATTCGTGGGTTGGTGCGTATCGTCAGGGCGCGGCGAAATGCCGAGGCTGGCGCCCGGGGATTTATAGCACTAACCTTAGGCTTCCAGTGTGACTCCCGGCACAGGCGAGATGACGCGCATCGATTTCTACTTCAACGCCCCAGGCAAGGCGGAGGTGGCCCGCAAGCTGGCCGCCAAGACCTTCCAGGCCGGTCAGCAGGCCCTGGTCTACAGCCTGAAGGCGAGCCGTTGCCAGGAACTGGACGGTCTGTTCTGGACCGCCCAGCAACTCTCCTTCCTGCCCCATGTGCGTTGCGGTCATGCCCTTGCCCGCCAGACCCCCATCCTGATCGGCGACAACCCGGACGAGTTGTCCAGCGCCGATGTGCTCATCAACCTGGAGGATGAAATCCCGGGCTTCTTCGCTCGATTCGCCCGGGTCATGGAGATCGTCACCACGGAGGCCGGCGATCGGGAGCGTTCCCGCGCCCGGCTGCGCTTTTTCCGTGAGCGGGGTTACCAGGTGGATACCCACGATCTGGCGACGACGAAATGAGCACGGAAAGCCCGGATCTGTTCGGCAAGATCGACGCCCTGCTCGGGAGGCGGGCGCCCGATGCCTTGTTGGAAAAGGAGCTGGATATCGAGGACTTTCCCCTGCTCACCGAGGTGGTCGACGCTTCCCCCGACAACTGGAATGAGGCCGAGCGCCGCGATCAGGACCGTCGCCAGAGCGAGCGGCGCCAACTGGATCGCCGCCTGGGCGACCGGCGCCAGGACGGGCGCAGGCTGACGGATCGACCCCGGGTCGATCCCCCCCCCGGCCTGCCCGCGGACATGAACGGGATGGAGGGTCTGGTGGCCGCCATGGAACAACGTCTCACCGATATGTTCATCCGCCAGCAATTGCGCATGGAGGATGCCGTGCGCAAGGCCATCCGGGACGAGCTGGGCAAGCACCGGGGGGATGAGGCGTGACCCGCCCTGGGGCTGAAGCGGCCCAGACCGTATAATTCCGCCAAATTCACCCCACCGAGGCGCGGCGCGGCAACGTTCCGCGTCTTGTGTTTTATCAGGACCGGAATATGGAACTCGCCAAATCCTTCGAACCCCACGAAATCGAAAAACGCTGGTATGCCCACTGGGAGGGCTCGGGCTACTTCGGCATGGGGCGGGAAGAAGGCAAGCCGTTCTACTGCATTTTGCTGCCGCCGCCCAATGTCACCGGCACCCTGCACATGGGCCACGCCTTCCAGCACGGCCTCATGGACGCGCTCACCCGCTATCACCGCATGGGTGCCGACAACACCCTGTGGCAGCCTGGCACCGACCACGCCGGCATCGCGACCCAAATCGTGGTGGAACGCCAGCTGGACGCGCAAAAGATCAGCCGCCACGACCTGGGCCGGGAGAAGTTCCTGGAGAAGGTGTGGGAATGGAAGGAGCACTCCGGTTCCACCATCACGCGCCAGATGCGCCGCCTGGGCACCAGCCCGGACTGGTCGCGGGAGCGCTTCACCATGGACGAGGGTCTGTCCACCGCCGTCACCGAGGTGTTCGTGCGCCTCTACAACGAGGGCCTGATCTATCGCGGCAAGCGCCTGGTGAACTGGGACCCGGTGTTGCAGACCGCCGTGTCCGACCTGGAAGTGGTGAGCGAGGAGGAGGACGGTTTCATCTGGGAGATCAGCTATCCCCTGGAGGATGGCTCGGGCCATCTTATGGTGGCCACCACCCGGCCGGAAACCCTCCTGGGGGACACCGCCGTGGCGGTGAACCCGGCCGACGAGCGCTACACCCACCTCATCGGCAAAAGCGTGCGCCTGCCCGTGGCGGAGCGCACCATCCCCATCATCGCCGACGACTACGTGGACCGGGAGTTCGGCACCGGCGTGGTGAAGATCACCCCGGCCCACGACTTCAACGACTGGCAGGTGGGCCAGCGCCACCACCTGGCGGCCATCAACGTCCTCACCCTGGACGCCAGGATGAACGATCTGGCTCCGGCCGAATACCAGGGCCTGGACCGCTATGTGGCCCGGCAGAAAATCCTGGACGAACTGCAAGCCAGGGGCCTGCTGGTCTCCGCCAAGCCCCACAAGCTCCAGATTCCCCGGGGCGACCGCACCCACGCGGTCATCGAGCCCATGCTCACCGACCAGTGGTTCATGAGCATGGCAGGCCTGGCGAAACAGGCCCTGGGCGTGGTGGATTCCGGCGAGTTGCGTTTCGTGCCGGAGAACTGGACCACCACCTACCGCCAGTGGCTGGAGAACATCCAGGACTGGTGCGTCTCCCGCCAGCTCTGGTGGGGCCACCGCATCCCCGCCTGGTACGACGAGGACGGCAACATCTACGTGGCCCGGGACGAGGCGGAAGCGAAGAAACAAGCCGGCGGCCGGGCAATCCGCCGCGACGAGGACGTGCTGGACACCTGGTTCTCCTCCGCCCTGTGGCCCTTCTCCACCCTGGGCTGGCCGGAAGACACCTGGGAGCTGAAGCACTACCTGCCCACCAGCGTGCTGGTCACCGGTTTCGATATCATCTTCTTCTGGGTGGCCCGCATGGTCATGCTGACCCTGCACTTCACCGGCCAGGTGCCGTTCCGCGACGTCTACGTCACCGGCCTGGTGCGGGATGCCCACGGCAACAAGATGTCCAAGTCCAAGGGCAACGTGCTGGACCCCATCGACCTGATCGACGGCATCGGCATCGACGACCTGGTGGCCAAGCGCACCGTCGGCCTGATGAATCCCAGGCAGGCGGCCAGCATCGAGAAGGCCACGCGCAAGGAATTCGCCGACGGCATCCCCAGCTTCGGCACCGACGCCCTGCGCTTCACCTTCGCCTCGCTCGCCACCCACGGCCGCGACATCAAGTTCGACATGGCCCGTTGCGAGGGCTACCGCAACTTCTGCAACAAGCTGTGGAACGCCAGCCGCTTCGTGCTGATGAATGCGGGGAATGGGGAAGGGGGAATGGGGAATGGGGAAACCCCTTCCCATTCCTCATCCCCCATCCCCCATCCCTCGCTTACCTTCGTCGACCGCTGGATCCTTGGCCGATTGGACCAGGCCGTGGCCGAGGTGCGCGCCGGCTTCGACCAGTACCGCTTCGACATGGCCGCCCGGGCCATCTACGAATTCGTCTGGGACGAGTACTGCGACTGGTATCTGGAACTGGCCAAGGTGCAGATCGCCCGGGGTGGCGATGTGGCCGCCAGCACCCGCCATACTCTGCTGACGGTCCTGGAGACCCTGCTGCGCCTGGCCCATCCCGTCATCCCCTTCATCACCGAGGAACTGTGGCAGGCGGTGGCGCCCCTGGCCGGCGCGAAAAAGGCCGGGAGCATCATGCTGGCCGCCTATCCCGTATCCGACCCCGGCCGTGTCGACGCGGAGGCCCGGGCGGAAATGTCCCGCCTCAAGGAATTGGTCAACGCCACCCGCAACCTGCGCGGCGAAATGAATCTTTCCCCGGCCCAGAAGGTGCCCCTGTTCGTGGAAGGCGAGCCGGAAGCCGCCGGCCGCTACGCGCCCTACCTGCGGGCGCTGGCCCGCCTGTCCGAAGTGGAGGTGGTTTCCGCCCTGCCCGAGGGGGATGCGCCCGTGTCCATCGTCGGCGACTGGCGGGTGATGCTGCACATCGAGATCGATCGGGAGGCGGAAATCGCCCGCCTGGACAAGGAAATCGCCCGCCTCGACGGCGAGGTCGCCAAGGCCCGCGGCAAGCTGTCCAACGCCAGCTTCGTCGACAGGGCGCCCGCCGCCGTGGTGGAGCAGGAGCAGAAGCGCCTGGCGGACTTTTCCGCCACCCTGGACAAGCTGCGTGGACAGCGCGCGAAACTGGGAAGCTGATTTTTTGAAAATCATGCCTTTCCCGATATCGGTCCAACGTCACTCCCCGCCCCATCCCTCCCCGTAAACAGGGAGGGGTCAAGTTCCTCCCCCGCGGGCGGGGGAGGTCAGGATGAGGAGTGCGGTCGCTCCCGCCGCGCCGCCACGCCACTCATCGGATCGCGCAAATCCCTGACCCACCATCAGATTTACCCAGTCTATTCGCACATAAGAACTTTCGATTAAACCTATATCGCGAGGGGCGGGTCTTTACGGGTAACATTCACGCCTATTTGGCCGGGCGTGTCAGGTCTTGCCCGGGCTCGCGAAATCCCTGAAGTCTTCACCCATCGGAGGCGATACATGACGTCTGTAGTGGCGACCAACCAGACCATTCTGGTCGTGGGCGGCGGCATTTCCGGCATGACGGCGGCGCTCGAAGCGGCCGAAACCGGAAAGCAAGTCGTGCTGGTGGAGAAGAACCCGTACCTGGGCGGCCGTACCGTTCAGCTCTACCGGTACTTCCCCAAGATGTGCCATCCCACCTGCGGCCTGGAAATCAACCTGCGCCGCCTCAAGGCCAATCCCCGCATCCAGGTGCTGACCCTGGCGGAAGTGACCGGGATCTCCGGCGACAAGGGCGCCTACAGCGTCTCCGTCAAGCTCAAGCCGCGCTACGTGAACGCCAACTGCACCGCCTGCGGCGAGTGCGGCAAGGCGGTCCAGACCGAGATCGCCGACGAGTTCAACTACAACCTGGGCAAGATCAAGGCGGCCTACCTGCCGTCCAACATGGCCTATCCCCAGCGCTACGTGATCGACCCGTCCATCATCGGCACCGCCGACGCCGAGCGCGCCAAGGCCGCCTGCAAATACGACGCGGTGAACCTGGAGGACAAGGAAGAGGTGATCAGCTTGTCGGCCGGCGCCATCGTCTGGGCCACCGGCTGGCAGCCCTACGCCGCCGAGAAGATCGTGTACTACGGCTACGACCGCTTCCCCAACGTCATCACCAACGTGGAATTCGAGCGCCTGGCCGATCCCCATGGCCCCACCGGCGGCAAGATCCTGCGCCCGTCCGACGGCAAGGAGGCGAAGAACATCGCCTTCATCCAGTGCGCCGGCTCCCGCGACGAGAACCACCTGCGCCACTGCTCCCGCTTCTGCTGCATGGGTTCCCTCAAGCAGACCCACTACGTGCAGGAAGCCTACGGCGACGAGGGCAAGTCGACGATCTACTACATCGACATCCGCGCCATCGACCGCTTCGAGGACTTCTACCAGAAGGTGAAGGCCAACCCCAACGTCACCTTCGTGAAATCCAAGGTGGCGCGCATCACCGAGGACAAGGCCGGCAACCCGGTCTGCAACGGCGTCAATACCGAGGGTTACATCCGCTACGCCAATACCCATGACCTCGTGGTGCTGGCGGTGGGCATGGAGCCGTCCGTCAAGGGCGTCGAGATCCCCGCCGAGGTGATGTCGGATTCCTCCGGCTTCGTCATGGCCGACCCGGCCAACGCCGGCATCTTCGGCGCCGGGTGCGCCACCAACGCGCTGGATGTGAACCGCGCCGTGCAGAGCGCCACCGCCGCCGCCCTGCGGGCCATCCAGGTCGTCAACAAAGTCGCCCGCGCGGAGGCTTGAGAAAAATGGCTGAAACGAAAACTGCTGCATACATCTGCAAGGGCTGCGAGATCGACAAACGCGTCGATGTCGCCGCCCTGTCCAAGGTCGCCACCAAGTCCGGCAAGATGAATATCGTGCGCGAGCACGACTTCCTCTGCTCCGCCGAAGGCGTGGCCATGATCAAGAACGACATCGACAACGAGGGCGTCACCCACGCCGCCATCTGCGCCTGCTCGCGCCGGGCCAAGACCGAGGCGTTCAACTTCCCCACCATCGCCATGAGCCGGGGCAACCTGCGCGAAGGCGTGATCTGGATTCGCCCCGACACCGAGGACGCCCGCGAGACCACCCAGGAAATGGCCGAGGACTACGTGCGCATGGCCTGCGCCGAGGTGAAGGCCATGACCGTGCCCCCGGGCAACCAGAAGACCGGCACGGTCAAGACCCTGCTGGTGGTGGGCGGCGGCATGTCCGGCATGACCTCGGCCCTGGAAGCCTCCAAGGCCGGCTACAAGGTGGTGCTGGTGGAGAAGACCGGCGCCCTGGGCGGCTGGGCCGCCAGGCTGCACAAGCGCGTGCCCACCCGCGAGCCGTTCAAGTCCCCCGAGGACAACGGCGTGGCCGACATGGTCGCCCGCATCGAGGCCGACTCCAACATCAAGGCCTACCTGAACGCCACCATCGCCAAGACCGACGGCGCCCCCGGCCGCTTCAAGGTGGACATCGCCATCGAATCCGGCGCGATCGCCCAGGAAGACGTCGGCGCCATCATCCAGGCCACCGGTTTCACGCTTTACGACGCCAACAAGCTGCCCGAATTCGCCTACGGCAAGACGCCCAACGTGGTGGACCAGGCCGGCCTGGAAGCCCTGGCGAAAGCCGCCGCCGCCGCCGGCAAGCCCATCTGCCGCCCCTCCGACGGCCAGCCGGTGAAGTCCGTGGTGTTCGTCCAGTGCGCCGGCCAGCGCGACAGCACCGGCAAGCACCTGCAGTACTGCTCCGGCTTCTGCTGCAACACCAGCATCAAGCAGGCCATGTACTTCAAGGACGGCAACCCGGACATCGACACCGTGGTGCTGTTCACCGACCTGCGCACCCCGGGCAACGGCGAGGACTTCTACCGCGCCGCCCAGAACAAGGGCGTGATCTTCTCCAAGGGCGTGGTCTCCCAGGTGGTGCCCAGCGGCAACGCCTGCACCGTGAAGTTCAAGGACCTCATCCTGAACGAGGACACCGAGGCCCAGGCCGATCTGGTGGTCCTGGCCACCGGCGTGGTGCCCAACTCCGGCGTCAACATCGAAGCCGCCGCCGCTCCGGCCCCGGCCGAAGCCGAGGCCCCGGCCGAAGGCGGCGCCCAGGTGGTGGCCACCATCGCCCCCGAGTCCATCCTGAACCTGACCTACCGTCAGGGTCCGGACATGCCCCAATTCAAGCACGGCTTCAACGACTCCCACTTCATCTGCTTCCCTTACGAGACCCGCCGTACCGGCATCTACGCCGCCGGCCCCGTGCGCCGTCCCATGGACATCCTGCAGGCCCAGGAGGACGCCACCGGCGCCGCCATGAAGGCCATCCAGGCCATGGAGAACGCCGGACTGGGCAAGGCCGCCCACCCCCGCGCGGGCGACCTGTCTTTCCCGACCGTGCGTCTGGAAGGTTGCACCCAGTGCAAGCGCTGCACGGTGGAATGCCCCTTCGGCGCCATCGACGAGGACGAGAAGCGCTTCCCCCTGTTCAACGAGTCCCGCTGCCGCCGCTGCGGCACCTGCATGGGCGCCTGCCCGGTGCGGGTGATCTCCTTCGAGAACTACTCGGTGAACACCGTGGGCTCCCAGATCAAGGCCGTGGAAGTGCCGGACGAATTCTCCGAGAAGCCGCGCATCCTCATCCTGGCCTGCGAGAACGACGCCTACCCGGCGCTGGACATGGCCGGCATGAACCGCAACGCCTACGACCCCTTCGTGCGCGTCATCCCGGTGCGCTGCCTGGGCTCGGTGAACACCATCTGGATCACCGACGCTCTCAACGGCGGCTACGACGGCGTCATGCTCATGGGCTGCAAGCACGGCGAGGAATACCAGTGCCACTTCGTCAAGGGTTCCGAGCTGGGCCGCTACCGCCTGTCCAAGGTGGGCGACACCCTCAAGGGCATGAACCTGGAAACCGAACGGGTGCACGACCTGGAAGTGGCGATCACCGACATCGCCACCCTGCCCCAGAAGATCAACGACTACGCGGCGCTGATCAAGTCCTTCCCGCCGTCCCCGTTCAAGGGCTTCTAAGGAGATTGCGATGAGCGATTTGAACCAACAGATGGCCGAGCGCTACAAGAACAATTTCCTCAAGGAGATTGAAGAGCAGGCCGAGATGGGCGAGTGGGTGAAGATGTGCATGCAGTGCGGCCTGTGCTCCGGCTCCTGCCCCACCAACTTCCATTCCGGCTGGGATCATCCGCCCCAGGAGATCTTCATGCTGATCCGCGCCGGCAAGCGCGAGGAAGTGCTCAACGCCCAGGGCATGTACATGTGCACGTCCTGCTACAACTGCTACGTGCGCTGCCCGCGCAAGGTGCCGGTGACCCACGTCATGCACGGCATCGCCGAGTACGCCTACCGCATCGGCCGGGCGCCCAAGAACCAGCCCACCATGCATCTGTCCAAGACCTTCTGGACCAACGCCACCAAGCACGGCCGGGTCAACGAGGTGCAGCTCACCCAGAGCCTGTACTTCAAGGACGGCATCGGCGCCGGCATCAAGAAGGCCATGGAAATGCAGAAGGAAGCGCTGGGCCTGGTCAAGGCCGGCCGCCTGAATCCCATGGAAGCGCTGGGCATGGGCCACAAGTGCAAGGACGTCAAGGGCATCCACGCCATGCTGGCCAAGGCGGAAGAGCTGGAAGCCAGGAACAAGGCCGCCAAGGGCAAGGAGTAAGGAAACATGGCACGCAAGGAATACGCTTTCTACCCCGGCTGCTCGTCCCAGAAGGGCGCCTCGGCCTCCAACTACCTGGTTTCCGTCGAGTCCATGTGCAAGACCCTGGACATCAAGATGACCGAAATCCCGGACTGGAACTGCTGCGGCGCCTCCGTCAGCTACGCCGAGTCCGGCGAGTTGCCGCGCATCGCGATGAACGCCCGCAACTTCGCCCTGGCCGAGACCAACCTGCCCGGCCAGGACATCGTCGCCACCTGCGCCGCCTGCTGGCTGGGCTCGCGGGAATCCAAGGAACGCCTGGAGCACAACGACAAGCTCATGGCCGACACCCAGACCGCCCTCAAGGAAGCCGGCCTGCAGATCAAGGCCATCCCCGAGATCCGCCACATGGTGGAAGTGCTGATCGAGGACCTGGGCTACGACGAACTGAAGAAACCGGTGAAGAAGCCCCTCAACGGCATGAAGTTCGCCGGCTACGTGGGCTGCCAGACCAACCGGCCCTTCGGCATCGCCGGCGAGTCCTTCGAGAACCCCATGTACCTCGACAAGCTGATCGAGACCGTGGGCGGCGAAGCGGTGAAGTACGACCAGAAGGTCACCTGCTGCGGCGGCGCCCTGGCCTTCTCCGAGCCGGAAAAGGCCCAGGCCCAGATCAAGGACATCATCGAAGCCGCCTATGACAGTGGCGCCGAGATGCTGGTGACCCCCTGCCCCCTGTGCCAGGCCAACACCGAGGTCTACCAGGGCCAGATCAACAAGAAGTACGGCACCAAATTCGATATCCCGGTGCTCTATTACTCGCAGTTGATGACGCTGGCGTATGGTGGTTCGGCCAAGGAAGCGGGCCTGAACGGCAATGTAGTGCGCGCTCGCAAGTTGGAAGAGTTCGCAGCCAAGTAAAATTGGCGCCAGTTGTGTCAGACTGACAGGGGCTGAGGCCCCTGTTTTTCATTTACGTATCTGTTTGAGGGAATGCCATGAAAGGTCCTAAAACCTACGACGAATATGTCGATCTGGTCCATCAGGCCGTGTATGAGGTGGACGAAATGCGTGCCGGCATCGACTACGATCCGGAAAATGCTGAACGTTGGTCCAACATGCTCGACCATCTCGATGGTGTACTGCGCAAGCTTTACGACGACATGATCTCCGATAAATACCAGTTTCCAACCGACAAAGATCTGCCCTATATGCAGTTTCTCAATCGCTGGGGCAAGGAAGTCCCGTTCAAGCAATTGCTGGTGGTGATCAATCAGGCGCACAAGAACGGACTGACGCGTGAGTAAGATCTTTACTGTCATTCTGGTGACCGTGCTGGTGGTCTATCTGTTTCGACGCATGGCTCAAGGGCGTGACGTGAAGCAGGTCAGGCCGCCAAGCCGTGGCAAGAAGAATACAGTTGAAGACATGGTTCGCTGCCAGGTTTGCGGCGTGAATCTGCCTCGCTCCGAAGCCATTCTGAGTCGAGGGCGAATCTACTGTTGTGATGAGCATCGCAAATCCGACATCTGACTTACAAGTTGAATCCGGGCTTGTCCGAGAGGCGATGAATCCGTCCAAGGCCAAGTCGGCTCTCGACCCCGTGGAAAGCAAGAACAATAAGGGGCGAACTGCGTTGGAGACGTCGATTCCCGACAGTTTCTGGCGATCGATCGAGCATCTCAATCATTTCAGGCTGTTTCTCGCTGCCTTTCTCGGCATTGCCGGACTGTTGTCCGAACAGCTGCTGCAGCAACGGCTTGAGCATCCCTATCTGTTTGCCTTGGGCGGCTTGGTCTATTTTCTCTCGGCCTGGCTATTCGGCCGCCCCATGCAGCGTCAGGGCGCTGATTTTCAGCGCCTGGTGGTACGTCAGGCGATGGTGGACATCATTTGCCTGGTCGTGCTGATGTACCTGGCCGGGGGCAATAGCACGGGCCTGGGGCTGCTGATGATGTTGACCCTGGCGGCCGTCGGC
>WBZT01001158.1_pt1 | contig 19753 bp, 16 predicted proteins | sample 5204241 | NCBI WGS metagenome assembly WBZT01 (sample SAMN12344358, study PRJNA552823) | activated sludge metagenome | biome: Activated sludge suspended growth; feature: Nitrification reactor; material: Wastewater; isolation source: activated sludge from nitrification reactor of wastewater...
CGCCGCTGGAAGGCGCGACTGGGCAGTCCCAAGGCCATCACGGCCATGGCGCATAAACTGGCGCGCATCCTCTGGCACCTGCTCAAGTTCAAAGCGCCGTTCAACCCGGAAGTGTTTGCCAAAGAGGAAGCGAAAATGAAACGCAAGAAGCTCCAACGACTGGTGGCCATGGCCACAACCCTCAACTACCGCCTCGTTCCAAACCAATGAGTTACCGGGCTAGTTTCTCAGGAGCCCTCATAGGTTGTAATCCTCTGAATCGCTGACAATCACAAAGACACTCCCAACTTCCTTAGGAGCACTCCCTCGCAAGTGCACTCGAAAATCTGCTAGATACTTCCCGCGACTCAACTTCAAGGCCGTCTCGTAGAACGGGTCATCATCACCGTCACCTTCCTCATCCTCGTCGTCCGGTTCACGGACAGGCTTCTTCCAACGCATCTCAGTCCACTCAGTCGGCTGACCATTCTCGGGTGCAATCATCTGAACTCTGCACTCAACGGAGTGTGCTACCGCATCTCCCTCGAAACCAGCCTGAATCAGGGTCGGCTCGGTCGAAGAACCGCGGACTGGCGAAGCCCAAAACTGCGTCCCGTCAGCCAAATCCCACGATGCGCTGTTTTGCTCACCGTCAGCGTAAACCAACCAAGCCGGGCGCTTGCCTGTCGCAAGGTCTCGCTGAAAACTCATGAATCGCCGAGCCGATGGCAACAGTGCAGGCCAAAACAGGGCGCTGATAAAAAGTGCCCCCATCAGCCGGTCTTTCTTGTCCTCGTTTTTCTCCTCCGAACCCGGTCCAAAATAGTGCATGTAAAATGCGCAGACCAGCCAGCCAATGCACCAAACGCCAGCCACTCCCCACAGAATCCATGTCCAATGAAAGTTCATGCGCGCACAGGTTGATGGCTAACGACCCAAGCTCAGCGACTGGCCCGGCCACGCCGCCTGAGCGCAAGGAGGACGTTCGATGAACCCGAAGCGTCGAACGGAAAGCGATGGGCCAGTTAGATGCCATGAAGGGTTGTGCGGCGGGTGCAAAACGGGCACACGCACAGTATGAAAAACACTCAACACACCCTTCATGACGAACCGAACCTTAACGCCAACCCCGCGACTGACAAGTCCGCAGTGCACCACACCTTCAAGCTGGGCCTGGACGTGGACCTGAACAACATTGTCACGGCGATCCAGTGTGACCACGGGGAGATCAAACCGGCGCAGAAGTTTTCCCGCGCCCGCCTGGTGGCGTGGGTGCGGGAACAGGTGGCCGCGGGCCACGCCGTGCACACGGTGTATGAATGCTGTGGCTTCGGCTACACGTTGCACGAGGAACTCACAGCCGCCGGCGCGCAGTCGCTCATCACCACGCCGATGCGGCTTTCGCCGGAACGCCGGCGCAAGAATGATCGGCTCGATGCGCGGGAACTCTGCGTGCGCCTGAGCCGTTATCTGGACGGGCACCGGCACGAGCTGCGGCCCATTCGCATTCCCAGTCGCGCGGAAGTGCAGCGGCGCGAGTTGGGCCGGCAGCGGGAGTTCTGGAAACGCGAGCTGCGCCGTTTGGACAATCACGGCCGCGCGCTGCGCATCGAACATGAGCATGAAACGTTGCCGTCCGGCTGGGCAGGCCCGCGCAAATGGAAAGCCTTTGCCACGCAGTGCAGTGGGTTTGTGCGGGCGCAACTTGAGCCGGTGCGCCAACAGATCAGCGAGTGCAAAAAGCATTTGGACGCGTTGACGACGCAGCTCGAAGCCTTGGTGGCGCAGGAAAAGATCCCGCACGGTCTGGGCGCGCTCACCGTGGCGTTGCTGGACGGGGAGGTGTGCGACTGGGCGCGGTTCCGCGGGCGCAAAGCGGTGGGCAGTTACACCGGCTGTTGCCCGAGCGAACACAGCAGCGGGGGCGTGCAACGTTTTGGGAGTATTGACCGGCACGGCAACCAACACGTGCGCGTGCTGCTGGTCGAAGCGGTGTGGCGTTTGTTGAAATGGCAACCCGGCTGGCACGCGCGGCAAAAGCTGCTGGCCAAACTCCAGCACGGCGCGTCGTTGAAGAAGAAAATCGCGGTGGCGCTGGCGCGGCAACTGGCCATTGACCTGTGGCGCTGGCGGACGGGCCGGTGCACCGCGGCGGAGTTGGGCTGGGTGCTGAAAAGCGCGGCGGGCGAAGGGCGGAGCGCAGAATGACCTCCCGTCCAGCAACCCTCAACTCTCAACCTTCAACCAACTGAACCCGAAATTTCCAGGGACGAAAAGTTTGGCCGCAGGGTGGCCCGCTGCCCGGCGCTGCAGCTGGTCGCGCCGGAGCGCAAGCGCCGGCGGATCATGCGTTAGATGGGGCGCGGGCCATCCAAGGCGGCTTCCTCCAGTCAGGCAAGACATCGTGGGCTCACGACACGTGATGCTCGAATAGGAGCTGATGACCGGGATCGCACCGGTTCATGCGAAGAGGAAACTGCGCCCTGCGGCCCCAAGCGAACGTCCCGGAAATAACCGGGCTAGCCACGCCGAAGCCCCAGCGCGAAGGCGGGAAAGAAAAAACCCAAAAGCTGTTAAGCGCATGAACTCCTGAAGCCAAAGAGCAAACGGTAGCCGCCCGGCGGCAGGGAAACTCACCGCGGCCGCGCCCGACTCCGCTTCACTCCGTTGCGCTCCGCGGGTTCAACCTCCAAGACAAAAGAAAAAAATCATCGAACGCCTCGCTTGCAGTTGACAACCCTCATAGGCGCTGCAGCGCATGGTTAGCCGACTGATCGTTTCTTAACTCGACGAATAATCCCATAACTCATAGCTCCTAACGCGGCAACCCAAGCCGCGAGAATCAAGTAACCAACGTAAGCATCGGCTGATGTGTCTCGGGTCAGCGACTCGACAGCCGCGAACAACGCTCGCCCGGCAATCACCGTCAGAAACGCGGTGAGCAAAGTATAGAGCACCAACTGAACGACTCCGAGGTCTGAAACGGCGTATCGAAACAACCCGGCAACGAGACAGCCGATACACGCGACTCCGACAATACAAAGCGCAACTGGCGAGCCAGTGGTAAACACCAAACCGACTGCTACGAATAGCGCAACACCAACTCGAAATATCCAGTTTGGACGCATGACGCGCGAAGTCGGCTAACGACAAAAGCTCAGCGACCCGGCACACAAGACGCGCCGATTGCAAACCCTGGCGCCATGCCGGGTTCGCTGCTGCGCATGGTTAGACGCCGGTGGTCTGGAACTTCTGGTCATAATTCATCTTCTTCAAAAGCGCGCGCATCTTCTTCACCTCCTCTGGACCAACCTTGCGGATATCCAGCTCATACTTCAGTGAGCTTGTTTGGATACGAACAGTCGCGTCGCTTTCTGAATAGTCAATCCCCCGAAGAAAATCGTCTTCCTCGTTCTCGTGGCGCTCAAAAGATACTTTCACGCCACGCTCATGTTCCTCAAAAATGAACTCATACTTCGGCGTTCGCATCAGAATGAGGCTCTCAATCTCTGCCGGATCGTCGTGACGTTGCACCGCGAAGGATAGAACCAAATCATCACCTGTCTCCACCGTTATGAACGATACTCTTTCCATGTGTGAAAGGCGTCTAACGACCCAAGCTCAGCGACCCGGCGCACGGGACGCAACAATTGCAACCGCGACGCTCCCGCCGGGTTCGCTGCAGCGCCTGGTTAGGCCACGGCTCAACTCTCAAGCTCTGTCTGTGCATCTGCTAAATCCTTCCGACAAATCCAGACACGAGTCAATCCCGCCTCAGTCAAAAAACATCCAACATAGTAAGGCCACGCGTCACCGACCACGACCGGCCAAAGGTCTGCATCACGCGAAACTCCTAAGGACTCTCTCACCAACGCATCCGTCATACCTTTGCGAAGCCGAAGGCCCAGCCTGTCCAACAGCGCGTGCCCTTCAGCCTCTGGGCAGTCGCGTCCCAGTTGCAAAATCATCTCCGACGTCTGCCACTCGGCATCAACGGGACTTGTGAACACGGTATACAGATACCCCTCTGTGCAGGCCAAACCTATGCCCGACTCAAGCCCTCCCTCGTGATCTTCGTTGTAAGCATCCGTCTTCGGGAAGAAGTCGAGGAATCGCAACTTCCCGAAAGCCTCGTAGCTCATCTGGTGTAAAGGTGTCACGTGATGCGAAGTGGCCTAACATTGGGATTGAGCGACTGGATTGTCGTGCATCCGGTTCATGGGATCGGACTCTAAGTTGGGGTTTCAGGCCTGTCCAGCGGGGAGTTCTGCAAATCTTCGATGCAAATATCAATCCGGAAAAAGCGACAGTTGAGGACTTGAATTCAACCGGGACTGCTTTTGAACCACCGCCTCAACTCGGCGTCAATCAGGACTGACCTCCTTGCGAGGCGTTGCCGACAGACTCGGCGACGGGAGCGTCGCCGCCCCAGCCGCCCGCCGCCGCAAATCTGCTGGACAAGCTTTCCCGGCGGGCCGGATAGTCCAGCGGTCGCAACCGCATGAGGAACGAGCAAACCACCGCGTCCGCCGCTGCTGAAGCCTTTCCCCCAGGGCTGCACAACGCTTTCCTCTTCTCGGCGTTCAACGCGCTCTCCTTTCAGATCGTGCTGGCCAGCCCGATGATCCTCTACGCGAAATCCCTGGGCGCCAGCGCAACCGTGCTGGGCCTCATTGCCGGAATGATGCCGCTGCTGGTGATCTTCCAGATTCCCGCCGCCAGCCACATCAACCGCATCGGCTACCGGCGCTTCGTGCTCGCCGGCTGGAGCACGCGCGTGGCGTTCATTTTCCTGATGGCGGTGGTGCCGCTCGTGGTCCCGTGGCTCAACCCCGCCAACGGCCTCGCCCTGCTGCTGGCCTTGCTCTTCTGCTTCAACCTCTCGCGCGGCATCTCCAGTTGCGCGTGGCTGCCGTGGATCACGCAGCTCGTCCCCGAATCGCTCCGCGGCAAATATCTCGCGCGCGACGCTGCCGTGCAGAACTTCGCCAGTTTCGTCACGTTCCTGGTCGCCGCCGCCACGCTGGCGGGCGAAACCCAGCCGTGGCAGTTCGCGGCGGTGTTCGCCTTCAGCGCGGCGATGGGCGCGGTGAGCCTGCTTTTCCTCAAGCGCATTCCCGACGTGCCCACGCCGCAGGAGCCCCGGCAATCCACCGCCAGCGTGCCCTGGCTGGCGATGGCCAATCATCCGCCGTTCAAGAAACTGCTGCTCGCCGTGATCGCGTGGTCCGTGGCCTACGGCGGCATGACGGCGTTCACCGTGACGTTCTTGAAAGTCCACAGCGGCATGTCCGAGGGAAAAATCCTGTTGATCAGTTCCATGTCGTTCCTCGGCGGCGTGAGCAGTCTGGGACTGATGGCGCATCGCTTCGACCGCGTCGGGAGCAAGCCGGTGCTCGGCGTCGCGTGCGGCGGCTGGTTGCTGGTGCTGGGTGGCTGGGTGGCGCTGGCGGGCGGCGTGGTGCCCGCCAGTCTGGGCCAGGTGCTCGTCCTGCAATTCTTCATGGGCCTGCTGGCCGCGCTCGCGAACATGGCCAACAACCGCCTCGCCATGGCCATCGTGCCCGCGATGGGCCGCAACCATTTCTTCGCGCTCTACTCGGTGCTCAACAACGTGACGCTCGGGCTGGCGCCGATTGCGTGGGGCGTGCTCATTGACGCCGTGGGTGAACGCCGGCCGGTCTGGCTCGGGCTGGAGTGGAATCGTTTCACGATCTTCTTCGTGCTCGCCGCCGCCGCGTTCGGGCTGACGTTTGCGCTGGCCCGCCGGCTGGACGAACCGAAGGCCGCCAGTTTGGAGGAATTGCTGCGCGAACTATTGATCCAGTCGCCGCAAAAATTCTGGCTGCGCTTCTGGCCGCGCGGGTGAACGCCCGGCAAGCCGCGATTGCCAATCCCCGCTCGTTCCCGCAAGCTGGCGCCACCACACCATGAAAAGGATCGTTTCATTCCTTGCCCTCGTAGCCTCGGCGCAACTGGTTTCCGCCGCCGAACTGGTCGTTCCGGAGACGGTCGCCTTCGAACGCGACCTTGAATTTGCCAACCCGGACGGCCAGCACCTGCAACTGAATCTGGCCCGGCCGAAAAACGCAGCCGGCCGTCGGCCCGCCGTGCTCTGCATCCACGGCGGCGGTTTTCGCGCCGGCAACCGTGAGGGCAACAACGGACTTTGCCTCAAGCTGGCGCAACGCGGATTGGTTGCGGTGACCGCCAGCTACCGGCTCGCGCCGAAGTACCAATTTCCCGCCGCCGTTCACGACGTGAAAGCCGCCGTGCGCTGGCTGCGCGCGAATGCGGACAAATATCAAATTGATCCGCAGCGCATCGGCGTGACCGGCGATTCCGCCGGCGGCCACCTCGCGCAATTCCTCGGGGTGACCGCGGGCGTGGCTAAATTTGAAGGCGACGAGGGCAATGCCGATCAGTCCAGCAGCGTGGCGTGTGTGGTCAACCGCTATGGCCCGAGCAATCTGTTGAAATCCTACGACGCCAGTGTGGACGCGGCGGAAGTGCTGCCGCTGTTTCTCGGCGGCGATCGCGAAACGGCGCGGCAACGGCACGTCCTCGCCAGTCCGTTGAACTGGGTCACTCCCGCCGCCGCGCCCACGCTGCTCCTGCACGGCACCGAGGACAAATACGTCGCTTACGAGCAAGCCATCTGGATGCGAGACCGGCTCCAAGCCTGCGGGGTGGAAGTGGAGATGCTCACCCTCACTGGCGCGGGCCACGGCTTCAAGGGCGCGGACGCGGAGCAAGCCGAGCAGGCGCTGTTCGCGTTCTTCGCGAAACACCTGGCGGCGAAGCCGTAGGCGAGTCCCGGCACCGTCGGTGCGTTGCTTGACACTCCCTTCTTCGCTGGTATTCTCCCGCGCTCCGAAACAGGGATTATTCCCGGGCCCAGCTCCGGCGCTCCTGGTGTCGGATTGAAACGCGAACACGATTTATGAAACGCCAATACCAACCGTCGAAAATCCGCCGCAAACGCCAGCACGGCTTTCTGGCGCGCAAGAGCACCAAGAGCGGCCGGGCCACCCTGGCCAACCGCCGCCGCGTGGGCCGGAAACGCCTGACGCCGGTTTGAGCGCAATGTCCGCCTCGCCGCCACGTTTGCGATTCCGCCGCGCGGCCCGCCTCAAGCAGTCGCGGGAGTTCGCCCGGGTGCGGCAGGTGGGCCAGCGGACGGTCTGCGGCTGCCTGATCGCCAACTGGCGCGGGTTGCCGCCGGGGCAAGCCACCCGCCTGGGCGTGGTGGTCAGCGGCAAGATCGGCGGGGCCGTCATTCGGAGCCGCGTGCGGCGGTTGCTCCGGGAATCCTTCCGGTTGCATCAACACGATTTGAATCAGCCAGTGGAATTGGTGCTGGTCGCCCGGCAGTCCATCGTGGGCCGCGGGTTACGGGACGTGGAAACGGATTATTTGACCGCGTTGAAACGCGCCAGCCTCATCAACCAGTGAATCTTTTGCAGCATACGCTAATCGGCGCGGTGCGGGTTTATCGCTGGACATTGTCCCCGGCGCTGCGACTCGTTTTTGGCGCGACCGCCGGCTGCCGGTTTACCCCCACCTGCTCCGGCTACGCGCTGGAGGCCATTCAAACACACGGGGCAGTTGGCGGCACGGTGCTGACGGCCCGTCGCATCTGCCGTTGTCAGCCGTGGGGCGGTTGCGGTCACGACCCGGTGCCGCCGGTCGCTGACGCCGCGCCAGGCTCCGCCAGCCAAGCCGCGATCACCGCGCGCTGAAAGTTTTTCATGGATCGTAAAACCATCATCATCCTCGTCGCCTGCTTTGCGCTGCTATTCGTGGGGTCGCACCTGATCAACAAGCTCTATCCTCCCCTGCCCGCGCCGCCCAAAGCCACCAACGCCCTGAGCAGCGCCACTGCGCCGACCGGCACCAACGTGACCGCCGCCGCGCCGCCCACACTGGCGCCGGCCACCACCACCAATGCGCCGGTACCGTGGAAAGCACCCGCCGCCCTGACGGGACCGGAGCAAACGCTCGTCCTCTCGAACGCAAATGCGATTTACACGTTCTCCTCGCGCGGCGGCGGCTTGAGCACGATCGAACTGGTCGAATACCCCGAAGTGGTTTCCCGCAAACTGCGCAAAACGCACGCACAGGATTTTGCCACACTCAACGCCGCCGAAGTGGCGCCGGTCCTGACGTTGTTCGGCGACGATTCGTTGCAGGATGACGCGCCCTATGCGCTGACCCCCATTGCCAACGGCGTGCGCGCCGAAAAGACGCTCACCAACGGGTTGCGGATCGAGAAGGATATGGTCATCGGCACCAACTATCTCGTTCACGCCACGGTGCGCTTGGTCAACACCACGGACCGGCCGCTGGCCCTGTCCCGGCAGGAACTGGCGATCGGGACGGCGACGCCGATGGGACCGGACGACACCGGCCAGACCGAGGGCGTGATTTGGTACAACGGCCAGAAGACGGAGGAGAAGGCCGCCTCCTGGTTTGAGAACAAGGGTTTCCTGTTCTGGGGCGGCGTGCCGCGCGGCGAATTTCTGGCCGGGCAGAGCAACGTGGTTTGGGTTGCGGCGCAGAACCAGTTCTTCGTGCTGGCGGCGATGTTGCCGACGCCGGCGCAGCAATTGGTTTCGCGTCCGGTCGTGCTGCCGCGCCCGGCGGAAGGCCGGGCGAGTGCGACCAACAATCCTCCACCCAAAGGCTTTCAAACCGCGCTGGTTTATCCCGAGCAAACGCTCGCGGCCAAACAGGCCGTCGAACACCAGGTCAACTTTTACGCCGGGCCAAAAGAATACCGCACGCTGGCGCGCATTGCGGAGCGCTTTCAGAACAACGTGGACCTGGTGATGGGTTACGGCGGTTTTTTCGGTTTCTTCTCGAAGGCGCTGCTCCTGAGCATGAACTTCCTGCACACGGCGCTGATGCTGCCTTACGGTTGGGCGATCATCACGATCACGGTGGTCATCAAGCTGGCGTTCTGGCCCATCACCGCCGCCCAGACCCGCACCGCCCGCCGCATGTCTGCGCTGCAACCGCAGATGAAGGCGATCCAGGAAAAGTACAAGGACGATCCGCTCAAGGCGCAGAAAAAAATCAGCGAGTTCTGGAAGGAGCATAAGATCAATCCCATGAGCGGCTGCCTGCCGTTGTTGCTCCAGATGCCGGTGTTCTTCGGCTTCTTTTACATGATCCGCACCGCCATCGAATTGCGCGGAGCGACCTTCCTGTGGGTGGCGGACCTGTCCAAACCGGACACGCTCTTCGTCATTCCGGGTTTGAACCTTTTCCCCTTCACGCTGCTGGGCACGACGCCTGAAGGCCTGCCGTTCAATCTACTCCCGTTGTTCATGGGCGTGACGATGCTCTGGCAGGCAAGGCTCACCCCGCCTTCGCCCGGCATGGACCCGGCCCAGGCGAAAATGATGAAGTATCTGCCCGTGATCTTCATCGTATTCCTCTACAACTACTCCGCCGGGCTGGCGCTCTACTGGACCGTGCAAAACCTCTTGAGCGTCGTGCAGACAAAGCTCACCAAGGTGGATGACGTGGCCGCCGCTCCCGCAACATCGCCATTGACGCCCGCCTCCAAAAAGAAAAAATAGGAGCGCTGCGGCATCACGCCACGCGCGCCAACCAGAATCAATCCCGAAACCCAACCGCACCATGCCTGCTGAACCCAAAGCCACGCTGGAGAAAATCCTCGATCTGCTCGGTTTCCCCGCCACCGTCGAGGAACACAAGGAGGATGACGGCCTCCTGCTGGATGTGAAGACGGACGATTCCGGCCGCCTGATTGGCCGCCAGGGCCAGACGCTTTCCGATTTGCAGTACATCACCAACCGCCTGCTCTTCCAACAGGACAAGGACGCTCCCAAAGTCACGGTGGACGTGAGCGGTTACCGGGCACAAGCCCGCGAGGCCCTCGTGAAAAAGGCGAAGGACGCCGCCGAGAAGGTGCGCCGCTGGGGCGACGTGGTGGAATTGGAGCCCATGTCCTCGTTCGAGCGTCGCATCATTCATCACGCATTGAAGGACGATCCGGACATTGAGACGCACAGCGTGGAAGTCGAGGGCACGGAGAAGAAGGCGATGCTGCTACGGCCGAAGCACGCGCCCACGCCATAGGACAGACGGCCATCAAAACCCGGTTGGCGCGGCCGCCGCGCTTTCGCGGCTAGACGCCGGCCCTACTCGACAGTTCCGAACACGAGGAGATGCCGGTCGCTGACGACTTCCACCGCGAGTCCCCCCAGGCCAGCCTCCTTCAGTTGTCGCCGCACTTCCGCCGGAGTAAACGCCGCCAGGAGCGAATTGTAGAAATCCCGTCGCAAGACTTCCGGCTCGCCGCCGGAATTCTTTTTGACCAGCGCCCGGGCCCTGGCCCGGGAAACCGGCCGCCGCAAGTCCGGCACGAAAACCAGCGTCCCGCGCCGCGCGCGGCTTTTGATCGTCCGCCACAGCACTTGCGGGTCGTGGAGATGATGCAGGAAGCTGCTGGAAAGGATCAGATCGTAGGTCCGGCGCGGAATCGGCGCGCCGGGAATGAACCCCTCGACCAGTTTGACGCGCCGGGACAATCCGGCTGCGGCCACGGCGCGTTTCGCGAACCTTAGCATCGCCGCCGAACCGTCCACCGCGTGAAACGTGTAGCCGGGATTTGCCTTGGCGAACCGGATCGTCACGTCGCACGGCCCGCAGCCGAGATCGAGCGCGGCGGCCCGGGGCGGACGCCGCGGAAATTTCTCCGCGAACAGTTTCGGATAGCAACTGTGCGCCGCTTCGAAGTCCGCCTGCGCGTAGGCTTCCGCCTGATCGGCGGCGGACATGACTTCGGGTTCAACGATTCGTTTCATGCTGGGTGGGTCTTCATCTTGGTCCTAATCCTCGGCCAACTGATCGGCAAGTTGGATTAAGAAGAAGATTTAAGACGAAAATCAAAACCGCAAATGCTTCACGGTCAGCCCGCGATTGATCAACTGCTTGAGCGATTCAATCCCGATGCGCAGGTGCTTGTCGAGAAACTGCTGCGTCACCTTCGCGTCACTGGCGGCGGTCTTCACGCCCTCCGGCTGCATCGGCTGGTCGGACACAAGCAGCAGCGCGCCCGTCGGGATTTCATTGGCGAAGCCGGTGATGAAAATCGTCGCCGTCTCCATGTCAATCCCGATGCAGCGGATTCTGCGCAGGTACTTTTTGAACTTGTCGTCATGCTCCCACACGCGGCGGTTCGTCGTGTAAACCGTGCCCGTCCAGTAATCGCGCTTGTGATCGCGGATCGTGGTCGAGATGGCCTTCTGCAAACTGAACGCCGGCAGCGCGGGCACTTCCGGCGGGAAGTAGTCGTTCGATGCGCCTTCGCCACGAATCGCCGCAATCGGCAGAACCAGGTCGCCGAGTTCGGCGACGTGCTTCAGGCCGCCGCATTTGCCGAGAAACAGAACCGCCTTGGGTTTGATCGCCGTGAGCAAATCCATGATCGTCGCCGCGCCGGCGCTGCCCATGCCGAAGTTGATGATCGTGATGCCGTTGGCGGTGGCGTTGAGCATCGGGCGGTCCTTGCCGCGCAACGGCACGCCATGCCAGCGCGCGAACATGCGCACGTAGTCGCTGAAGTTGACGAGGAGAATGTGTTTGCCGAAGTCCTTGAGCGGCGTGCCGGTGTAGCGCGGCAGCCAGTTGGCGACGATTTCAGATTTGGTCTTCATGCCGTGGGGGAATCAGTTCACACGGTTCCACCGGCGGCACAAGGCGGAAATCCGTCACCCGCCGATGCCCGCGTACTCTTCCTCCACCTTGAGGTTCTTGCCGAGCAACACGTAGTCGTGCGTCACTGCCTTCATGTCGAGCACGTAGTCGTCGAGCCGCATCAATTCGTTGAAGCCCAGTTGCGCGAGCACCTGCAACGCGATCTTGCGCTCGCCATTCACCTCGGCCTCCAGCCGCCGCAGCCCGCAATGCCGCGCAATGGCCACCAGCTCGCGCACCAGAATCTTGGACACGTCGCGCCCGCGGAACTCGGGATGCGTCAGCAGCGTGATCAACCCGATGTGCCGCTTCCAGCCGCCCGAGCGTTGGTGCAGCGTCGCCTCGCCGATGACTTTCTTTCCGTGCAGCATCAGCAGCGGCAGGTTGCGCTCGAAATCCGGCTGGCGGCACCACTGGCGGAACAAAGTCACATCCGTGATGGGCTGCTTGACGAACAGCCGCTCCTCATCCGGCACGGAGAGGAAGAATTTCTGCAGGCGCACGTCGTCGTGGCGGTTGACGGGACGAACGACTACGGCGATGCCGTCGCGCAGTTTGGCGTCGAGTGGGTATTTATCCAGAGCGTCTTCGAGCAACATGGTTGGGCCCTTTCTGGTGAACAGCAAAACACGAACAAGTCTTCCCGGCTACCGTGGAATTGCCAAATCTTCACCCGCTATTGACCGCCTGGATGGCGGCCCGGCCGTGGTTCAACCCGGCGGTCGGGCCGGCGCAACAACCGGACGCGAGCCCGCCTGCCGCAACAGGAAAGCCGCGATGGCCGCCAGCACAAGGTTGCGAAAGAAGGCGAACGACACTGATTCGAGGAAGCGCACTAATCCTTGCATCCCCTCCGACGGGCCGAACATTTGCAGGTTGAAACAGCCGCAGCCGATTTCCAGTCCGCGCAGCCAGGCCTGGCCGGTGGCAAACACAAAGAACACCAGCAGCCCCGTGACGATCACGAGCGCGGTTTCCGTCCACAAGCCGGACAGCAGCAGCAACCCGCACAGCAATTCCACCCACGGCAGCACGATGGCGGCGACCTTGAACAAGTCCTGCGGCAACGGCAGTTGGTACGCGTTGATCGAGCCGAGAAACTCGGTGGGGTTCGCCAGCTTCGACACGGCGGCCCACACCATCAGCACGCCGAGGAACACCCGGAGCGCACGCTGAAGGTTCGCACTTTGATTCGTCGTCATGGCGCGGTCGTGGCTGGCTTCCGCGCCAGTTCTTCCTGCTGATACTCCTGGTAGCCACCGGTCATGTATTTCACTGCGGGCCGTCCGTACTGCGTGACGAACCGCGCCGCGACACGCGCGGATTGCGAGCAGCTCGTGCTGCTGCAATAAAAGATCAATGTCACTTCCCTCGGGTGCTGCGCGAGAAACGCCGCGATCTCCTCGGCGGAACTGGACTCCGGCAGTGAGATGGCGCCGGGAATATGCCCCGCGTCGAACATGCCCTTGGCCCGCACATCCACCAGCAGCGCCTTTCCCGCAGCGGCCAATGGCTTGGCTTGCTGCCAGTGAATGGGCGCGGGATTCGGCTCCGCGGGCGGCGGCGCGACGGAGACGGTGGCCGCGCCCGGCGGCAGAAGATTTGCAGGCACTGGCGTCGGCGGGACAGGCACGGCGACTGCGTTCGTTCTCACCGCGCCGACCTGGGTGGCGAGGTTCGAACCAATCACCACCGGAGGCGTCGTGGCCGGCGAGTTGGACCGGAGGGCGCCGAGCGGAGTGATCAGATTCGTTCGGACGGAAGTCGCGAGGATTGGCTCGTTCCCATCGGTGGTGAAGCGAACCCCCACGGGACTCGCCGCGTTGAACGCAAAACCCAGGATGCCGCTGGTCGCCAGCACTGCGGCGATCTGCCAGAACACAATGCAACGTGTGGAATTCCCCGCCGAAACATCGGCACGATCCGGTGGACTTTCTGCATTGGATGGCGGCGCGGTTGAGGACGCATCCACGCCTGCCCTGTGGCTTTTGCGGTTCTGGCCCATCGCGAATCGAACCTAACACCCCGCACACGAATCGCAATTAAACTCTGTGATAACTCCCGATACTGGCGGCCATTACCTTTCATTTCATCCGGCCGCTGCCACGCTTCCTTTGGCGCGCGGCATTGTCATCTCACCGCCAATCGAAGTTGAGCGCCTTGCTCGAGCACGCGCCGGGCTGGCTCGAAGTTGCCCCTAATCTGTCAAGGCGGGGTAATCGGTGTAGCCGCTCGGACCGTCCGCGTAGAACGTGGACGAGTCGGGCGCGTTGAGCGGCGCGTGGCGGGCGAACCGTTTCGGGAGATCGGGATTGGCGATGAAAAGTTTTCCAAACGCAACGGCGTCGGCTTCGCCCACGCGCAGCAACTGTTCAGCGCTGTCGCGGGTATGAGCTTCGTTGGCCACATAAGTCCCCCCAAAGTACCGCTTCAATTCCGGCCCGAGCCGATGGGAACCCAGTGACTCACGGGCGCAGATGAACGCAATCCGGCGACGCCCAAGTTCGCGCGCGACGTAAACAAACGTGGCAGCCGGATTGGAGTCGCCCATGTCATGCGCGTCGCCGCGCGGCGCAAGGTGCATCGCCACGCGGCCCGCACCCCAGACGGAAATCACCGCGTCAGTCACGGCGAGCATGAGGCGCGCGCGATTTTCAATCGGCCCGCCATAATCGTCGGTGCGTCGGTTCGTGCTGTCCTGAAGGAATTGGTCCAGCAGGTAACCGTTCGCCCCATGAATCTCCACGCCGTCGAAACCCGCTGCGAGCGCGTTGGCCGCGCCCAGTCGATAGGCTTCGATGATTCCAGGAATCTCGCCCAACTCCAACGCCCGCGGCGTGACAAATGACTTGTGCGGCCGGATCAAACTCACGTGCCCCTTCGGCGCGATGGCGCTGGGCGCCACCGGCAACGCGCCTTCGAGATACGAAGGATCGGAGACACGACCGACGTGCCAAAGTTGCAGAAACATTTTTCCGCCTGCGTCATGCACGGCGGCGGTGATTTGCTTCCAGCCCGCCGTTTGCTCCGGCGACCAGATCCCGGGCGTGTTCGGATACCCGACGCCCATGGGTGAGACGGAGGTCGCCTCGCTGAGGATCAGCCCAGCCGACGCGCGTTGGACGTAGTAATCGCGCATCAATGCGTTCGGCACCCGGCCCGCGCTGGCGCGACAACGCGTCAAGGGCGCCATGAAAATCCGATTGGCCAGCCGCAGTTCGCCGACAAAAAATGGTTCAAGCAGTTTCATTTCTGTATTCATCAGGCGCACACAATAGAGGCGATTTGCAATTCTGCAAAGCGGCCGGCACAAGATATCGCGGTAAGGCGTGCGACGCTTGATGCATGGAGCTTTCACCCGCACGGGAAGATTGAGACCTTCCCGGACCGCACACCGGCTGCAGTGCGGAGGACGTATCGCGCGGGTTGAGATTGAATCAGGCAAACGCGACTTGAACTGGTTCAAGCACGCTCGTTCATGTGTCCGTAATTTCCGCGCATTCCGCCGAAAACTCCGCGTAAAAAAATGTGGCGTTTGCATCAACCGATGCTAAAAACTTCTACATCCACGAGTTGAATACCAGACACAATCGCTGTGCCGACCGGCCATCTATGAAAAAGACTATCCTCACCATCCTCGCTGCTTTTCCAGCCCTGGCGGTCTCGCTTTCCGCCGCGACGTTCACGGTGAGCAACACCAACATGACCGGCGCCGGTTCGCTACAACAGGCGATCCTTGATGCCAACGCAAATCCGGGTGCGGACGTCATCACCTTCAACATGCCTGCCGACGGCTTGACGATTACGCCGACCAACGCGTTGCCCACCATCGTTGAGCCGGTGGAAATTGACGGCAGCACCCAACCGGGATTTGCGGGCGCACCAATCATCGAACTAAACGGTGCAAGCGCCGGCGCAGCGGCAGATGGTTTGAAGATCGCCACCAGCAACAGCATCATTCGCGCGCTCGTCATCAACCGCTTTCTCGGCGACGGCATCGAAATCACCAACGGCACGGGCAATAAGGTCGAGGGTTGTTACCTCGGATTAAATCTTGGGGGACTGACGGACCAAGGCAACACGCTCAACGGAGTCTTAATCACCAACGGCGCGAACAACACCATCGGTGGGCTTGCCGTGAGCAATCGCAATTACATCGCGGGCAACAATCAAAATGGTGTCATTATCGGAGGCGCTACAGCCACCAACAATTTGCTGTTGGGCAATGTCATCGGCCTCAATGTTGCCGAGGCTGATATTGGTAACAGTCAGGATGGGGTGCGCGTGGTGGCGCCGCTCAATGTCATCGGCGGCGGTGCCAGCGGGGCGCGCAACGTCATTTCAGGCAATGCCAGTCAGGGGATTGAGATTGGCACGGCGGGTGTCGGCACAATTGTGCGGGGAAATCACATCGGAGCGGACAGCACCGGCGCGATTGACCGGGGGAATTCGGCCGACGGTATTCTGGTAAGCGCCGGGGGCGTCATCATTGGTGGTAGCAATGTCGGCGAAGGCAATCTCATTTCCGGCAACGGCGGTGACGGCGTTGAACTCAACGGTGCTTCCGCGACGAACAATATTATTCACGGCAACATTATCGGCGCGACGATATCCGGGACAACTGCATTGCTGAATGGTGACAACGGCGTCCTGATCACCACCAGTTCCCGCAGTAACATCGTGGGCGGAGTGACCGCCGGGGCGGCCAACCTCATTGCTTTCAACGTGCAGAACGGCATCAGCGTCGCCGCAGCGGCAGCCAACACCAACAATGTATTCCGCGGCAACTCCATTTTTGCCAACACCGACCTGGGCATCAATCTGGGCGCGGCGGGCATCACTGCCAACGACGCGGGGGATGCCGATACGGGCGCGAATGAATTGCAGAATTATCCCGTGCTTGCCACCGTCACCAACACGCCCTCCGGGACGATCATCGCCGGGACAATCAGCAGCCGGGCCAGCACGACTTACACGATTGATTTTTATTCGAGCGTCGCGCCCAATCCGCTGGGTCATGGCGAAGGACAGACCTGGATGGGAGCGACCAATCTGACGACTGACGCTGCGGGCGTGAATAATTTCAACGTCTCCCTGCCAGTGGTTTCGCTTGCGGGCCGCTATGTCAGCGCGACCGCCACCGATCCCTTTGGCAACACGTCGGAGTTTTCCACCAACGTCATGGCGGGCAGCATTGTCGCGGGGCAAAACTTCACCGTGATGAACACCAACGACAGCGGCCCGGGATCGTTACGGCAGGCGATCATCAATGCCAACGCCAATATCTCAGCGGGCGACACGATTCAATTCGCGATCACCAATCTCACCACGACCGTCAGCCCAGCCAGCGCGTTACCTGCGATCATTGATCCCGTGACGATTGACGGCTACACCCAGCCGGGGGCAGTGCCGAACACCTCGCCCACGGTATTCAACGGAGTAGTGCCCGTCCGCATCTCGGGAAGCAGCGCTGGTTCGGGCGTCAACGGCTTGGTCATCAACATCGGTTATTCCACCGTGCGGGGCTTGATGATCACCGGATTCAACAGCGATGGGATTGAGTTGTCCGGTTCGAGCAGCAACGTGATCCAAGGCTGCCTCATCGGCCTGGACGCAACGGGAGCGGATCAAGGGAACAACGCCAACGGCATCTTCATCACGGGGAGCTCAAACAACATCATTGGCGGGACAACGCTGGCCGCGCGCAACGTAATTTCTGGCAACAACAGCGACGGCGTGGAGGTCAATGGCGCAACCGCAATCAACAATTGGATTGCCAATAATTTACTGGGCACGGATCAAACCGGCACTCTGGATTGCGGCAACAGCGGCGAAGGCATCGTTGTCACTTTAGCCGGCAGCACGCGCATTGGCGGCAGCAGCGCGGGCGAAGGCAATCTGATTTCTGGCAACGCAGGTTACGGCGTCGAATTGAGCGGGGTCTCGGCCACGGCCAATCTCGTGCTGGGAAACACGATCGGCCTCTCCGCCACCAATTCGGCCCTCCGCAACACCGGCAGCGGCGTGCATATCACGAGCAATTCGCGGAGCAACATCATCGGAGGGATTACGGCGGGTGCGGGCAACCGGATAGCTTTCCATGGGGCGCGCGGCATCATCGTTGATGATGTCGATTGCACCAACAATACTTTCCGTGGGAATTCCATCTACGCCAACAGTGGTTTGGGAATTGATCTATCTCCGGTGAACGCCACTTTGAACGATGCGAATGATGCGGATGTCGGACCGAACCAGTTGCAAAACTTCCCGGTGATCGCCTCGGTGCAGACCAACGTGCCGCTCGCACAGATCAAGATCACCGGCTCACTGGCCAGCGCCCCAAACACCGCCTACGACCTTGATTTTTACGCCAACTCCGCTCTGGATTCATTGGGCCATGGGGAGGGAGAATTTTATCTCGGCAGCACGAATGTCACCACCGATGGCAGCGGCAACGCCAGCTATGCCCTTTCGATCTCTGGCATTCTTCCCGGCCGTTACCTCTCGGCCACCGCAACTGATCCCTATGGCAACACGAGTGAGTTTTCGCGATGGATCGTTGCGCTCAACGAGCTGCCCTCGACCAATGTCACCGTCCGCGCGGCTGATTTCGTTTTCATCATCGACGGCAGCGCTTCGATGTCCGCGGAGATTGCCGCGGTGAAAAACGGCTTGGGCAACTTTGTCGCCAGCCTGAATACGTCGCAGATTGACGCCCGTTTTGCGGTTGTCCTGTTCGGCGGCGCGCCGGAAGTCATCCTCGATTTCACATCGGATCAGGGTGTGACCGAGGCGGCTTTGGATGTCATCTCGGTGAACGGAGCGCTTCCCGGAGTGCATAACAATCACAATCTCAATCCGGAGGAGGGGTTGGAGGCGATCCGCATCGTATTGAATTCTGCCGTTACCAACGCGCTCGCCCGTGAGAATGTGGGCGGCTCTGGTCCTTTGGCATTCCGCCCTGAAGCGCGGAAGAACCTAATCCTCGTTACCGACGAAAATTCGGACCAACCCTTCTTTTTGGAAAACCGGCAAACCGGACAGACCAACCTCGAGCCCCCTTCGATTCTGACCGCCGCCTGGCAGACGGAGGTGGACCTCACCGCGCAAGCCGTGATCACGAATGAAGCGTTCATCAACATGCTCATTGATCCGTCTGCCACGCCCAGCATCAATCAATACGGAGATCCCGTCCGATCAGTTTCAAGTGCGAATTTCCTCAACTTCAACCCTACGGCCACGTTGTCGAACCTGGTCGCCGCCGGCAACGGCAACTGCCTTGAGGCGCAGGTGCTCGCTGCCGGCCTGATTGGGCGCGCCTTCAACATCTCCTCGGTGAACACCACCAATTTCATCGAGAACTTCTTTGCCGCAAAGGTTGAGGAGATTGTCAACGCCTCCACCACGCCGCCGCGTTTGAGCATCGCTCCTCTGCTCAATTCCGTACGTTTGACCTGGACCACGAATGCCCCGGGTTACCAACTGGAAACCAATCACTCGCTCCTGCTCTCGAATAATTGGGGCATGCTCACGACAAACTACAGTGTCATCGGTACGAACTACGCCGTCACCAACGCCGTGAATGACGCCACGCGGTTCTATCGCTTGCGGAAATGATTTGTTGCCGCGGCCGTGCGGAGGCTCTGACGAAACCAAGGAAGAAGCGAGCCACGTGAAAGGGAAATTGAACTTCCTCGACGCGACTCGTTACGCCACGGCGGAGTGAGCCTCACGCAAAACAAAACCACCCGAGTTTTCGCAGGTTGCGAAAAACTCGGGTGCTTGTTCCGGGTGGCAAGGATGCCAACCTCTACGGCAACCACGGATGGTTGCCGTTACACTCAGTACCGCGGCACGTTGCGGTCAATTTCATCCGACCACGCGGTGATGCCACCTTTGACGCTCTTGAGGTATTTGAATCCCTGTTGCGGTAGGAAGTTCAGTGGCTTCAGGGAACGCGCGCCGGCTTTGCAGTGGATGTAGCAGCTCTGGTTCCTATCGAGATCGATGAAGCGAGATTCGATCTGGCTCAAGGGCAGCAACT
>WBZT01001159.1_pt1 | contig 19738 bp, 14 predicted proteins | sample 5204241 | NCBI WGS metagenome assembly WBZT01 (sample SAMN12344358, study PRJNA552823) | activated sludge metagenome | biome: Activated sludge suspended growth; feature: Nitrification reactor; material: Wastewater; isolation source: activated sludge from nitrification reactor of wastewater...
GGCGACACGCGCCAGGGCTGGGCAGTGCTCGCGGCGATGACGCTGATGTTCGTGGTCATGGCCGTCATCGCCATGCACTACGAGCAAGACGGCAATCCGCTGCTCGGCAGGCTCGGCGTCGATGTCAGCGCCGGCAATATGGAAGGCAAGGAAACGCGCTTCGGCATCGCCGATTCCGGGCTGTTCGCCACCCTCACGACACTGGCCTCCTGCGGTGCGGTCAATGCCATGCATGATTCCTTCACGCCCATGGGCGGCTTCGTGCCTCTGTGGAACATGATGCTCGGCGAAGTGGTGTTCGGCGGGGTCGGATCCGGTCTCTACGGCATGCTGCTGTTTGCCGTCATGGCGGTGTTCATCGCGGGTCTGATGATCGGCCGTACGCCGGAATACCTGGGCAAGAAGATCGAGGCCTACGAGATGAAGATGGTGTCCATCGCCATTCTCATCACACCCTTCCTGGTATTGGTCGGCACCGCCACCGCCGTGATGACGGCGGACGGCCTGGCCGGCATCGCCAATCCGGGAGCGCACGGCTTCTCGGAGATCCTTTACGCCTTCACCTCGGCTGCCAACAACAACGGCAGCGCTTTCGCCGGGCTTTCCGCCAACACGCCGTTCTATAACGTCATGACGGCCATCGCCATGTGGTTTGGCCGCTTTGGCGTGATCGTGCCGGTGCTGGCGCTGGCCGGCGCGCTGGCAGCGAAAAAGCGCATTGCCGCATCGGCCGGCACCATGCCCACCCATGGCCCGCTATTCGTCGTGTTGCTGATCGGCACCGTAGTGCTGGTCGGCGCCCTCAACTACGTCCCCGCTTTGGCGCTGGGGCCGGTGATCGAGCATCTGACGCTGTTCGCCGTTTACTGAGCGCAAGGAGAAACCTCATGTCCCACAAGAGACTCGCCATGTTCGATCCGGCCTTGGTCAAACCAGCGATCGTCGATTCCTTCTGCAAGCTCAATCCTGCCGTGCAGTGGCGAAATCCGGTGATGTTCGTCGTCTATGTCGGCAGCCTTCTGACCACTGCGCTGTGGGTTCAGGCCCTGGGAGGTGCCGGTGATGCGCCGGCCGGATTCATCCTCGCCGTCGCCCTGTGGCTATGGTTCACGGTGCTGTTCGCCAACTTCGCCGAGGCGCTGGCCGAAGGCCGCAGCAAGGCGCAGGCGGCCAGCCTGCGCGGTCTCAAGAAGGAGACCTGGGCGAAGAAGCTCAAGGGTCCGCACGCCACCGCCGAGTGGTACACCGTTCCGGCCACCGATCTGCGCAAGAGTGACTTCGTCCTGGTTCATGCCGGTGAAATCATCCCGGCCGACGGCGAGGTCATTGAAGGCGTTGCCTCGGTGGACGAGTCGGCCATCACCGGCGAGTCTGCGCCAGTGATCCGCGAATCCGGCGGCGACTTCTCGGCCGTTACCGGCGGCACGCGCGTGCTGTCGGACTGGATCGTGATGCGTGTGACGGTGAACCCCGGTGAAACCTTCGTCGACCGCATGATCGCCATGGTCGAAAACGCGAAGCGTCAGAAGACTCCGAATGAAATTGCCCTGACCATCCTGCTAGTGGCCCTGACGATTGTGTTTCTCGTCGTCACGGTGACCTTGCTGCCTTACTCGATGTTCAGCGTCGATGTTTCGCGGGCGGGTACGCCGATCAGCATCACCGTCCTGATCGCCCTGCTGGTCTGTCTGATTCCGACCACCATCGCCGGTCTGCTCTCGGCCATCGGTGTCGCCGGCATGAGCCGCATGATGCAGGCCAATGTAATCGCCACTTCCGGCCGGGCCGTCGAAGCGGCTGGCGACGTCGATGTGCTGTTGCTCGACAAAACGGGCACCATCACCCTGGGGAATCGTCAGGCGTCTGCCTTCCTGATGGCCGAACGAGTCAGCGAAGCCGAACTTGCCGATGCCGCCCAGCTAGCCTCCCTGGCGGACGAAACACCAGAAGGCCGCAGCATCGTCGTGCTCGCCAAGCAGAAGTTCAATTTGCGTGAACGCGACATCCACGCGCTCAATGCCAGCTTCGTCCATTTCTCGGCCCATACCCGCATGAGCGGTGTCGATCTCGGCGACCGGCAGATTCGCAAGGGCGCGGCCGGAGCCATCTCCAGTCACGTCGAATCGCTGGGCGGCAGTTTTCCGGCGTTGGTGTCGACCCTCGTCGACGAGGTGGCCCGGCGGGGCAGCACCCCGCTGGTGGTGGCCGACGGCGCAAGAGTGCTCGGGGTTGTCGAACTCAAGGATGTCGTCAAGGGCGGTATCAAGGAGCGTTTCGCCGAACTGCGCCGCATGGGCATCAAGACGGTGATGATCACCGGCGACAACCGCCTCACGGCGGCCGCGATCGCCGCCGAGGCCGGGGTCGACGATTTTCTCGCCGAAGCCACCCCGGAAAACAAACTGGCGCTGATCCGTCAGCATCAGTCGGAGGGCCGGCTGGTGGCCATGACCGGCGATGGCACCAACGATGCGCCGGCGCTGGCCCAGGCCGATGTGGCCGTGGCCATGAATACCGGCACGCAGGCGGCCAAGGAGGCCGGCAACATGGTCGATCTCGATTCCAATCCGACCAAGCTGATCGAAATCGTCGAGACGGGCAAGCAAATGCTGATGACGCGTGGTTCGCTCACCACCTTCAGCATCGCCAACGACGTTGCCAAGTATTTCGCGATCATTCCGGCGGCCTTCATCACCACCTATCCGCAACTGGCGACACTCAACATCATGCGCCTTGCGAGCCCGGCCTCGGCCATTCTCTCGGCGGTGGTCTTCAATGCGCTGATCATCATGTTCCTGATTCCGCTGGCGCTGAAGGGCGTCAGGTATCGACCGCTCGGCGCCACGGTGCTGCTTCGCCGCAACCTGCTCGTCTATGGTCTGGGTGGCCTCGTCACTCCGTTCGCCGGAATCAAGCTGATCGACCTGATCATCGCGGGTACCGGACTGGCATGAGGAAGGAGAACATCATGAACGATCTCTTGCGTCCCGCCGCCAGCCTGTTCGTGCTGCTGTCCGCACTGACCGGCATGGCCTACCCGGTGGTAATCACTGGCATTGCTCAAGCACTGTTTCCCGATGCCGCCAGTGGCAGTGTGCTCTCCAGGGACGGCACCCCGACCGGTTCACGTTTGATCGGCCAGAACTTCTCCTCGCCGAAATACTTCTGGGGCCGACCGTCGGCAAGCTCCCCGCAGCCTTACAACGGCACCGCCTCGGGTGGCTCGAACCAGGGCCCACTCAATCCGGCGCTGGTCGAGGCAGTCACGACACGCATCGCCGCCCTCAAGGTGGCCGACCCGGATAATCCGCAAGCGATTCCGGTCGACCTGGTCACCGCCTCGGCCAGCGGCCTCGATCCCCACATCAGTCCTGCCGCTGCCCGCTACCAGGTCAGGCGTGTGGCCAAGGCACGCGATCTGTCCATAGCGCACCTGACGGCCATCATCGAGGCGCATACTGAAGACCGGCAATGGGGTGTTTTCGGTGAGCCGCGCGTCAACGTGCTCAAACTCAACCTCGCACTCGATGCGGAACACTAATACAAATGACCGACCAACGCCCCGATCCGGACGAACTTCTCTCCCGCATCAAGGAAGAAGAAACCCGGGCTGCTCGAGGCAAGCTCAAGATCTTCTTCGGCGCCTCGGCCGGTGTCGGCAAGACCTACGGGATGCTGTGTGCAGCGCAACAACAGGCCCAGCAGGGTACGGACGTCGTCATCGGCGTGGTCGAAACTCATGACAGGAAGGAAACGGAAGCGCTGGTCGCCGGTCTCGAAAGTGTCCCGCGCAAGGAAGTCCCTCATCACGGCACGGTGTTGAAGGAGTTTGATATCGACGCTGCCCTGGCGCGCAAGCCGGCGTTGATCCTGGTTGACGAACTGGCCCATTCGAACGTTGCCGGCTCGCGTCACCCCAAGCGCTGGCAGGACGTGGAGGAACTGCTCTCCGCAGGGATCGACGTCTATTCCACCATCAACGTCCAGCACCTCGAAACACTCAGCGACGTGGTCGGCAGCATCGCCGGCATCCGCGTCTGGGAGACCGTACCGGACCACGTCTTCGACGCCGCCGACGAAGTCGTCCTCGTCGACCTGCCGCCCGACGAACTGTTGCAGCGGCTCAAGGAGGGCAAGGTCTATCTGCCGCTCCAGGCTGAACGGGCGATCCGGAATTTCTTCCGTAAAGGCAACCTGATCGCCCTGCGCGAACTCGCTCTGCGTCGCACTGCCGACCGTGTCGACAGCCAGATGATCCAGTACCGGCGCGACAATTCGGTTGCACCGGTCTGGCAGACACGCGAGTCGCTGCTCGCCTGCATCGGCCCGGGCGACAACAACGACCGCATCATTCGCAGCGCAGCACGTATCGCGACGAAGCTGGACGTCCCCTGGCATGTCATCTACGTCGAGACGCCCGAACTTCGGCATCTATCCGAGAATCAGCGCGAGCGCATCCTCAAGAACCTGAAGCTTGCGCAGGATACGGGGGCCGACACCGCCAGCCTTTCGGGTCGCGATGCGGTCGATACGATCATCGACTATGCGCGCGACCACAACCTGGCCAAGATCATCGTTGGACGTGACCATGCGCGTATCTGGCGACCCTGGTATCGATCATTCGCCGAACGTCTCGGCAGGCGTGCGCCCGATCTCGACGTCATCCAGGTGGCGCGTGAAGAAGGTCATTCCGACCAGCGCAGGGAAGAATCGACTGACGAGGCGCTGCTCGACCGCCTGAAGGCGCCGTGGCAATCGTTCGCCATGAGCGCGCTCTTCTGCGCGCTGGCGACGCTGATCGCCATGCCGCTGCATACACTGTTCGACCTCGCCAATATCGCCATGCTGTTCCTGCTGGCCGTCGTGCTGGCGGCCGTGCGCTACGGTCTCGGCCCCGCGGTCGCCGCGTCATTTCTGAACGTCGCCGCTTTCGATTTCTTCTTCGTACCCCCGCGCTTTTCATTTGCGGTAAGCGACGTACAGTATTTGATGGTCTTTTCGGTCATGCTTGCGGTCGGCTTGGTGACCGCCAAGCTGACCGCGGGCCTCAAGTTCCAGGCGCGCATTGCCGGTCACCGCGAGCAGCGCGTACGGGCGCTTTACGAGATGTCACGTGACCTTTCCGGGGCGCTGATGCCGGAGCAGATCGCGGAAATCTGCGAGCGTTTCGCGGCGACGGGTTTTGGCGCACGCGCCGCCATCGTGCTGGCCGATGACGATGATCGCCTCCATGCTCCAATCGCGGTTGCCGGCGGCGTATTGGCCGTCGACCCAGGCATCTGCCAATGGGTCTTCGACCATGGAGCCGAGGCCGGTTGCGGTACCGACACCCTGGCCGGAAGCCCGCTGCTATATCTACCGCTCAAGGCGCCGATGCGCACGCGCGGGGTGCTGGCCCTGGCACCGCGCCATCCGGGCCGGCTCATGGCGCCGGAGCAGCGGCGCCTGCTCGATACCTTTGCCCGGCTGCTCGCCATCGCGCTTGAGCGCTTGCATTACGTGACCGTGGCACAAACGACCACGGTGCAGATGGAATCGGAGCGCCTGCGCAACTCGCTGCTGTCGGCCATCTCCCACGACCTGCGTACACCGCTTTCGGCCCTGGTCGGACTCGCTGATGCCCTGTTCCTGACGCAGCCGCCGCCCACGCCGGAACAGGCCGATATTGCTGCGTCGATGCGCGAAGAGGTTCTGCGCATGCATTCCCAGGTCAACAACCTGCTCGACATGGCGCGTCTGCAAGCCGGCGCGGTCAGGCTCAACCGGCAATGGCAGCCGTTGGAAGAAGTCGTTGGCAGTGCGATCAAGGCGGCCGGTGCTGTTCTCGTGCAGCATCGCGTGTCCGTGCACCTGCCCGATGATCTGCCGCTGCTGGAGCTGGATGCCGTGCTGATCGAACGGGTGTTGGCGAACCTGCTCGACAATGCGGCGAAATACACGTCGCCGGGCTGTGTCATAGAAATCGGCGCGGCGCCCGGTGAGAGTGGCAACATCGACATCTGGGTGGCAGACAATGGCCCTGGTCTGCCGGCAGGAAGAGAAGAAGAGATCTTCAAGAAATTCGAGCGCGGAAAAAAGGAAAGCACCATACCGGGCGTCGGCCTTGGACTGGCCATCTGCCGCGCCATCATCGAGGCGCATGGCGGCAACATCCATGCCGAAAACCGTCGCGAGGGAGGCGCGCGCCTGGTATTCTCGTTGCCGCGCGGGCATCCCCCGCCCGTGGAAGTTGACGAGGATGGCGCAATGGCCGGCGAAATTCAGCGATGACCGAACCCATCCCAGTTGTCATTGTGGTTGAGGATGAAGCGAAGATTCGCCGCTTCGTCAGAATGTCGCTGGAGTCAGCGGGCTGTCAGGTATTCGAGGCGGACTCCGTCCAGCGCGGCCTCATCGAAACCGGTACACGCAAACCGGACATGATGGTACTCGACCTGGGCCTGCCGGATGGTGATGGTCTGGACCTCATCCGGGATTTGCGAACCTGGTCGGATATTCCGGTCATCGTTCTTTCCGCACGTACTGCGGAAGCCGACAAGGTCGAAGCGCTCGACGCCGGGGCCGATGATTATCTCATCAAGCCCTTCGGCACGGCCGAATTGCTTGCGCGCGTTCGCGCGCAACTACGACGCCGACACGCTCCCGGTTCTAGCAAGAGCGTGATCGAGTTCGGCAAGGTCCGGATTGATTTCAGCCGCCGTGTGGTCGAGCGTGCAGGTGCGCCACTGCACCTGACTCCGGTCGAGTACCGATTGCTGGCATACCTCACGAGCAACGCCGATTGTGTGCTGACACATCGGCAATTGCTGAAGAACGTCTGGGGGCCGGCACACGCTGAAGACAGTCACTATGTGCGGGTTTATATGGCGCACTTGCGCAAGAAGATAGAAGACGATCCCTCGCAGCCAAAACACCTTCTCACCGAGGCAGGCGTTGGATATCGCTTCGTGATCTAGCTTCTCGACTCCTTGCCGGGCGACGACCGGCAGGCGCCTCGGCTAACGGTCATGACTTTCATGATCAGGGGTGCCTGGAAAAGTCATGACCGTTGGCTTAATTGATGACATGCCCTAATCCGGGTCGTGTACAGCGGGCGCCAGTTCGAGTTCCGGCTGGCATTCGATGTTGGTTTTAACCCAATTGGCAATGAAGCAGAGGTCATGGACGCGCTGGTGCATGGCGCGATGTTCATCCGCTGTCGGCAGACGAGTGCCGGAGAAGGTGACTTTGGGGCGCAGCACCACCTTGGTCACGGAGATCCGGTTCTCGTCATGCCTTCTCATGACGCCGTATACGTGGTCCACGTAACCATCGACGCAGTACTTCCGTTTCGACGTGATGGCGAAAAACCACCGCAATAGACCGCCGATCACGGCCAACGAACTGACCCTGTTTGCGGGGTAACCCCGTTTTCGTGTCGCGGCGAGCGGGAAGTCCGGCTTGGCCGGATCGGGAGGTTTTGTTCACACCGCTGAGCGAACCGGAACGAGCGCGAAAACAGGCCGTCGGTGCATGACCGAACTGCCCACGCGCCGCCTTTGCACCCTCCACGGCCTTTCGACGACGATGGACTCCATGCCGAAACCGGGCGCGGATCGATCTTCCCGCACCCATGGCGGGGCAGTGGCCCCTTTGATCGAAGATCGCCTGTGAGGAGAAATCACATCATGTCACCACGGATCAAGGAAATCGTCGAATCCATTCGCCACACCTTGGGTCGCGCGGCGGCCCGCGTGACCCCCGGCGTCACCCGCTGCAGCAGCGCCCTCCAGCATCGTGGCGTCGGTTTGATGGCGCTGGCCATGCTTGCCGCCAGCGGTTACACGCTCTACGCCCATCCTCCGTTGCAGAGCATCGGGCGTGGCGAAATCGGCTTGCGCGTGAACCAGTTTACCGGTGGCTCGACCGAGGTGCGTGCAGGCGCGGTGCTGGTCATTCCGCATCTGCACGAGCTGCGCCGATTCTCGCTGCGAGACCAGGTCTACCGTCCGACCGGCGGCATCAGTGCTGGCGGCCCGGCGGCTTTTCAGTCGGTGGAAGGCCTCTCGCTCGGGGTGGACATTTCGATACGCTACTCGCTTGACCCGCAGCAGATTTCGGCGATGGCCAGAACCCTGCCCAGGGACATCAACGGAGAAATCGTCGAGCCGGTCGTCCAGGGCGTGCTCTACAAGACCCTTGCTCGTTACACGGTGCGCGAGATCTTCTCCAGCAAACGTCAGGAGATCCAGCAAGCCATCGAAGCCGAGTTGAAACCCCGCCTGGCCGCCGACGGGATCACGCTGGAATCGGTCACCATGGGCAAGGTAGACCTGCCCCCCGATTACAAGGCCGGCATGGAAAACCTGCTCGCCGAAGAACTGGCGACCGAGAAGATGCGCTACACCCTGGAACTCAAGGATAAACAGGTGAAACAGAGCGAACTCGAAGCGCAAGCCGAGAAGGTCCGCCGGGAGAAAGCCGCCGAGGCTGCGGGCGAAGAGCAAATCATCGCCGCCCGGGCGCAGGCGGAAGCAATGAAGCATGTGCTGCCGTTCAAGCAGAAGCAGATCGAGCAGCGCGGGCTGGAAGCCGAGGCCGAGAAACTGGCGCGCATCAAGGGGGCCGAAGCGAGCGCCCAGGCGCGTCGCATCGAGGCCGCCGGCGAGGCCGATTCGCGCCAGAAACTGGCCGATGCCGAAGCTTATCGGCAGGAGCGCATCGGCAGGATCGCCAGCGAGCAACTGGCACGTGATGGTGCGTTGATCTCGAAGAATCCCTTGCTGATCCAGAAGACACTGGCCGACAAGCTCTCCGACAAGATCTCGGTCATCATTGCGCCGCCTCCTACTGACGGCGGCTTCATCGGTGCCACCCTGCTCGGCAGCGGCAGGAACGGGCGTTCCCAGGCAGCGAACCAGGCGGCGTCAGACGCCCAAAGCGCTGAAGAAAGCGGCGAGGGCGGACAATGAGCCTGCTCGCCACCGCACTCACCGTCGTTGCCATCGTCACCCAGGACCAGGCCGCCCTGCGCGCCGCGCCCAGGGAATCGGCCGTCCAGCAGGCCGTCCTGTGGCAGGGCGACTCCCTCGAAATCCGTGCCACCAGGGGCGATTACCTGCAGGTCTATGATCATCGTCGGGAGCGCACCGGTTACATCCGCGCGAGCCAGGTTCGCCAGCAGGCACTGCAACCAGAAAATGCTCCCGAACTACTGGCCGTGGTCCGCTTCCTGCACGACACGCCGGGGGCGGAAGCGCTGGGAATCGGCTATGCCGCCGCCTATCTCAAGGCGGCGCCAACCGAAGCGATCAACGGCGAGGTTTTCGACGCGCTCGGGACTTTCGCCGAACGCCTGGCCAAACGCGCCACCGTTCGCCAGGGAAAAACTCCCGATACCACCGTCGGCGCGCATCTCGAAGTCGCCGCGGCCTATGGTGTGCGGATGGTCAGCTTCGAGCGCGAAGAACAGGTTCAGATCTGCTACAACGGCGATGCTTTCCGACGCGTTCTCGCGTTGCCGGCGAGTGACCAGCAGAAGGCCCTGGCGGCACTGGCACTGACCCGTCACGATTGCGTTGCACCGGCGCTGACCCCAACGGAACGCTTGGCGGTCGACCAATGGCGTGCCGAAGTGCTCGATCGGGTCGAGACCACGCGCCTGCCGGAAGTCCTCAAGAACCGCCTGCACCTGCGCCGGGCCGGCGTATGGGCCAGTCTCGCCTGGCAGCGAGCGAGGCGCTCGGGAACGGGTGCCGGGCCGGTCACTGCGGCGGGCAAGCGTGCAGTCGACGAACTCGCGGCGATCAACCAGAGCGAGCTGACCGAGACGGATGCGGCCACTTACAGCGATGCCGCGATTCGCGTCGGCGCTTCGCGCTGGGCGGCCGAGCCGGCAGGCGCCGTGCTTGCGGCGACGGCCCCCGGCAGTCTCGGGATCACCACCAGTCCCGGCCAGCCTGGGGAAACTTGCGTGCATCTCGTCGATTCCCGGCACGATGCCAAGCATTCCCTGCTCACGCGTTGTACCTACGGCATCGTCTGGACCGCGTCGGCCGCCGCGCACCCGCAGGGAACGGCTCTGGCGCTGGCCGTGCAGCCACTCGATGGCTGGCGAGAAATGTGGGTTTTTCGTCAGGAAGCGACCGCTTGGAAGGTCGATGTCGTTCCACCAGCGACGGTGCAACCGACCCTCGGATACGTCGAATTCGCCGGCTGGGTGCCCGGCAGCGGACAGATGCTCACCGCTCGCGAGGCGAAAGTGGATGGCCGCTACAAGCTCAGTTTCGAGCTGCTCAACCCGGCCACCCTCGAGGTCGATCGCTGGGCCGACAAACCGGCCTCGCTGTCTGCCTTCCAGCGCTGGCAGGCGCCGGCATGGAAAGCACGGACGGTGAGCATTCGCTGATGACTGGTGAAGCGCCGATGGCGCCGTCCAGTGGGTTTGCTCACGCTCACCACTCGATCGCTTGGCCATCGCGGAAGAAACCGCCGCTCGGGCCGTCGTCCGGCAGCAGTGCCGCCCAGACGATTCCTTGGGCGCCTTCCTCGGCACTACGGGTGGCGTTTTCGCCCCCCATGCCGGTACGGCACCAGCCCGGGCAGACCGAGTTGATCTTGATCGGAGTGCCTTCCAGCTCCTTGGCGGTGAGGCGGGTCAGCGCGTTCAGCGCCGCTTTCGACATCCGGTAGCCCGGCCAGTAGCCACCCATCTGGGCCAGTTGTCCCATGCCGGACGAGACGTTGACGATCCGTCCCCAGCGATTCTCGCGCATCAGGGGAACGATGACCTGAATCAGGCGCAGCGGTGCGAGAGCGTTGCAGGCGTGCGTTGCCGCCACCAGATCCGGATCGACCACCATCACGCTGGCTGCCTGTGGAACCAGAAAATCCGGCGCTTCGAGAAAAACGCCGGCATTGTTCACCAGGATGTCGGCGCGGCCGAACTCGCGGCGCAGGCGGGCGCCCAGAGCAGCGACGGCGCTGGCGTCGGTGACATCGGCCACATGCGGCATCACTTCGTGCCCGCTCACGCGCAGTTGTCGGGCGGCATCCTCGATCGCTTCGGCGCCGCGCCCGACCATCAGCACCATGCACCCGGCGGCGGCCAGATCGCGTGCCACGGCGAGGCCGATGCCTCGCGCGGCACCGGTCACGACGGCAAGTTTCTGAGCTAGCATGCTTGTCTCCTGTTGTTTGAACGTGGAGCCTTCATCATGCAATGGTCTGACGCGCTCGGCAAGCCGCACGCTCGCTTTCCCGGCATCCCGCGCATCGTTTCGCTGGTGCCCAGCCTGACCGAGTTGCTGGTCGACCTCGGCCTCTCCGAACGGCTGGTCGGCCGCACCGGTTTCTGCATCCATCCACGGCAGGTCGTCCGGCGGGTGCCGAAGCTCGGCGGCACCAAGGGTTTCGACATTGACAAACTGCGCGTGCTGCAGCCGACGCATGTACTGGTCAACATCGATGAAAACCGTCGCGAAGAAGTCGAAGCCCTGTCTGACTTCGTTCCGCACCTGATCGTCACCCATCCGCTGGCCGCCCGCGACAACCTCGAACTGTATCGCATGCTGGGCGGGATTTTCGGGCGAGAAAAAGAGGCTGAGGCCTTGTGTACCGACTTCGAGCACGCATGGGCAGCGCTCGGCGCGCTGGCCAACGGGCTAACGCGGCAGCGGGTGCTCTACCTGATCTGGCGCGAACCCTGGCTCAGTGTCGCCCGCAACACCTACATCTCGCGGATGCTGGCTGCCGCCGGCTGGGATACGCTGCCTCTGGCAAGCCTGGTTCGCTATCCGGAAATCGATCTGCCGGAGTTGGCGCGGGAAGCCGAGATCGTTTTTCTTTCCAGCGAGCCTTACCCCTTTCGTGCTAAGCATCTGCACTCATTGACAGAATACCTGCCGGGCACTCGCGTGGCGTTGATCGACGGCGAAATGATCTCCTGGTACGGCAGCCGCGCGATCCGGGGACTCGCTTATCTGCGCGAGCTGCGCGCCAGCTTCGCTGAGCACTGATGAATCTTCAGTGCACACCAGTACGTCATGAGCGCTCATTCGTCATCCAGCGCCCAGCCCTTGCAGCGCTCGACTGCCTGACGCCATCGCCGGAACAGGCGTTGACGCTCGGCCTCGTCGATTTGCGGCGTATAACGGTTGTCGAGCTGCCACTTCTCGGCCAGTTCCAGGCGACTGCTCCAGAATCCGGTGGCCAGCCCGGCCAGATAGGCAGCACCCAGGGCGGTGGTCTCGACGATCCGCGGCACCTCCACCGGTACCCCGAGAATGTCGGCCTGGAATTGCATCAGCAGGCGGTTGACCGAGGCGCCGCCATCGCAGCGCAATTCCTTCAGGGTGATTCCGGAATCGCGCTGCATTGCCTCGATCACGTCGCGCGTCTGGTAGGCCATGCTCTCGAGCACGGCCCGCACGAGGTGGCCCTGGGTGGTGCCGCGGGTGATGCCGATCAGCAGGCCGCGGGCATAGGGGTCCCAGTGCGGCGCGCCCAGGCCGACCAGAGCCGGTACGAAATAGACGCCTTCGTTGTCCGGCACCGACCGCGCCAGCGCCTCGACTTCGGTCGCCGACCGGATGATCCCGAGACCGTCGCGCAGCCACTGCACGGCCGCACCGGTGATGAAGATGGCGCCTTCCAGGGCATATTCGACGGGCTCGTCGCCGATCCCCCAGGCGATGGTGGTCAGCAGTTTTTCCTTGCTGAAGACCCGCTGGGTACCGGTGTTCATCAGTATGAACGAGCCGGTGCCGTAGGTGTTCTTGGCGAGACCCGCACCGTGGCAGGCTTGCCCGAACAAGGCCGCCTGCTGGTCGCCGGCGACGCCGGCGACGGGGATGCCATGCGTTCCGAAGAACATCTCCGGGTCGGTCGACCCGAAGATGCACGCAGACGGCATGACTGCGGGGAGGATCGCCTTGGGAATGTCGAGCAGTTCGAGAATCTCTTCGTCCCAGCACAATTCCTGAATGTTGTACAGCAGCGTGCGCGAAGCGTTCGAGTAGTCGGTGGCATGCGCCTTGCCGCCGGTCAACTGCCAGACCAGCCAGCAATCGATGGTACCAAACGCGATTTCGCCGCGCCCGGCGCGCCCGCGCAGACCGTCGACCTGGTCCAGCAGCCACTTCACCTTGGTTCCGGAAAAATACGGGTCGATCACCAAGCCGGTCCTGCTGCGGATCATTTCCTCCAGGCCCCGTGCTTTCAGCTCGTCGCAATGGCGAGCCGTTCGACGATCCTGCCAGACGATGGCCCGGGCCACCGGTTTGCCGGTGGCCCGATCCCAGAGCACGGTCGTTTCCCGCTGGTTGGTGATCCCGATGGCGTGCAAATCGCTGGCCCGGACACGTGCGCTGCGCAGGGCTTCGCCGATGATCCTGACCGTCACCTGCCAGATTTCCTCGGCGTCGTGCTCGACCCAGCCCGGTCTGGGATAGTACTGGGTGAACTCCGAATAGGCCCGACCCTTGATCTGACCGTCGCGGTCAAAAATCAGCACCGTCGAGCCGGTGGTGCCCTGGTCGATCGATAGAACGTAGCCTGTACTCATGGTCCGAGAGTCTAGGCAAGAGTTGACAGCCAGGTCAAGCGCCAGGGTGTGAATGTTGAATCGCCCTGCGACCCCGGCAGGCGGATCAAGGTCCTCAGCAGAAGTTCCGGCACCTTGCGCCCGGCGCAGCATTCAGTGCCCGTGCCGGTGCTGGCAGGGAAATTTTGGGCCGTGGGTGCTCGGTTTGCATGACCAAGGACGATGATCTTCACTCATTCGTCGATCGGTACGGCCTTGAAAGCCGGGCTGGCTTCGAGCCTGTCGACCAGCCTGGCGAGTGCGGGATAAGCCCCTTTCGGCCACTCGTGCGGCAGTACGTAACGAACGAAGCCGATCCCGGCAACCGTGGTGATGTCGGCCTGCGTCAGGCGTCCGCCGACCAGGAAATCAGAGTCAAGTCGTTCTTCGAGGATGTCAAAAGCCTGTCGCATCTGGCCGCGCAGGCGCGTTGTCCACTCGGACCATTGCAACTCGCCCGGGCGTTTGCGCTCGTATTCGATGGCCACTGCTTTCTCGGTGGCGACGATCGCCAGAGCCATCAGTTGCTGTATCTGTCGCCGCTCCGGCCCGCTGCGCGGAGTGAGCGCGGTGATACCACGCTCTGCCGCCAGCTCGTCAAGATAGTCGAGGATATACGCGCTCTCATAAAGTTTCTCCCCGCCTGGGAGCGTCAGCATCGGCACCTTGAACAGGGGATTGAGTGGCCGCATTGCATCCATGTGCCGGAACACGGACAGAGACAGATGCTCAAAGGGAATCCCGTAGTGGTGCATCGTGACTGCGACGCGACGCACAAAGGGCGAGTCGTAAAGACCGAGCAATTGGTGCCGGCCACCTTCCGTCAAATTTGTCATTTTGTAGATCCCTCATCAAAAAGGAGCATGGCCCAGTGCAGCCCATCGCGATCGGCAGCGCGATTTCGGATGCAGGAAGCCCGCCTGGCGGCGGGCTTTGATGGCTTGGAACGGCTTTTTCAGCGACCGCAGGCCTACTCGAACTCGATGATCACCTGATCGACCGACAGGCTCTCGCCGGGAGCAGCGACGACCTTCTTGACCTTGCAATCGAGTTCGGCCTTGAGGACGTTTTCCATCTTCATCGCCTCGATGACCGCGAGTTTTTCGCCGGCGCTGACCTGTTGTCCGGCGGTCACCGACACTTCACGCAGCAGGCCGGGCATCGGCGAGAGCAGGAACTTCGAGAGATCCGGCGGCAGCTTCTTAGGCATCAACGCCAGCATGCGGGCGGCGTTGGCGGTCATCACCGTGACCTTGACCTGCTTGCCGAAATGCACGACGCGATACAAGAGACCGATACGCTCGAGTTGCAGGCAAATCGGTGTGCCGTTGCAGGTGCCGCGAAAGACGAGTTCGCCGAACTTCCAGTCGGAAACGAGATCGTAGCGATCGGCTCCGTGCGTCACCGAGTAGCCACCGGGGATCGGTGTGACGACCACCGGGTAATCCTTGCCCTCCATCTGGACGACCCACTCACTGCCAACTTTGCGCTGGTGGCCCGGCATCTGGCCGCTGACCTGCACGGCACGATCGATGTAGCGTCGGCGGCCGAAGGCTGCCAGTGCGGCGAGCAAGCCCGGATCGTCGTGCACCACGTCAGCGGCAACGAAGCCTTCGGGATACTCTTCGGCGAGGAAAGCGGTGGTGAACACCCCCGACAGGAAGCGTGGATTCTGCATCAGCGCTGCCTGGAAGGGAATATTGGAATCGATGCCGCGAATCACGAAAGCATTCAGCGCATCGCGCATCCTGGCGATGGCCTGGTCTCGCGTAGCACCGTGGCAGATCAGCTTGGCGATCATCGAGTCGTAGTACATCGAGATCTCGCCGCCTTCGAAGACGCCGGTGTCGACGCGGACCTGTCCATCGATCGTCTCCGGCGGACGATACTTGACCAGGCGGCCGACCGAGGGCAGGAAGCCACGGAACGGATCTTCGGCGTTGATCCGGCACTCGATCGCCCAGCCGTCGGGTTTGATGTCGTCCTGCGTGAAGGGCAGCTTCTCGCCGGCAGCCACCCGGATCATCAATTCGACGAGATCGACGCCGGTGATCATCTCGGTCACCGGATGTTCGACCTGCAAACGCGTGTTCATTTCGAGGAAGTAGAACGACTTGTCCGAGCCGACGACGAACTCGACGGTGCCCGCACTCTGATAGTTGACGGCCTTGGCGAGCGCCACCGCCTGTTCGCCCATCGCCTTGCGGATGCGGTCGTCGATGAATGGCGAGGGAGCTTCCTCGAGAACCTTCTGGTGCCGCCGCTGAATCGAACATTCGCGCTCGAGCAGGTATACGGTGTTGCCGAAGGAGTCGGCGATTACCTGAATCTCGATGTGGTGCGGGCCTTCGACGAATTTCTCGATGAACACGCGATCATCGCCGAAGCTGTTGCGGGCCTCGTTGCGACAGGCCTCAAAGCCCTCGAAAGCCTCCTGGTCGTTGAAGGCGACGCGCAGTCCCTTGCCGCCGCCACCGGCAGACGCCTTGATCATCACCGGGTAGCCGATTCCCTTGGCGATTTCGACAGCCTGCGCCGCGTCGACGATCTCGGCGTTGTAGCCGGGGATGGTGTTGACTCTGGCTTCCATCGCCAGCTTCTTGGAAGCGATCTTGTCGCCCATCGCCGCCACCGAATAGTGCTTCGGGCCGATGAAAATGATGCCGTTATCCTCGAGGCGGCGTGAGAACTCTTCGTTCTCGGAAAGAAAGCCGTAGCCGGGGTGGACCGCCTCGGCACCGGTCGCCTGGCAGGCGGCGATGATCTTGTCGATCACCAGATACGATTCCTTCGAGGCGGCGGGGCCGATGCATACCGCTTCATCGGCCATCAGGACATGCATCGAGTCCTTGTCGGCCTCGGAATGGACCGCGACCGTCTTGATGCCCATTTTCTTGGCGGTCTTCATCACCCGGCAGGCGATCTCGCCGCGGTTGGCGATCAGTATTTTCTTGAACATCTCTATTTCTCCCCGTCGATCAAAGCGGAATGTTGCCGTGCTTGCGCCACGGGTTTTCCAACTGTTTGTTGCGCAACATGGCCAGAGAGCGGCAGATGCGCTTGCGGGTCTCGTTGGGCATGATCACATCGTCGATGAAGCCGCGTGCGCCGGCGACAAAGGGGTTGGCGAACTTGGCCTTGTACTCGGCTTCGCGCGCCGCCAGCTTGGCCGGGTCGCCCTTCTCTTCGCGGAAAATGATCTCGACCGCACCTTTCGGTCCCATGACCGCGATTTCGGCCGAGGGCCAGGCGAAGTTGACGTCACCGCGCAGATGCTTCGACGCCATCACGTCATAGGCCCCGCCGTAGGCCTTGCGGGTGATTACGGTGATCTTCGGCACCGTACATTCGGCGTAGGCGTAGAGCAGCTTGGCGCCATGCTTGATGATCCCGCCGTATTCCTGGGCGGTGCCAGGCATGAAACCGGGGACGTCAACGAAAGTCACTACCGGGATGTTGAAGGCATCGCAGTAACGGACGAAGCGTGCCGCCTTGATCGAACTCTTGATGTCGAGGCAGCCGGCGAGGACCAGCGGCTGGTTGGCGACGATACCGACGGTAGAGCCATCCATACGCGCGAAACCAATCACGATGTTCTTGGCGTATTCGCGCTGCAGCTCAAAGAAATCGCCATCGTCGGCAATCTTGATGATCAGTTCCTTGATGTTATACGGCTTGTTGGGGTTGTCGGGAACCAGTGTGTCGAGCGAGAAGTCGAGCCGGTCGGCCGGGTCCTGCGACGGCAGACGGGGTGGCTTCTCGCGGTTGTTCGACGGCAGGAAACTGATGAACCGGCGAAGCATCATCAAGGCTTCGACATCGTTCTCGAAAGCGAGGTCGGCGACGCCGGATTTGGTCGTATGCGTGATTGCGCCGCCAAGTTCCTCGGAAGTGACGTCCTCGTGCGTGACCGTCTTGACCACTTCAGGGCCCGTGACGAACATGTACGACGAATCCTTGACCATGAAGATGAAATCGGTCATCGACGGGCTATACACCGCGCCCCCCGCGCACGGTCCCATGATCAGCGAGATCTGCGGCACGACGCCCGAGGCGAGGACGTTGCGCTGGAAAACATCGGCGTAACCGGCGAGCGACGCGACTCCTTCCTGGATGCGCGCACCTCCCGAGTCATTGAGGCCGATCACCGGCGCCCCGACCTTGATCGCGTGGTCCATGACCTTGCAGATCTTTTCGGCATGCGCTTCCGAGAGAGAACCGCCGAAAACGGTGAAATCCTGCGAGAAGACGAACATCAGGCGGCCGTTGATCGTGCCGCAGCCGATCACCACCCCGTCGCCGGGGACCGACTGCGCGGCCATGCCGAAGTCGTTGCAGCGGTGCTCCTTGAACATGTCCCACTCTTCGAACGAGCCACTATCGAGCAGAAGCTCGATGCGTTCGCGGGCAGCCAGTTTGCCCTTGCTGTGCTGGCTGTCGATACGCTTCTGGCCACCACCCAGACAGGCCGCCGCGCGCTTTTCTGCAAGCTGGCGAATGATGTCGTGCATATGTTCTACTCCCTAACGGTCGCGTCAATCAGAACTACTCAAACAAGTCGGAGGATCTCGGTATTTTTGCAATCAGTGCTTTAGATACGCCAGCAGACGTGACGCTGCTGCGCCGGGCGTCGTGCGCCCTTCGGCGACGTCGCCCAACAATTCCGGCAGCGCCGAGCGCACTGCCGGATGGGAACGGAAATGGCGGCGCAGGCCGGAATCGATCAGGCTCCACATCCAGTCGACGGCCTGCCGGCGGCGTTTTTCTTCGAATTCGCCGGTCGCGGTCAGGGTGCTCTGGTAGCGCTCGACCTCGGCCCAGAATTCGGCGATACCGCGTTGTGCGAGCGCGCTGACGGTCAGCACTGGTGGACGCCAGTTGGGGCTGGTGCTGCGCAGCATGGTCAGCGCTGCTCTCATCTGCCCACGCGCGAAGGCGGCAGCACGTTCATCGATATCGGCCTTGTTGAAGACGATCAGGTCGGCGATCTCGACGATTCCTTTCTTGATCGCCTGCAGGTCGTCGCCGGCATTGGGCAATTGCAACAGCACGAAAACATCGACCATGCCGGCGACCGTCGTCTCGGATTGTCCGACGCCGACGGTTTCGACGATGATGACATCGAAACCGGCGGCTTCACAAACCAGCATGGCTTCGCGCGTCTTGTCGGCGACTCCCCCCAGCGACCCCGAGGAAGGGCTGGGCCGGATGAACGCTTCGTCACGCTGGCAGAGCAACTCCATGCGCGTCTTGTCACCGAGGATCGAGCCGCCTGAGACCGACGACGAAGGGTCCACGGCGAGAACGGCAACACGCTTGCCGGCTTCGATCAGGTAGACACCCAGCGATTCGATGAACGTGGATTTGCCGGCACCCGGTGAACCCGAGATGCCGACCCGAATCGTTCGTCCGGTGTGTGGCAGCAGCGCCGCCAACACCTGCCGCGCACGCCGATGATGATCGTGATGGGTTGACTCGACGAGGGTGATGGTTTTGGCCAGCGCCCGTCGGCGACCGGCAAGGACGCCATCGACGAGGTGCTGGTCGGCAGCCGTGAGATTGCCGGCGGACGTGCTGGTCATATCCATCCCCTTTGCTGGAGATCGTGCCGTTCAGGCAGCCACTTGCGCACGGGCCTTCCGGATTTCCGCGAGAACGGTCATCGCCGAGTCCTCGATGCGGGTACCGGGACCGAAGATGGCCTTGGCGCCGGCGGCAAACAGGAAGTCATAATCCTGCGGCGGGATCACGCCGCCGGCGAAGACAATGATGTCGTCGGCGCCCTGATCCTTGAGGGCCTGCACCAGCGCCGGCAGCAGCGTCTTGTGCCCGGCGGCGAGCGAGGAGACGCCAATGGCGTGCACGTCGTTCTCGATCGCCAGACGGGCGGCTTCTTCCGGGGTCTGGAAGAGCGGGCCGACGTCGATGTCGAAGCCGAGGTCGGCAAAAGCGGTGGCGACCACCTTGGCCCCCCGGTCATGGCCGTCCTGGCCGAGTTTGGCGATCATGATCCGCGGCCGCCGGCCTTCTTCTTCGTTGAAGCTGGCGATCTCGGCCTTGAGCGTTTCCCAACTGGCCATTCCCTCGACGACTGCGCCATAGACCCCCGAAACGGTCTGTTGCGTGGCGCGGAAACGGCCAAAAACTTTTTCCATGGCGTCCGAGACTTCGCCAACC
>WBZT01001160.1_pt1 | contig 19714 bp, 12 predicted proteins | sample 5204241 | NCBI WGS metagenome assembly WBZT01 (sample SAMN12344358, study PRJNA552823) | activated sludge metagenome | biome: Activated sludge suspended growth; feature: Nitrification reactor; material: Wastewater; isolation source: activated sludge from nitrification reactor of wastewater...
GACGGCGACGCGACGTGCCTCTCGATTGCCGCGGCGAGCATCGTCGCGAAGGTGGTGCGCGACCGGATCATGACGCGGCTCGATCGCGTGTGGCCGCAGTACGGCTTCGCCGCGCACAAGGGCTACGGCACGGCCGAGCACCTCGCGGCGCTGCGCGAGCACGGCCCGTGTCCGCTGCATCGCATGAGCTACGCGCCGGTCGCGGCGCTGGAGCTGCCGCTCGGCTGACGCGCGTCACGGCCGGCGCGGCCTCGCATGCCGCCGCTGCGTTCGCTCCACGGGCCGGCGCCGGAACGCGCCGTGTTAGATCGCCGCCCGCCGCGCGAAGTACCTCCGAGCCCGCCGCTGCCGCGGGCGCCCGAGCGCCCGGCGCCACGCCGGTGACGCACCCCCCACACGCGGAGCCGCCCATGACCACTCGTCACGCCGTGCGATTCGTCCTGCTCGTCCTCTCGCTCGCGTTCGTCGCGCCTCCGGCTCACGCCGTCGGCGGCATCGGCGACCTGTACGTCACGAGCGACGCCTCCAACCTCACGCGCGGCTACGCGGGCGCCACGGGCTCGTTCCTCGGCGTGCACCTGACGTCGGTCGCTCCCGCGAGCGGGCAGCTCGCGATCCACTTCGGCGACGTCAACGGCCGCGTGCTCGTCGGCCACTTCTCCGGTGGCGTGAACGAGTTCGATGCGACGACCGGCGCGTTCATCAAGACGTACAACCCCGGCGGCGGCTGGATGTGGTCGGCGATCTACCGGCCGAACGGCAACGTCTACGTGGCCTCGACGAGCACCGACGAAGTGCTCGAGTACGACGGCACGACGGGCGCATTCATCCGCGTGCTCGCCACGTTCCCGCCGGGCTTCATGCCCTCCGACATGCGCTTCGGCCCCAACGGCCACCTCTACGTGTGCATGTACGGCGGCAGCATGGTGTACGAGCTGCATCCGAACTCGGGCGCGATCCTCGGCCTGTGGCCGATGCCGATCGCGGGCGATCGCGCGAACGACATCGCCTTCCTGCCGAGCGGCGACATCCTCGTCACCGCGATGGGCAGCAACCTCTGCTGGCGGTTCGACTCGACGCCGGCGCACAACGTGCTCGGCTCGTTCGCCGGCACCGGGTGGAACCGGCCGCACGGAATCGACATCGGGCCGACGAACGGCCACGTGTACATCGTCGACGGCGTCACGACGCAGGTGCACGAGTTCGACCCCGTGACGTTCGCGGAGCTGAATCCCGCGTGGCTCACGCCGTCGCCGGGCGACAAGATCGTCGACCTCGAGTTCCGCCGCGTGAACCCCGCGACCGAGACCGCGCCGTCCACGTGGGGCCGGCTCAAGGCGCGCTACCGCTAGCCGCGATCACGCGCATGCCGCGGGCCGGACGCCGATGCTCGGCGTCCGGCCCGCCGTCGTTCGCGCCGCGCCCGGCGCCCGGGCCCTCGCTCCGTGCTACATTGCGCGGCGACTCGCCCCCGCGATGGAGCGGGACATGGGAATCGCTCAGGACCGCGGCCGCGCCGGCGAGGCGCTGGCCGCCGCGTATCTGGAGCTGCAGGGCTGCCGGCTCGTGGCGCGCAACGCACGGTTGGCGGGAGTGGAAGTGGACCTGGTGGTGGACGACGGCGCGACGCGCGTGCTCGTCGAGGTGCGGACGCGGTCGCGCCCGGATTTCGGCGGCGCCGTGGCGACGATCGATCCGGGCAAGCGGCAGCGGCTCGTGCGCGCGGCCCGCGCGCTCGAACAACAGGGCGTGACGCGGGTGCGCGTCGACGTCGTCGCCGTGGACCTCGAGCCCGAAGGCGCGAGGCTCGTGCACTATCGCAACGCCGTGACGGACTGACCTCTCGAATGGTTCGACTACCCCGACTCGGACGTCTCCGGCTGCCGCGCCTCGAGAACGCGCGCCTGCGGGCCCGACTGCGAGCGCAGCGCGCCTGGTGGCGGCGCCGTCTGCGCATCCTGTCCGACGGCCACGAGGTGCTCTTCCCGGCGGAAGGCGGCGGCGTCGTCGCCGTCGGCACGCTGCACGATTCCACGAGCGCGGGCCCGCGCATCGCGGTGCTGCACGCGACCGCCGGCAGCGGGCACAAGAGCGCCGCGGTCGCGCTCTCGAACGCGATCGCCGAGCGCGCGCCCGACGCGATGGTGCGCGAGGTCGACACGCTGCTCTTCACGTCGCGGCTCTACCGCACGGGCTACTCGCAGGGCTACCTGCACGTGTCGTCCAAGGCGCCGGTGATCTGGAGCGCGGTGTACGCGCTCTCCGAACGCCAGCGCATCGTGCGCGCGCTCGCGCCGGGCCGCGAGGCGTTCGACCGGCTGTCGCTGCGGCGGCTGCTGCGCGTCGTCGACCGCGAGAAGCCGGACGCGATCGTGTGCACGCACTTCCTGCCGGTCGAGGCGCTGTGGCCGCGACGCCGTGCGGGCAAGCTGCGGGTGCCGCTGTACGTCGTGATCACGGACTTCACCGCGAACCCGGTGTGGGTCTATCCGCACGTCGACCGCTACTTCGTCGCGAGCGAACTGGTCGCCGACGAGCTGCACGAGCTGGGCGTGCCGCGCGAGCGCATCGAGGTCACCGGTATCCCCGTCGATCCGCGCTTCGCCCGCACGATCGGCCGCGACGCGGCGCGCGCGCGCTTCGGTCTCGCCGCCGGCCCGGTCGTGCTCGTGATGGGCGGCGGCAGCGGCGTCGGCCCGATGGCCGAACTCGCCGAGCGGCTCGTCGCGATCGACTCCGGCCCTCAGGTCGTGGTCGCGTGCGGCATGAACGAGAAGCTGCGCACGACGTTCGAGGCGACCTCGGCGTCGCGCGCGGGCCGGCTCGTGCCCGTGGGCTTCTCGCACGACGTCGATGCGCTGTTCGAGGCGGCCGACGTCGTGGTGAGCAAGGCCGGCGGGCTCACGTGCTCCGAAGCGCTCATCAAGCGAACGCCGCTCGTGGTGTTCCGGCCGACGCCGGGGCAGGAAGTGCGCAACACGCACTACCTCGAGTCGGGCGGCGCGGCCGTGCACGCGGCGACGGTCGACGAGGTCATCGCCCACGTCGCGCACTGGCTCGGCGATCCGGCCGCTCGCGAGCGCGTGCGCGACAACGCGGCGCGGCTCGCGCGCCCGAACGCCGCGGCCGACATCGCGGCCCGCGTGCTCGAAGCGGTGGCGCGCCACCGCGCGACGAAGATCTAGCCGCGCGCCTCAGCGGCCGCGGCAGGCCTGCGCGAACGCCTCGAGGTCGTCGTAGCGGTTCTTCCACGTCGTGTACATCACCGCGGTGACGTTCGGCGTGCGGTCGAGCTTCGGCAGGATCGCGCGCGTCGCCGAGAGCGGCTCGTCGTAGTAGCCCGCCCACACCTGCTCGTGCCCGCGCCCGGCGAAGAAGCGCAGCGAGGCGTCGGTCTTCTCGCGGTTCCAGTTCACGATCACCACGTCGCGATCGAGCCCTTCCCACGAGCCGGCGAGGTCGCCGCGCACGAGGTAGAAGCCGTCGACCGCGTTGTGGTCCGGGTCGAACATGTCGTTCCACACGAGCACGCGCGCGTCGCCCGCGAAGCGCCGGCACGCGCGCACGTGCTCGGCGAGGATCCGCGCCGCGCCCTTGCCCGTCGCGAGGCACGTCGAGTCCTGCGCCAGGATGCGGATCTCGTCGTGCATCAGGAACAGCGTGCGCGCTTCGAACAACTCCTTCACGCGCCCGATCTCGTCGCGCACGCGCGCGAGCGCCGTGGTGTCGGAGAGGCACACGCTCGCCTGTCCGCGCAGGATCACGCCCGCCGACCACCACGATGCGGTGAGCCGCGTGCCGTCGGGGCGGCGCACGCGCACCGGCGGCGGCTCGTGCCACGGCTCGAAGCTGCCGCGGCTCGGCCGCGTGCCGAGGCCCGGATCGGTGACCGGATCGAAGTCGCGCCCTTCCTCGAGTCCGTCGAAGCGGAACGCCATCGGCCCGCGCCGGATCACGTTCACCGGGCCCGCTTCCTCGATGCGCCAGTCCGACCACGCGAGCGTGCCGCGCGAGGAGCGCGAGAGCGAGCACCACACCTGCACGCGGCGGTGGTCCTGCGAGTTGAAGACGACGTCGCGCGTCTCCGGCTCGCCGCCCTCGGGCGGCGCGACGCTCGCCGCGGCCAGCTCGCGATCGCCGTCGCTCACGCGCACGCGCGGCTCGCCGCGGAAGTCCTCGCCGGCGACGCGCACCGAGACGTGGTAGAGCCGCCACGGCGCCACGTCGATCGTCCACGCGATGCGGACCGGCGGGCCGCCGGGCATGCGCGCGACACCGTCGGTGAGCGTGACGCCGGGATCGACGCGGTCGGGCTTCGCGGCGAGCGCGACCGGCGGATCGGCGACCGGATGCGCGAGGCCGTCGCGCACCTCGAAGCGCGCGCCGCGCACGGGCAGCGCCTCGGCGAGGTTCGGATCGGAGGCGAGCAGCGCGCCGTTGCCGCGCCCGACGAGCGCGACGCCGGGCACGATCTCGAGGTGCAGGCCCGCGGCGAGCGCGCGCAGCTCGCGCAGGTGCGCGAAGTACGTCTCGCCCTGCTCGCCGAGCCGCGCGAACTTCGGGTCGACGAGCACGATTCGCGAATAGCCCGCGGCCGCGGCGCGGCGCCAGAGCGGTGTCGCCGTCGCGACGACCGCGTCGTCGGCGAGGTTGAGGCTCTGGTAGAGCCAGAGCTCGCGCGGAGCGGCGTGCGCCGCCGGCCGCGCGCGCCACGAGCGCGCGGCCAGCGCGCCGGCGGCGACGAGCACGAGGGCGCCGAGGACGGCGAGCAGCACGGGGCGGGAGCGCATGGCCGCACGTTACCGCGCCGACGCGTGCATCGCACGAAGCGGCGTGCGGGGGAGGAGCCCGTCGGCGTCGCGAACGCCGGCGCGCCTCGCGCCCGGAACCAACGCCGCCGTTCCGCGCTCCGTTCGCGGCGCGCTTCCCGCCGGAGACGCCGCGTGGCGCCGCGCGTCCCGCTGTGGCAGCTTCCGCGGCGTCGCTTCCCACCCGTTCACGGAGCCCCTTGCATGAAGCCCCTTCGTGTCGTCTGTGCCGCGCTCGCCGCGCTCCTGCTGTTCGCCGTGCCCGCCTTCGCCGACGCGCGCCTCGTCCTCGACGGCGTGCGCATGGATCCCAGCGACGTCGACGCCCGCCGCTTCGCCCGTCCGGGCTGGGGTGGCAGCCTCGAGCTCGTCGCGCCGCTGCCGTCCACGCAGCAGCTCGTCGCCGGCGTGTTCGGCCTCGACTTCGTCAACCTGCTCTCGCGCACGGTCAAGTTCCAGGACGCCGTGACGCTGCTGCGCGTCGAGCAGCAGACGGAGCAGCACTACGCGCGGCTCTACGCCGGCGGGCAGTTCGGCTCGCACAGCCACGGCCTGCTGCGGCCGTACGCGGGCGCGAACCTCGCGCTCGTGCTGTACGGCATCTCGACCGACGTCGTGGTGCCCGACTCGCACGATCGCGAGAACGAGATCCGCCAGAACCTGCGCGACGAGGAGAAGGCGGCGTTCGGCTGGGACGTCAACGCCGGGCTCGACGTGCGGCCGTCGCGGCACTTCAGCCTCGACGCGGGTGTGCGCTGGCTGCACGCGTACGGGGTGCCGCAGCAGCTCGGCGACGGCGCGATCACGATCCAGCCCTCGTACTTCCAGTACAAGGTGGGCGTCGCGATCCCGCTCGGCGCGTTCACGCACTGAGCGCGTCGCCGGAAACGCAATCGGCCGGGCCTCCCAACGAGGCTCCGGCCGCGCGATCGCTTCCGGTGGGACGTGCTGCGCCGCGGAAGCTCGGCTGAGGCGGATGGACGGCACGCGCTGGCGTGACGGTGCTTCGATGCGGCGCTCGCGCGACGAGGTTCGCGGGAACTCGGTGCGCGGATGATCGGCGATTCGCACGGGCGCGCGCCGCGCCGCGGCTCCCGAGGCCGCGGTCCGTCTTGACCCGTTGCGCGCGTGGCCGTTAGCTTGCCGCCCGCTGCGATCGCGCGCGGGCGTTCGTTCGCCCCGCGAACCGAGTGAGGATCCGCCGTGAACCTGCCGTCCGCCGAGCTGGCCACCTCCGACGTCGTCCGCGGCATGCTCGCGGGCGAGCGCGTCCCGCTGGCCCGCGCCATCTCGTGGGTCGAGAACGAGCACGCCGCGGCGCCCGAGTTGCTCGACGTGGCGTTCGCGCGTTCGGGCCGCGCGTTCCGCGTCGGCATCACCGGCCCGCCCGGCGCGGGCAAGAGCACGCTCGTCACCAAGCTCGCGCTCGAGTACCGGCGGCGCGGCGAGACGGTCGCGATCGTCGCCGTCGATCCGACGAGCCCGTTCTCGGGCGGCGCGCTGCTCGGCGACCGCGTGCGCATGAACGAGCTCTCGGGCGACCCGGGCGTGTTCATCCGCTCGATGGCGACGCGCGGCAGCATGGGCGGACTCGCGGTGCACACCGCGCAGGTGTGCGACGTGCTCGACGCCGCGGGCTTCCAGCGCGTGCTGATCGAGACCGTGGGCGTGGGTCAGAGCGAGCTCGAGGTCGCGCAGACCGCCGACACGACCGCAGTCGTGCTGGTGCCCGAATCCGGCGACGCGGTGCAGGCGATGAAGGCGGGCCTGATGGAGATCGCGGACGTGTTCGTGATCAACAAGGCCGATCGCGAAGGCGCCGAGCGCGCCGCGTTCGCGATCCGCTCGGCGCTCGAGCTGCGCGCGCCGACGAGCGAGTGGCGCATCCCGGTCGAGCAGACGATCGCGTCGCAGGCCAAGGGTGTCGACACGCTCGCCGACCGGCTCGAGGAGCACCTCGTGTTCCTGCGCGAGAGCGGCGCGCTGGAGCGCCGCCGCCGCCAGCGCCTCGCGCAACGGCTCGAGGACCTCGTGCGCGAGCGCCTGTGGTCCGGCTTCCGCGAGGGACTCGGCACGGGCGCATGGGACGAGGCGCTCGCCTCGCTCGCCGATCGCCGGCTGACGCCGCACCAGGCGGTGACGCGGCTGCTCGAGCGCGACGCGTAGCGCGGCACATCGGGCGCGAATCGAGAGGCGGGCGGCTCCGGTGCTCCGGGGCCGCCCGCCTCGTTTCGTCCTCGTCGTCGGCCGGCGGCGGGGGTGCCGCCGTCAGCGCGCGCCCATCATCAGTGGCCGCGGGCCCTTGAGGTCGGGGCGCAGGATCTCGACGCGCAGCGCCTTCTTGCGCCCGTCGATCCACGCGAGATAGCTCTGCTGCGCCATCTCCATCTCCATCGCCGGCGCGGCCGCCTTGAACGCGGCCTCGTCGCCGCCCGGCTTCTCGGTCACGCGCAGCCAGGCGACGCCGCTGCCGACCTGCAGCGTGTCGGAGACTTGTCCCGCGGACATCGCGAACGCGCGCTCGACGACGCGCGGCTCGCTGCCGAGCACGGGCACGTACACCGCGCCGGCGCCCAGCAGGCCGCTGTCCTTGAGTCCGCCGTACGGCACCGCGACCGAGTCGAGCGACGCGCCCGCGGCGAGCGCCGAGCGCACCGACGCGACCTTGGCGTCGAGCAGTTCGCGGCGCTTCGCGTTGCGCTGGTCCTCGATCACCTGGCCCTTCACCTCGTCGAACGAGGCCGGGTGCGGCGCGACCTTCTCGCGCAGCCGCACGAGCAGGTAGGCGTTCGGCGCGCGGTACGTGCGCGGCGCCCACTGGCCGGGCGCGAGCGTCGTCGCGTCCTGCGGCAGGCCCTTCACGGGGCCGATCGAGGGCATCGTCTCGTTCGCCGCGACGGGCGCCGAACTGGTCACGCCGCCGTGGGGCGCGGCGAGCTGGGTCGCGTCGCCGCCCGCGGCGAGCGCGCGGCGCAGCGTCTCGGCCGCGCGCGCGGCGCTCGAATCGCCGCGCGCCTGCGCGAGCTGCGTGCGGACCTCGGCGCGCACCTCGTCGAACGGCTTCGTGCCCGCGGCCCTGCGGCCCTCGCAGCGGATGATGTGGTACCCGAACGTGGTCTTCACCACGGGGCTCGTCTCGCCCGGCTGCAGCGCGAACGCGGCCTCCTCGAACTCCTTCACCATGCGGCCGCGCCCGAACCAGCCGAGGTCGCCACCGCGCTCGGCCGCGCCGGGCTCCTGCGAGAAGCGCTTCGCCAGCTCGGTGAAGTCGCCGTTCTGGTCGCGGATCGCCGCGAGCAGCGAGTCGGCGCGCTGCTTCGCGCGCGCGTCGGCTTCCGGCGGCAGGCCGCGCGTCATGAACAGAATGTGGCGCGCCTTCACCTGCTCGTCCTGATGGAAGCGCGCGGGGTTGGCGTCGTACTCGCGGCGCACGTCGGCTTCGGACACCTCGACCGAGTCGGGCGAGGGCACGTGCACCGTCACGAAATCGAGGCCGAAGCGCTCCGGCGTGCGGTAGTTCGCCGCGCGCGTCGCGAACCACGCGCGCGCGTCCTCCTCGTCGCGATGGCGGCGCTCGTCGCCGAACGGCGGATCGACGTGCGCGTGCATGACGTCGTACGGCGGCACGAACGCGGTGTCGACCGCGTCGATCCGCCACAGCACCGCGTGCGCGCCCAGCACGCGCGGGCCCTGCACCATTCCGGGCGCGCGGCGCGCGTCCGCGAGCAGCGAGTCGCGCAGGCCGGGCGAAAAGAGCGAGTCGGCCGGCGACCAGCCGTGCAGCGACAGCGTCTCGACGACCGCGCCCGCCGGCTTCGCCAGCGACGCGAGCGCCTTCGCGTCGCGCGCCTTCGCGAGCTTGCCCGCCGCGCGCGCCAGCGCCTTGCGCGCGGCTGCGGACGTGTCGGCGGCGAGGCGCGTGAACGTGACGCGCGTCGTCCGCCAGCGCGCCGCGTTCGCGTCGAACCACGCGTGCCGCTCGGCGTCGAGCGCGACGCGACGGTGCTCGAGATCGGCGCGGCGCTTCACGTCGGCGACCACCTCGCGCAGCGGCGGCACGTGCTTCGGCACGCGCTCGACGATCGCCGCGACGATCACCGCGTCGCCGCCCGTGAACGGACCGACGACGCGCACGCTGGTGTCGGTCTCGGCCCTCGCCAGCGCCTCGGTCAGCGCGGGCAGCCGGCCGATGCCGGGCACCATCGGTGTCGGCACCTCGAACGGCCCGGCGTCGGCGAAGCGTTCGTCCGCCGTCGCGAGCGTGCCCGCGCGCAGCGAGTCGGCGAGCGCGCGGCCCTGCTCCGTCGCGGTCGCCTCGGCGCCGGCCCGCGTGCTGTCGCCGGCGGGCGGCAGCGGCATGCGCGCGAAGCGCAGCTTCATGCGCGTGCGCTTCGTGAACTGCTCGCCGTGCGCGTCATAGTAGGCGGCCACCTCGGCGTCGGTCGCCTCGCCGTCGATCGGCATGTCGCGCGTGAGCAGCGGCAGTACGTCGAAGCGCACGCGCGCGTTGCGCTCGTTCCACGCGGCGCGCACGGCCGCCGGCGCGGGCGTGAAGCGCTTGCGCAGCGATTCGTCGAGGCGCCGCATCGCGGCCAGCTCGCGCAGCCGCGGCAGGATCATCGGGTAGTTCGAGCCCGGGCTCGTCTTGAACGCCGCGAGCTTCGCGGGATCGAAGCGGCCGTTCGTCTGGAACGACGGATCGACCGCGAGGATCGCGTCGGTCTCCGCCGCCGTCGGCTCGATCTTCTGTCGCTGCGCCTCGACCGCGAGCACCTCGCGGCGCACCAGTTCGTCGAGCACGTTGAACGCCGCCATGCGCCGCGCGTCCTCGTTGAAGCCGGCGCCCATCTGCGCGCGCAACTGCTGGAAGTAGGGGCCGGCGATGCGGTCGAAGTCCATCTGCGTGATCGGCCGGCCATTCACGCGCGCGATGAGCGGCGATGCGGGCGGCGCGGGCGGCGCGGGTTGGGGCGCTGGCTGACGCGGCGCCTGCTGCTGCTGCGACGACGACTGCATCCACGGCGGCGTGTTGCCCGAGGACGACGCGCCCGAACGCGGCGCCTGCCCGAACGGATCGGTCTGCGCGAACGCGAGCGCGGCCGCGGCGGCCAGCGCGAGGAGGACGACGGACGAGAGGAGTGTGAGGCGCCGGCGCGGCGCGGAGGTGCGGGCTGCGAACATGGAAGGGGCTCGCGGAAGGACGTGGACCGGGCAGCGAATCGGGACGTGGGGGCGGCCACGTTAGGCCGCCCCGAGCATTCGTCGCAAGGGCCGATCGCGGCGCCCGGCACGTTCCGGTGCGTCGCCACACTGACATCGCCGTAGCCCCGGACGGTCGCGGGTGCGTATGCTGCGCGCTCCTCTGACGCACCTCTCCATCCATCCGGAGATCGCGCGATCCATGGCCATCGCTCCCGGTACACGACTCGGTCCCTACGAAGTCGCTTCGCTCATCGGCGCCGGCGCCATGGGCGAGGTCTACCGCGCGCGCGATGCGCGCCTGGCGCGCGACGTCGCCGTCAAGGTGCTGCCCGCGTCGTTCGCGAGCGACGCCGACCGGCTGCAGCGCTTCGAGACCGAGGCGCGCGCGGCGGGAGCGCTCAATCATCCGAACATCGTCGCCGTGTACGACCTGGGCGTCTCGGACGGCGTGCCGTACGTCGTCGAGGAACTGCTCGACGGCGAGACGCTGCGGCAGGTCCTCGCGCGCGGGCCCCTGTCGGCGCGGCGCGTGATCGAGTACGCGGTGCAGGTGGCGCGCGGACTCGGGGCGGCGAACGATCGCGGCATCGTGCACCGGGACTTGAAGCCCGAGAACCTGTTCGTCACCCGTGACGGCCGCGCCAAGATCCTCGACTTCGGTCTGGCCAAGATCACGGCGAAGGCCGCGATTTCGGGTTCGGAGGACTCGCTCACGCGCGGGGCCACCGCCACCGGCATGCTGCTCGGCACCGCGGGCTACATGGCGCCCGAGCAGGTGAGGGGCGAGGTCGCCGACCACCGCTCCGACCTGTTCGCGCTGGGTGTGGTGATGCACGAGATGCTCGGCGGCGCGCGGCCGTTCGCGCGCGACTCGGCCGTGGACACGCTGCACGCGATCCTGCACTCCGACGCGCCCGAGCTTTCGGGCGTACCGCCGGCGCTGGCGCGCATCGTCGAGCGCTGCCTCGAGAAGGAACCGACGCGTCGCTTCCAATCGGCGCACGACCTGGCGTTCGCGCTGGAAGCGCTCTCGGATGTCTCCGGCGTGGCTCCGGCACCGTCGCTTCCGGGTGCGCCGCTCAAGCCCGGCTCGCCGCTCGCGCGCATCCTCGGCACGCTCGCGATCGTGCTGGCGGTGGCGCTGGGCTGGTTCGCGGGCACAGGCCGCGGGCCCAAGGCGCCGAACTTCCGCCGGCTCACGTTCCGCACCGGCAACATCGGCGCCGCGCGCTTCGCCGCCGACGGCAAGAGTGCCGTCTTCGACGCGGCATGGGACGGCGCGGCACCCGAGGTGTTCCAGGTGCCGTTCGACTTCCCGGCCGCGAGATCGCTCGAGCTGCCGGTCCGCGCGCTGATCGCCGTCTCGCCCACCAACGAACTCGCGCTCATCCGCGGCAAGAGCTCGCCGCCCTACTTCAACGATGGCGGCACACTCGAACGCGTCACGCTCTCCGGCGGCAGTCCGCGCGCGATCGTCGACTCGGTGGTGTGGGGGGACTTCGCACCCGACGGCAAGACGCTCGCGGCGGTGCGCTTCAACGCGTCGCACATGCTGCTCGAGTTCCCGCAGGGTCACGTGATCTTCGAGTCCACCACGGGACTGTCGTTCCCGCGCGTCTCACCCGACGGGCGCGCCGTCGCCTGCGTCGAGAATCCGGTGCCCAACGACGACCGCGGCCACATCGTTCTCGTCGACCGCGCCGGCAAACTGCGCCGGCTCACCGACGAGTTCGAGTCGATCGCGGGACTGGCCTGGTCGGCGGACGGCAAGGAGATCTGGTTCACCGGCGCGCGGGCGGGCATCCACCGATCGCTGTGGAGCGTGCGGCCCGGGCGTTCGGCCCGCGAGCGCCTGTCCGCGCCGACGGGCCTCGTGCTCGCCGACATCGCGAAGAACGGCGACGCGCTCATCGCGCGCGAGACCATCCGCAACACCGCGCGCGCGCGGATGGCGGGCGACAGTGCCGCGCGCGACCTTTCGTGGTTCGACTTCTCGATGGTCGACGACCTGTCACCCGACGGCCGCGTCATGCTCTTCGACGAGGAGAGCGAGAGCGCCGGCCCGACGTACGCGGCGTGCATGCGGCGAGCGGAGGACACCGGTCCGGTGCGGCTCGGCGACGGTGTGCCCGTCGCGCTGTCGCCCGATGGCCAGTGGGTGTTCACCATGGTGCCCACGACGCCGCAGAAGGCCATGCTGCTCCCGACCGGGCCGGGGCAGGCGCGCACGCTCGACCTCGGGGCGCTGACCTCGGTGACGGTGTCGGGCAGCTGGACGCCGGACGGCCGTCACATCCTCGTGTCCGCCAACCTCAGCGGCAAGCCGCAGTCGCTGTGGCTGCTGGACGCCGCCGGCGGCGCGCCGAAGCAGGTCTCGCCCGACGGCGTCGGGTTCGGCTCGCGTGCGAACCGCCGGCTCTCACCGGATGGCCGACTGGTGCTCTGCGGCACCCTGCAGTTCCAGACCGGCATCTTCGATCTGCAGACGCGGACCGCTCGAGCACTGCCCGGAGCGAGCGCCGACCTGCGGATCATCGGCTGGAGCGCCGACGGCAAGGGCGTGCTGGCGTATCAAAGCGGCCCGAACCCGGTTCCCGTGATCTCGGTCGATCCCGCGACCGGTGCGCGTCGCACGCTGTTCACGATCCCGCGGGCACCGTGGGAGGAGATCAGCACCGTGCGCGTGTCGGCGGACCTGAAGTCGTACGGCTACACGACCCGAAGCCTGCTGCACGATCTCTACCTGATGCGCGGATTGCGCTAGCTAGCCCCGCGCGGTCGCTTCCGCCCATGCCAGCGAGTCGACGTAAGCCTCGTTGAGCGTGCGGTCGTCGAGCGCGCGCGTGGGCTTCACGGCCTCGACGCGCTGCCAGTCGCCGCGCTCGTACGCGGTGACCACCTCGAGCACCGAGTGGATCGGATTGCCGCCTTCGAGGAGCGCGGCGCGCACGCTCTCGGGCAGAGCGAGGTTGGCGATCACTTCCTGCGTCGGCCGGCCCACCATCGTGTCGGCCAGCGACAGCATGCCGGTCAGGAACAGCTCGACCTCCTGCTGCACGAGCCCGGCGGCGGGTGCGAGCTTCTCGGCGAAGCGCGCGCGCGCGAGCGCGGTCACGGCCAGTTCGTTCGGCCGGTCGTCACACAGCGAGATCATGCCCATCATCATCGCCCACTTGCGCAGCGGCCGGAGTCCCATCAGCGCGAGCGCGTGGCGCAGCGAGCCGATCTCGTGCCGCCAGCCGAACGCGGCCGAGTTGAGGTAGCGCAACAAGCGCATCGTGAGCGAGACGTCCGTGCGGAAGAGCTCCTCGAGCCGCTCGAACGACGCGTCCTCGCGGCTCACCTCGGCGAGGAAGCGCAGCACCGAGAGCTTGGACGGCGGCAGGTCGCGCGCCTCGATCATCTGCGGCTTGCAGAAGTAGTAGCCCTGGAAGAGCTGGTAGCCCGCGCTCGTCGCGGCGTCGTGCTCCTGATGCGTTTCCACCTTCTCGGCGAGCAACTGCAGCTTGCGCCGGCGCAACGGTTCGAGCGCGCGCGGATCGCACGCGAGCCGCGGCGCGAGGCGGAAGTCCACCTTCACGAGGTCGATCACGTCGAGCAGCGGATCGCTCGCGGTCTGGAACGTGTAGTCGTCGAGCGCGACGCGGTAGCCGTCCGCGCGCACGGCGCGGATCGCGTCCATCACCTCGGCGTCGGGCTCGATGCTCTCGAGCAGCTCGATCACCGAGCGCTCGCGCGGCATCAGCCGGTGGTAGCCCGCGAGCAGCGCGCCGCGCGTCAGGTTGACGAACGCCATGCGGTCGCCGACGAGCGAGTCGAGCCCGATCACCGCGGTGCTCTGCTCGATGCTGGTCGCGGATGCGCGCTCGACGTCGTCGCAGTCGAAGCGGTTCTCGGGCCCGCCGCGGAAGAGGATCTCGTAGCCGAACACTTCCGTCTTGCGGCCGAGGATCGGCTGCCGCGCGGCGTACACCGTGCGCGCGGCGGGCTCGGCCGCCGCTTCGGGCGCGACGGGTTCGGGTGCGGGCGTGGGTGCCGGCGACGTGGGAGCGGGGCGCTTGCGACCGAAGGAGAACATGCGGTGGGGACTCGCGGTTCGAGGGGAAGGGAACGGCCCGCGGGGGTGGGGCGAGCGCACGGCACGCCCCGGGACCGGAAGGGCCTCCCGAAGGTCCGGTCTCGTCCGCAGCATCGGCGTCGATCCGGAATGCTTGACGCTCCCGCGACGGCGACACGAAGGCGCCGGGTTTTGCGTGGACGAATCCGCGCGGTTCGCCCCGCCCGAGCCTTGACCCTCGTTCGCGCGGCCTCGTAGGCTCCGGCGGCCGATTTCGCTCACGCCGCGCCTCACGGCCCGATCCATCCGGCTCGAGGAGTCCTCCCGATGGCGACCCGCAGCTCCCGCACCCGCTCCAAGCCAGCGCCCCGCACGCGCGCGCCGCGCGCCACGACGCGCGCCGCATCGCGTCCCGCCCGCACCGCCGCGCCGCGCGCGAACGGCGCCTACGCCGAGCAGCGCGCGCAGTACGAAGCGGGCTATCCGAAGGGCCGCGAGCGGAAGGACCTCTATCCGTTTACGATCTCGGGCCTGCCGATCGAGCCGCTCTACGGCCCCGAGCACGTCGCGGGCATGGACCTGGCGCGCGATCTCGCGGTGCCGGGCGAATACCCGTTCACGCGCGGCGTGCACCCGACCATGTACCGCGGCCGCATGTTCACGATGCGGCAGTTCGCCGGCTTCGGCACCGCGCGCGAGACGAACCAGCGCTTCCACTACCTGCTCGACCACGGCCAGACGGGACTGTCGATCGCCTTCGACAACCCGACGATCATGGGCTACGACAGCGACCACCCGAAGTCGCACGGCGAGGTGGGCAAGTGCGGCGTCGCGGTCGACAGCTTGCGCGACATGGAAGTGCTGATGGGCGGCATCGACCCGGGCGCGGTCTCGACGTCGATGACCATCAACGGCCCGGCCGCGATCATGTTCGGCTTCTACCTCGCGAACGCCGAGAAGCGCGGCGTGCCGTTCGCGAACCTGCGCGGCACGCTGCAGAACGACATCCTCAAGGAGTACATCGCGCAGAAGTGCTGGTGTTTCCCGCCGCGGCCGAGCTTGCGCATCATCGTCGACCTGATCGAGTTCGCCACCAGGCACGTGCCGCAGTGGAACACGATTTCGATCTCGGGCTACCACATCCGCGAGGCCGGCTCGACGGCGGCGCAGGAGCTGGCGTTCACGATCGCCGACGGCTTCACGTACGTGGAGGAATGCCTCGCGCGCGGCCTCGACATCGACGACTTCGCGCCGCGGCTCTCGTTCTTCTGGAACAGCCACCTCGACTTCTTCGAGGAGATCGCCAAGCTGCGCGCGGCGCGCCGCATCTGGGCGCGGCACATGCGCGAGCGCTACGGCGCGAAGAAGCGCGAGTCGTGGCTGATGCGCTTCCACACGCAGACCGCCGGTTGCTCGCTGTGGGACAAGCAGCCCGAGAACAACATCGTGCGCACGGCGTACGAGGCGCTCGCGGCGGTGCTGGGCGGCACGCAGTCGCTGCACACGAACTCGATGGACGAGACGATCGCGTTGCCCTCCGACAAGGCGGTCAAGATCGCGCTGCGCACGCAGCAGATCATCGCGCACGAGATCGGCGTCACCGAGACGATCGATCCGCTCGCGGGCTCGTACTACCTCGAGCACCTCACCAACACGCTCGAGGCGCAGGCCGAGGACTACTTCCGCCGCATCGACGAGATGGGCGGCGTGGTGTCCGGCATCGAGAAGGGTTTCTTCCAGCGCGAGCTGGCGTCGGCGGCGTGGCAGTACCAGCAGGAGATGGAGAAGAAGCAGCGCGTGCTGGTCGGCATCAACGAGTACGTCGAGCCCGACGAGAAGATCGACATCCCGATCCTGCAGATCGGCGAGGAGGTCGAGGCCGAGCAGAAAGCGGCGATCGCCGAGCTCAAGCGCACGCGCCACGAGCAGGCGACGACCGCGTCGCTCAAGGCGCTCACCGCCGCGGCGGCGACCGCGCCGGGCGAAGCGAACCTGATGGAGAAGATCCTCGACTGCGCGCGGGCGTACGCCACCGAAGGCGAGATCCGCAACGCCATGCGCGAGGTCTACGGCGACTACGTGGAGAGCGTCGAGTTCTAGCGAACGTCGCCGACGTCGATCCGGGAGGGCCGCATGGATCGGAGCATGCTGGGTGCGCTGGCCGCGATCGCGGCGGTCGCGATCGTCGGGCTGTTGATGCGTCGCGCCGCGGGCGGCGATGCGTCCGAGAAGGGCGTCCTGCCGACGGGGCTCGGCGACGAGACCCCGCTGCGCGGCGCAAGCGACGCGGCGGACGACGCCGAACGCGCCGTGGCGGACGGCGTGGCCGATGCGGACGCGAGCGACGACGAGGCCGAGCCCGACGATGCGGCCGAGGTCGACCTCGAGGTCGGCGACTACGGCGCGACGACCGAGGGCAGTGTGCTTTCCTACGACGGCCGCGAGGTGCGGCTCGGGCGATCGGTGGGGTGGGCCCCGGGCGATCTGGCGGGCGTGCGCGTGTTCCTGACCGACGCCAACGACACGGAGTCGCTGCTCGAGGTGATCGATCGCGAAGGGCTCTACGACGTTTTCGCGTTTCCGGAGCGCGATGGTGCCGACCACGCCGTCGAGCTGCTGCGAGCCGCGCGCATCGTGCGGCCGCGCACGCTCGAGGACGGCACGCGGCTCGATTCGTCGGACGCGTGCTTCGAGCGCGCGATCGCCGCGTGGGAAGCCGCGAACCCGGTGGAGCCGGAGGCCGATCCCGACGCGCCGGTCGAGGAGCTGACGCTCGAGGCGGTGAGCGCGGGCGGTGAGGCGCTCGTCGAGGGCATCGACGGCGTGCGCGTACTGCCGCCGCCCGAGCCGGGCTCGGCGTGGATCCGCGGCGCCACGATCGAGCGTGAGCTCGGCCGGCGTTCCCGCGAGCGACGGATGCGACCGGGACTATACGTCGGGGCGCGCGTCGCGGGCGGCGCGGCGCCGGACGAGCCGTGGCGCGTCGAGCTGCTCGGCAGCGATGGCGAGTGGGCCTCGATCGACCTGGCGGGCCGCGAGGACGCCGACGCGGCGCTCGCGCTGCTGAGGCGCTGCGAGGTCGTGCAGCCACGACTCGACGACGCCGGCAACGAGATCGAGGTCACCGCGGATCAGTTCGACGAAGCGCACCGCATCGTGCTCGAGACCGAAGCCGATCTTTCGGCCGCCACGAGCGAGCCGGACGAAAGCAGCGAGACGGCGACGAGTTGAAGGTCGCGGCACCGCGCGAGGTCTCCAACGTCGGGGATTGCTCCGTGGCGGGGCGCGCGGCCTCGCGCCCCGCACCCGACGGCGTCAGTCGTCGCCGGCCTCGGGCAGCCGGATGCGCACTTCGGTGCCGGCGCCCGGCGTGCTGCGCACGTCGATGCGGCCGCGATGCGCGAGCACGACGCCGTGCACGATCGCGAGGCCGAGGCCGGGTGCGTCGGCGAGGTCGTGCGAGCTGAAGAACGGCTCGAACACGTGCGGCAGATCCTGCGGCGCGATGCCGCAGCCGTCGTCGCGCACCACGAGGTGCAGCGGCCGCACGACGCCGTCGTCGTCCGCGCGCTCGTCGTCGCTCCGCTCGGCCGACACGCGGAGGTGTCCGCCCTTCGGGAGCGCGGCGACGGCGTTCTGCACCAGTTCGTCGAGCACCTCGCGCAACTGCTCGCGGTCGGCCTCGATCCGCGCGCCCGCCACGCGCGTCTCGACGACGACGTCGATGTCGTGGCCGGCACGCTGGCGGATCGCCGGCGCGAGCGATTCCAGCCATGTGCCGAGCGCGATCCGCTCGGGGTCGCGGTATTGCTGTCCCGTGAACCAGAGCAGGTGCCGCGTGAGCGCGGCGCTCCTCTGCGCCGAGGCGCGGATGCGCTCGAACGCGTCGCGCGCCTCGCCGGGACTACGCGCGTCGGCGCCCAGCTCGGCGTTGCCGAGCACGGTCATGAGCGAGTTGTTGAACACGTGCGCCACGCCGCCCGCCGCGCGCCGCAGCGCTTCGAGGCGCACGTGTTGTTCGCGCGCCTCGCGCTCCGCGATCGCGCGCAGGCTGCGCTCGTGCTCGCGTGCCGTGAGCACCAGCCGCGCGACGAGCAGCGCGGTGAGCACCGCCATCGTCACCGCGAGCGGCCACACGGCGGACGCGGGGCCCTGCCGCAACGCCGCGAGCAGCGCGCCCGCGAGCAGCGCCGGCGACGCGATGGCGAACGGATTCAGCGTGCGCGACCAGTGCGGCCGCTCTTCGGTGGGCGAGGCGAGCGGATCGGTGCGCATCGCCCACGCGGCCCAGATCGTGGGCACGACGGTGAGGAAGTAGAAGACGTCGGACCACGCCAGCGCTCGCGGATCGTCGGGCCAGAGGCCGACGATGAGCGATGCGGGCAGGTAGGCGCCGAGCCCGGTCACGAACAGCCAGAACGCACGCCGGCTCGGGATCGCGCGGCGCCGCAGCGTGAGCAGGTTGAGGGCGATCAGGGTGCCCGCGCTGCTCACGAGGCCGAAGAACGCGTCCTGGACGAACCAGTCGTGCGGGTGCTCAGCGACCAGCTGTGCCGTGCGCATGAGCCACAGGATCGCGACGAAGCCGCCGACGCTGACCGTGAGGTCGAGCAGGAACGTCCACCACTCGCCGCGGCGGAAAGGGGCCATCGGGATCAGCAGGACGGCGATGATCGGCAGGAGGTAGGAAGCGAGTACCCACGACTTGAGCACCGGGTACGGGACCGCGAGGTGCGGCACGAGCATGCCGACGATCGGCAGCAGGCCGACGAGCGCCGAGCCCACGCAGATCGAGCCGAGCAGCACGAGCGCCGCGCGCAGCCGCCCCGGCAGCTCGCGGCGGCGCGCAGCCGCGAAGTTCGCGCCCGCCTCGATCCCAAGCCGCAGCGCCGCGGCCAGGGCCCAGTCGACCCCGGGTTGGAGCCCGAACGCCCGGGAGTTGCGGCCGAGAAAGAGCAGGACGATCGCGATCGACGCCCCGATCGGCCACGCGCGTGAGAGCGTTCCGGGGCGCAGGCTGACGGCATCGAGCGGCTGGAGGCGTGTGCGCATGTGGGGCAGCTCGTTCTCGGGGACGCCGGGGGAGGGCCAGTCTAGCCCGGTCGCGGAGCGGGCGCACCCGGCGCACCGCGCGACGTCTGGTCGCTCGGCCACGACGCGCGACCGGCGCCGTCGTCTTGACCCGCTTTCGAGCCCGCGCTTAGCTTCCGGCGCTCTCGACACCCGCATCGGTCGCGCCCGCGTCGGCGCGCGGCGACGCGGGGCGCATCGTTCCCGGGGACCGCGACGTGATCGCCCGATTGCCGCTGGTGCTGCTCGCGATGGACATGAAGAGCCTCGGTGCGATCGGCATGATCGCGCTCGTGCTGGTGATCGCGCTGATCGCGCGCGCCGCGGGCGGCAAGTCCGACGGCGTGCAGCCGATGGGCGACGCGTCCCGCGACCCGTTGCCGCCCATCGACGCCGGCGAGGACGACGACCGCGGCGAGCCGGACGACGACGAGTTCGAGGCCGCCGAGGTCGTCGCCGTCACGAGCGACGGCTTCGCGCTCGTGCCCGACGCTTTTGCGGTGCGGCTCGTGCCGCCGCACGACGAGGGCGAGGCGTGGAAGTCGGGTTCGACCGTGCGCAACCGCCGCGGCGAACG
>WBZT01001162.1_pt1 | contig 19713 bp, 18 predicted proteins | sample 5204241 | NCBI WGS metagenome assembly WBZT01 (sample SAMN12344358, study PRJNA552823) | activated sludge metagenome | biome: Activated sludge suspended growth; feature: Nitrification reactor; material: Wastewater; isolation source: activated sludge from nitrification reactor of wastewater...
TGACCAACTGGTGCCCTACGCCGTGCGTGGCGCCGAGCGCAGCCCCTTCCCCACCCTCGACGTCACCTCGCTGACCCACCTGCGCGACGGCAAACCGGTGTGCGGCCGGGGCGTGGTGTCCGACGGCGTGGAACAGGAAGCGTTCATCCCCCTGACCCTGGGCTCACGCCTGGTCGGTGTGGCGGCCCTGCAGAACCGGAGCCAGCCCTTCGACATGGCCGCTCTCAAGCAGGCGATGCCCGGCGCGCAGGAGGCCGCGCTGCGCATCGACACCGGACGGCTCTTCGCGGATGTGCGCACCGCAGCGACCACGGAGGAGCGGCGACGGCTCGCCCGCGAGATCCATGACGGGATCGCCCAGGAGTTGGCCAGCGTCGGCTACGCGCTCGATGTCCTCGTGGCCGATCTGCAGGGCACCCAGGGACAGGTCCTCGCCGACGACATCCGCGCCGAAGTGAGACGCATCATCAGCGAGCTGCGTCTGAGCATCTTCGACCTGCGTGCGGACATCCAACCGGGGGTCGGACTCGGTTCCGCGCTCACCAGCTACGTCCAGCAGGCGGGCACCGCCGCGGGCCTCACGGTGCACCTGGTGATGGACGAAGCACACGACCGTTTGGCGCTGGCACAGGAGACCGAGTTGCTGCGGATCGCCCAGGAAGCCGTCACGAACGTCCGGCGTCACGCCAATGCCGAAAACGTGTGGGTCACCTGCCGGATCGATCCGCCGCAGGCCTACCTTCGCGTGGCCGACGATGGCAGCGGAATGGACTCGCCGCGCAACGACAGCTTCGGGTTGGACATTATGCAGGAGCGGGCCAAACGAATCGGTGCCGAACTCGCCTGGCATCCACGAGACGGTGGAGGCACGGTTCTGGAGGTTCTCCTGAAGCCGTCCGCCGGGGACAGAGAGGAGTAGTCGGTGACCATCTCCGTTCTGCTCGTCGATGACCACGAGCTGATCCGGCAAGGCCTACGTCGCTCCTTCGAACGCGACGGTGACTTCGAAGTCGTGGGCGAAGCGGGCTCCGTCGCGGATGCCGAACGTCTGCTGCGCATCACACGTCCCGACGTGGTCGTCCTCGATGTGCGCCTGCCCGACGGCTCTGGGCTCAAGCTGGCCGCCGGTGCCCGCGAACGGTATCCACAACTCGGCATCGTGATCCTCACCATGTACGCCGGGGACGAGCAGCTGTTCGCCGCCCTCGAAGCAGGGGCCTCGGCGTTCGTGCCGAAGAACGCACCCTCCGACGACGTCGTCGCCGCCGCGAGGCACGCCGCAACCACCCCGCAGGCGTTCACCGCGAAGGATCTCGCTGACGCCATGAAGCGCAAGCTCAGCCCCAGTGGACCGCAACTGAGCCCCCGGGAGCGCGAGGTCCTTCAGTTGCTGGCGGACGGGCTCGGGGTCGCACAGATCTCACGTCGGCTGTTCATCAGCGAGTCGACCACGAAGACCCACATCTCGAAGTTGTATGAGAAGCTCGGCGCCGGCAACCGGGCCCAGGCCCTGATGACGGCTCTGAAACTCGGACTGCTGCGTCAGTCCGACCCGACCGTGTGACCTGAGATACTGACCGGGTGGCCGGTGGACGACCGGACCAACAGCGATCGGAGTCACCGTGCAGTTCACGCCACCGGCACGCGGATGGTGGCTGCTGCCCACACTGGTTTTCGGCCTCACCCGGGCGTGGCTCTTGGCGATCCCTTTCGGGCTGATCCCCTACCTCGGCGGGACGCTGGTCATCAACGACGTGACCCTGTACGAGCAGTGGGCGCAGATCCTGCAGTCCGGCCGCTTCCCCGTCGGCGACGAGATGTGGCAGTACCCACCACTGGTGGGCCCGTTGTTCGCGCTCGGCGCCCTGATACCGCCTGATCCCCGCTTGGGGCTGATGCTGCTGATGCTGGCATTCGATGCGCTCACGTTCGTCGTGCTCATGCGGCGCACGGCGAAGGGCGACTCGCTGGAGGGGCCGTGGACGTGGATCGCAGCGGGCATGCTCATCGGGCCGGTCTGGCTGACCCGGTTCGACGTCGTCCCGGCTTTGTTCGCCGTGCTCGGCCTGCTGGCCGTCGCACGCCCGCTGCGCTCAGGCGCGTTCCTCGCCGTCGGGGCCTTGCTCAAGGTGTGGCCGGCACTGCTGCTGCTCGCGGTCCCGCGCCGCGGCTTCGGCAAAGCCCTGGTCGGCTTCGTGGCCACCGCGGCCACGATCCTGCTCACCCTGGTCCTCACGATGGACGGGGCCGCCTCGTTCGCCTCGGAGCAGAGGGCCCGCGGCCTGCAGATCGAGTCTGTGCCCGCATGGTTCTTCCTGGTGGCCCATCACCTCGGCTGGGAGCGCACCTTCGTGTACCGGTACGGCGCCATGGAGGTCTCCGCACCCGGCGTGGAGGCAGCGGCGCTCGCGATCACGGTGCTGGGAGCAATCGGGCTCGCCGCTCTCGCGATCCTGCGCTTCACAGGACGCTTCGATCGGGCGAACCCCGCCGATATCGGTCTGGTCGTCGTGCTGTTCTCGATGATCACGTCGCGCGTGCTGTCACCGCAGTACTTGATCTGGGTCGCGGCCATCGCGGCCGTATGCCTGCTCGATCCGACGACCCGGATGCGGCCGGTGATCATCCTGCTCATGCCGGTGGCAGCGCTCGGCCAGATCCTGTACCCGATGCACTACAACTGGCTGATGTCCGATGAGTGGAACGGGTTGGCCCTGCAATCCGCGCGGATAGTGCTGCTGGTGGTGGCCACCGGATGGGGTCTGCTACGACTCCTGGACACCGGGAGGCGTCGCGAGGTCGGGGTCACGCCCCTCGAGCATGTCCGTCAAGCGGCGTGAGATCGTCGGCCACGTCCACTGCTGCTCGACCCAGCGCCGTCCTCGCTCCCCCATCGCAGCGGCCTGCGCCGGATCGTTCAACAACTCGCTGACCCGGAAAGCCACCGCCGCCTCATCCTCCCCCGGGACCACGTACCCGGTGGTGCCGTCGAGCACCGCATCCGGAGCACCCCCGGAATCTCCGGCGATGACCGGCAAACCGATGGCTCCGGCCTCCAGATAGACGATGCCCAGACCCTCCACGTCCCAGCCCCGGTTGCGGGTACGGCACGGCATGGCGAACACGTCACCTGCCGCGTAGTGCGAGGGCAGGGATTCCCAGGGGACAGTCCCCGTCAACACGACGCTGTCGCCGACCCCGGTCTCCACAACTAGCTTGTCGAGCGTGGAGCGGTAGGGACCGCCTCCCACGATGAGCAGCGCGGCATCTGGCACCCGCTGCTGGATCCGGGGAAGGGCCCGGATCAGGGTGTCCTGACCCTTGCGTGGCATGAGCCGGGAGACACAGACGACCACCGGCCTGTCAGCCAGCCCGAGTTCCTCGCGTAGGGCGCGACCCTGATCGCGCATGCCCGGGTTGAACACGGTCGTGTCCACGCCAGGGACGAGGCGCCGCATCCGGCCCGCTGCCGGCGGTCGCAGCGCCGAGGCGATCCGCTGCCGGGTGTACTCCCCCAGGTACGTGACTGTGTCGACCGCGTCACCGATCGATCGCAGCACCGAGCGTGCCCCCGGGGTTGTGGCCCACGCCGCCTCGTGTCCGTGGGTCATCGCGACGATGGGACCCATCCCCCGTTTGCGCAGGCCGCTGGCCAGCAGGCCCAACGGAGCCGCGGCGCCGAACAGCGCCCGGTCGCAGTCGTACTCCTCGGCGATCCGCCGAGCCTTGGCCGCGACCATCGGCTCGGGAAGCATGAGTGATGTACGGTGCCTGATCACCGGGAACGGCTGCTGCGCATCGAACTCGGCAGCGCGCTTCCAGGCCGGCGCATACACGACCACCGAGTCCGGATCCTGGTGCAGCAGTACCCCGTGGACAAATGCCTGGATACCGCCGGCCCGCGGGGGGAAGTCGTTGGTGACGACGAGGGTGCGACTCACGCCACTACAGTTCCGGACGCCCGGCGCCGGCGAACTCGGACATGAACTCGTTGGTGAACAACTTCTCGTACACCACACCCTCGCGCGGGCTCTTCGCGTGCACGAAGTACCCGTCTCCGGTGTAGATCCCGGCATGCTTGCCCGTGCCGTACAGGAACACGATGTCACCGGGTGCCAACTGCGTGATGTCCACTCGCTGGGTCTTGTCGAACTGCCGTTGCACGGAGTGTGGGAGGTCAACACCGGCCTCGGCCCAGGCGGCCTTCACAAGTCCTGAGGCGTCGTAGGCGTCCGGACCGGTGGCACCGGCCTCGAAGGCCTTCCCTGCCTGCTTGATCGCGAACTTGACGACGGGTTTGGTGGCCGAGTCGGGCAACTGGGCCACCGTGTCCACGGCATCGTCAGCCTGCTCCTGCTGCTCCTCCTGCTGGCGTGCGAGTTCCTCTGCGAGTTGCCGCTGCTGCTCGACCTGCAACTGCGACAGCAGCGCGGTCGACTCCGCCACTCTCTCGTCGATGGCCACCTTGGCGTCCAGGAGGTCGTCGCGGGCACGCTCGGCACGTTTCTCTGCCTTCGTCAACGCTGCCTCGTCGCGTACCAGTTGCTGTTCGGCCGCCTCGGTGCGGACGAGCGCGGAATTCTGCTGGCCCGCGAGGATGCGCGCGGTGTCGAGCGTCGCGAGCCAGTTCGAGGCGGTATCGGAGGAGGCCAGGACCAGCAGACTCGGATCCACGCCGCCGTTGCGGTAGATCTGGCTGACCACCTGGTTGAGCGAGGTCTGGCTGGCCGCGAGGCTCTGCTGGGTCGCCGCGAGTTCAGCTTGCTTGTCGATGACCGCCTGCTGTGCTTCCTGCCACTCCAGCGTGGCGTCATTGGCCTCCTCGGCGGCGGCCGCTGCCTGGGTCTGCAGATCACTCAACTCGGCCTGCACCCGCGCAATGTCGTCGCCGATGTCCGCATTGGCCGTTGGGGCGTTCAGGAAGAGGGCACACGACACCCCGGCGGCCAGTGCCGCCGGGAAGACGCGATACGACCCCATACGACCATTGTGCACCCAACAACCTGGGGTTGCCCCCACCTAGACGGCGCGCACGAAGCGCAGCGGCGCCACGAGGCCGGATGCCGACAGCGCATCGACAGCGGCCACCTCATCGGCGGTCAGGTGCCCGTCGGCCGGAGCATCGAGCAGAGCGGTCACCACGCAGTCGGCGCACGCGGCCGGTCTCGCCGAGCAACTTGCACAATCGATGAGCATCGTCGTCTCCTCACGTCGTGATCCGACCGTAGGGAGACCCTCTGACAAGACCGGTCAGTGCTCGCCGAGCCCTGGCGCGCTCAACGGCGAGGGGTCCTCCGGTGCCAGCCAGGGCAGCGCGGCGAAGACCTCGTGGATCGACCCGTCTGCAGCCCGGACCTGCCGCATGACCGAACGCGCCCGCAGGTTGGGATGCGCCATGGCCTCGCCAAGCGTCAGCGCAGGGCCGACGCAGGTGTCCTCGAAGGCGAGTTCGGCCAGCCAGTGGGCGCGCGGTCGGGAGGCGAAACGATGACGCAGGACGTCGGTGAGTTCATCCTGCTTGGCCGGGTCGTACTGAGCGACCTTCCACTCCGCAAGATCGAGCCGGTCGAGAATGGCCCCGAAGAACTTGGGTTCCAGGGCACCCACCGTCAGCCAGGTGCCGTCAGCACATTCGTACACGCCGTAGCACGCCCACCGCCCTGTGAGATCCCACGGCGTCGACGGTGACTCCCCTGTGGCCAGCCAGCCTCCGAGGGGCAACTGCGCGAATGTCAGCGCGGCATCGACCATCGCGACCTCGCTGCGCACGAACTCGCCCCGGGCGCTCTGTCGCAGACCAGCCAGCACCGCCAGCGCCGCATGCATACCTGCGGCCAAGTCGGCCACTTGCAGGCCCGGCAGTGCCGGCGTCCCCGCCAGGGTCAGCACACCGGCATACCCGATGGTGTTCAGATCGTGACCGGGGACCTGCTCGAGCTCGCCGCCGGACCCGTACGCGTCGATGGTCACGTGCACGAGGTTCGGTCGCAGTTGCTGTAGCGCGTCACGGGAGAACCCGAGCCGGTCGAGCACGCCCGGGCGGAACGAGTCCACCAGGACGTCGGCGGTGGCGAGCAACGACGAGAACTCCTCCCGGCCCTCCTGCGCCTTGAGGTCGATGACCCGGCTGGTCTTCCCCCGGTTGAGTTGCACGAACGCCCCCGACTCACCGGAGGGTAGATGCGGCGCCACCCACCTGGTGCCGTCCCCCTCGGGAGCCTCGATCTTGATCACCTCGGCGCCCATCTCCACGAGCATGACGGTGGCGAAGTTCCCCGGAAGCAGCCGCGTCATGTCCAGCACGCGGACCCCGGCCAGCGGCGCCTCAGGCATCCTCGGCCCTCGCGATCAGCTCCACCGTGTCGGTGGCTCCGCACCATCGGCACGTCACACTCACGATCTCGTCCTGGTCGACGTCCTCCTCCTCGACGCTCACCTCACCGGCGAGATCGAAGTGCCAGTACTGCTTGGATCGAGTGGAACGCACGACGTCGAACCTGGTCAGATTGCCGCAACGGGCGCAGCGCCAGCGGGTGCTGCTGTCAGGAGCTGAGAGGGCCACGCGATCCACCCTAGAAGCCGGCTGGTGCGCCCTCACTCCTGCCCCGGCTGGAGCAGGGTGCGCCGACGGCCACGCGCTGGTCGGGCTGGCGATCAGCCCTCGGCATCGAAGTCACCGTCGCGCCGTTGACCGGTTTTGTCGCCGCCATCTCATAGCGTCGAACACGTGTCCGCCGTCCCACTGCCGCACTCCGCCCAGCTCAACCTCGACTTCGACGGTGCAGCGCTGGCAGACACCACTTTCTGTGTGGTGGACCTCGAGACGACCGGCGGCAGTCCCACCGACGGCCGGATCACGGAGATCGGAGCGGTCAAGGTGCGCGCCGGCGAGGTCCTCGGGGAGTTTCGTACCTTCGTCGATCCGGAACAGCCGATCCCCGCCTTCATCACGGTGCTCACGGGGATCACCGGACGTATGGTCCAGGACGCCCCCCGGGAGTCGGTGGCGGTCCCCATGCTCCTCGATTTCATGGGCGATGCCGTGTTCGTGGCCCACAACGCCCCGTACGACAGCAACTTCCTCAAGGCGTCCTGCGAGCGGATCGGTCATCAGTGGCCCCACCCCCACACGATCGACACGGCCCGCCTCGCGAGGTCGGTGCTCGGTCGCGACGAGGTCCCCAACCACAAACTCGCCACACTCGCGGCGTTCTTCCAGACGCAGGTGCAACCCACCCACCGGGCCCTCGACGACGCCCGGGCGACCGTTGACGTCCTGCACGGCCTGCTCGAGCGACTAGGGGCGGTCGGGGTCCTCACGTTGGAGGAACTGACGGCCTCGATGCGCAGGGTCCCGCATCAACGCCGCGACAAGCGGCACCTGGCCGACCGTCTGCCGGAAGCCGCCGGCGTCTACACGTTCCGGGACAGCGACGGCCGCCCGCTGTACGTCGGCGTGTCGCAGGACATCCGCCGCCGGGTCCGTTCCTACTTCACCAGCGCGGAGCAGCGTCCGAGGATGACCGAGATGGTCGGCATCGCCACCGAGGTCACCGCCATCGTCTGCGCGACGGACCTCGAAGCCCGGGTGCGGGAACTACGGCTGATCGCCGAGTGGAAACCTCCCTACAACCGACGCTCACGGCACCCGGAACGCACCGTCTGGCTCAAGCTGACATCCGAGGCGTACCCCAGGTTGTCGGTGGTGCGTGCGGTGACCGACGACGAGACGTCGGGACGCGTCTACGCCGGGCCGTACTCGAGCCGGGCCGACGCGCAGGAGGCGGCCGCGGCGATCACCGAGGCGACAGGCCTGCGTGCGTGCACCCAGCGTCTGCGTCCGGGACACCGCGCCGCGGGCTGTGTACTCGGACAGATCGGGCGCTGCGCCGCCCCGTGTGATGGGGAACTACCGCCCGCGGCGTACGCCGGTATCGCGTCCTCTGCGCGCCAGGTGATGCTCGGCGACACCACCCTGGTCGACGAGGCCATCGCCGTCCGGATGTCGGGGCTCGCGGCCCAGGAGCGCTTCGAGCAGGCCGCGATGTGGCGCAATCGCCTCGATGCGGCCGTGCTGGGGATCCGGTCGTCCGCACAACTGCGCGCATTCGGCCAGGTCCGGCAGATCGTGGCTGCCACCAGCAGGCCCGGCGGCTGGGACATCCACGTGATCCGGCACGGTCGCCTCGCAGGTGCGACCTTCTGCCCAGTCGGGCACGATCCGTACGCCGCCGTGGAGGCGGTCGTCACCGCCGCCGAGCACGTGGATCCACCGATCTCCCCGGACACCTCCGCTCTCATAGCGGAGAGCAGGATGCTGCTGCGATGGCTCGAGGGCGCCCGTCCCATCGACATCGACGGGTGTTGGGCGCTTCCGCTCAGCCCTGCAGGGACCGGCTGACCTCGATCCAGCGGTCCAGGAGGGTGGCGGCCGCACCGGAGTCGATCGCGTGGGTCACACGTTCGACCCCCTCGCGGATGCGGGCGGCGGTGTCGATCTCGGCGGTGCTCACGGACGCCCACGCTGCCCACGCAGCGGCGGCATTGGCGATCACGACATCGCGCACCGGTCCCCCGCCGCCAGCGAACACGTCACGTGCGAGTTCGGCGTTGCGAGTGGCGTCCCCACCCCGCAGGGCCGACAAGGGCGATCGGGCAACTCCGAACGTCTCCGGCGTGAACTGCGACAAGCTCACCCGCGGTCCTGTGGCGTCCCACACGGTCGTGGGACCCTCGGTGCTGATCTCGTCGAGGCCGTCGAGACCGCGCACCACGAGCGCCCGCACACCCTGCTTGTGCAGGACGTCGGCCATGACCGGGGCCATGGGCTCGAAGGCGCATCCCACCAGGGCTGCCGCCGGACGTGCCGGGTTGGCAAGTGGCCCGAGGATGTTGAAGAAGGTCGGAATGGCCAGATCCTTACGGGCCTGGCCGGCGAACCGCAGAGCGGGATGGAAGACCGGCGCGAAGCAGAACGCGATGCCGGCCTGCTCCAGGCAGGGACCCACCGCCTGCGCGGGCAGATCGATCACCACCCCGAGGGCCTCGAGCACGTCGGCCGATCCCGACTGCGACGACGCCGCCCGGTTGCCGTGTTTGACGACGCGAGCACCCGCGGCGGCCACGACGATGGCCGACATGGTGGACACGTTGACGGTGTGGGCGCGGTCGCCGCCGGTTCCCACCACGTCGAGCACCGGCCCGGGCACCGCCACCGAGGTCGCGTGCTCCAGCATCACCGACAGCAAGTCGATGATCTCCTCGGGCGTCTCGTCCTTGGCTCGCATGAGCACCGCGAAGGCCGCGATCTGTGCCGGAGTGGCGCGGTCCTCGAGGATCTCCCGCATCGCCCATTGGGTCTGTTCAGGCTGCAACTGGCGCCGTGCGAACAATGCGGAGAAGATCTGTGGCCATTCGGTCATGGGAGTCAGCCTATGCGGGCCTCAGATGGGACTGGGGCGGTGCGGTGATCCGTGATTCGGTGAGTGGCGCCGAAGTCAGCCTGCGTCGAGCGCGACCCGCGACCGGAGCAGGTCCGTCACTGCCTCGGCGAAACTCATGGGCTCGATGGGGTGGGACACCACGGCGTCGGCACGCGACCATGTGGCCAACCAGGCATCCTGCGGGCGGGCGACCACCACGAGGATCGGCGGGCCCTTGTACAACTCGTCTTTGAGCTGTCGGCAGACCCCCATGCCCCCGGCCGGGGACGCCTCACCGTCAAGGATCAGCAGATCGAAACCGCCGGGATCGACCGTGCGGATGAGCATCGGCTCGGTGGCGACCTCGGTGTACTCGACCTCGGGCAACTCCCGCGAGGGCCGACGACCGAGCGCAAGCATGATCTGCTGCCGGGTGTCGACGTTGTCGCTGTAGACCACGACCTTCAACGCACGCGCCATGAAAGAACCTCCGCCCCCGATGCTAGTGGGCTGCCGGGGTCGGCGCGCCGCCAGGACGGCCCGGAAACCCCGATTCAGGGGTACGAGCGACCCGATGAACGGGCTGATGAACGGCAGATTCGGGAAAAATGCCACGGATTCGGGGGGTCGTTCGGTTTGGAGGAGGTAAACCTGCCAGAATCGCGACGTGGCTAATGCATCTGCTGTGACGACCCGGCTGGCGCCGGCTGGTCACGTCGACCGGCCGAACAACGTCGCCATCGGGACCATCATCTGGCTCGCCAGTGAATTGATGTTCTTCGCGGCGCTGTTCGCGATGTACTTCACCCTGCGGTCGGTGAACCCCGAGATCTGGGCGGTCGACACCGGCCTGCTCAACATCCCGTTCGCGACGATCAACACCACGATCCTGGTGCTGAGCTCGGTGACCTGTCAGATGGGTGTGTTCGCCGCCGAACGCGGCGACGTGAAGAACCTGCGCAAGTGGTTCATCATCACCTTCATCATGGGCGCGATCTTCATCGGCGGGCAGGTGACCGAGTACACCGAGTTGGTGCATGAGGGACTGACCATGTCCTCGTCGCCGTACGGGTCGGTCTTCTACCTCACGACCGGCTTCCACGGCCTGCACGTGACCGGTGGCCTCATCGCATTCCTCTTCGTGCTGGCCCGTACCTACGTCGCCAAGCGGTTCACCCATGAGCAAGCCACGTCGGCGATCGTCGTGTCGTACTACTGGCACTTCGTCGACGTGGTCTGGATCGCCCTGTTCGCCACCATTTACCTGGTCAAGTGATGCGAGGTTCGATGAAGAAGCGCAGTCGCCGGCGTTCATTCGGCGCCGGCATCCTGATGGGCGGCGCCTTGCTGCTCGTGGGCTCGGGCTACGCGGTCGTGAACGCGGAGACCACCCCCACTCCCGAGCCGATCGCCGCCGAGGGCTCTGTGGAGCAGATCCAGGTGGGTCGGCAGTTGTTCCTCGAGGGTTGCTCCTCCTGCCACGGCCTCGAGGGCCAGGGCATCGAGGCCGACAACGCCACTGGCGGCAACGGCGGCCCCTCGCTGATCGGCGTGGGTGAGGCAGCCGTCGACTTCCAGGTGAGCACCGGCCGGATGCCGCTCGCGGTTCCGGACGCCCAAGCGGCGCGTAAGCCTCCGATCTACTCGCAGGCCGAGATCGACGCGATGGCCGCGTACATCGCAACGCTCGGTCCCGGCCCGGCGAACCCCACGGAGGAGGAACTCGACCTCGAGGACGCCAACCTCGCCGAGGGCGGGGAGATCTTCCGCACCAACTGCACCCAGTGCCACAACTTCGCCGGTAGTGGCGGGGCGCTGACCAACGGGCAGTACGCACCCAGCCTCATGGATGCCACACCTGAGCAGATCTGGCAGGCGATGGTGACCGGACCCCAGCAGATGCCGGTCTTCAGCAACGAGACCATCACGCCTGAGGAGAAGAAGAACCTCATCGCCTACATCGAGTCGCTGAAGGTGGAGCCGAACAACGGTGGCCTCGCCCTCGGCCGTCTCGGACCCGTCACCGAAGGCCTATTCCTGTGGACCGCCGGGCTGTTGTCACTCATCGCGGTCGCCGTCTGGATCGGAGCGAAAGTCCGTTGAGCACCCACGACAATCTGCCTGCCACCACCGCCACTGACGAGGCTGCTGCGATCGAGGCCGCCGCGGCGGCGTTGCCGGCCCACAAGCCGCGCCGCACCGACGTCGACCCGAAAGCAGCGCGCCGCGCCGAACGCCAGGTCGCCCTGATGTTCCTGGGATCCGCTCTGATGACCGTGCTGTTCGTCGTCGCGTTCGTGGCGATCCCGGTCGAAGAGTCCGTGTACATCTGGGGCTTCGGGACGGTCAACGCCAGCAACATCGCCCTCGGCGTGACGTTCGGCCTAGCCATCTTCCTCATCGGCGCCGGGGCCATCCACTGGTCCAAGAAGTTGATGAACGAGAAGGAGGAGATCCAGCTGCGGCATTCGCTGGCCTCCACCGACGAGGACCGTGAAGCCGCGATCGAAGCGTTCGATGACTACTCGGCCGACTCCGGGTTCGCGCAGCGGCCGATCATCCGCCGCTCGTTGATCACGGCGATGGCCCTGTTCCCGATCCCGCTGATCGTGATGCTGCGCGACCTCGGCCCACTGCCGGAGGAAGCGCTACGCGAGACCCTGTGGAAGCCGGGCTCCCGGATCATCACCGACCCCACGGGGCGGCCCGTGCGTCCCTCGGACCTGGCCATGGGCGGTCTGATCTCAGCGATGCCGGCCGACCTCCCGCTGGTGCAGGAGGAGGAGGGCAACCTCAACGCCCGGGCGAAGGCGGCGATCATCCTCGTGCGCATGGAGCCGCAGGAGATCGTCTCTCAGCAGGGCGACAACTGGGACTACGGCGGCATCCTCGCCTTCTCCAAGATCTGCACCCACGTGGGCTGTCCGATTGCGCTCTATGAACAACGGACGCATCATTTGTTGTGTCCCTGTCACCAGTCGACGTTCGATCTGGCTGACTCCGGCAACGTCGTATTCGGGCCCGCGGCGCGCCGGCTACCACAACTACCAATAACGATTGATCCAGAAGGGTTCCTCGTCGCCAAAGATGGCTTCGCAGAGCCCGTGGGTCCGAGCTTCTGGGAGCGTGGCGACGCATGAGCGCGACGGTGAAAACAGCAGGTAAGTCGGTGCGCTGGGTCGACGATCGACTGGCCTCCAGCAACTTCCTCAAGCGCAGCATGGGAAAGGTCTTCCCCGAGCACTGGTCGTTCATGCTCGGCGAGATCGCCCTGTACAGCTTCATCGTGGTCCTGCTGTCCGGGGTCTATCTGACCCTGTTCTTCAAGCCATCGATGGTCGAGATCGTCTACAACGGCTCGTACGTGCCGCTCAAGGGCGTCGAGATGTCCGAGGCGTACGCCTCCACACTCGACATCTCCTTCGACATCCGTGGCGGCCTGCTCATGCGTCAGGTCCACCACTGGGGCGCGCTGTTCTTCATCGCCGCCATCTCCGTGCACCTCTGCCGCGTCTTCTTCACCGGGGCGTTCCGCAAGCCGCGTGAGATGAACTGGGTGATCGGCGTGGGTCTGCTGACCATGGCGCTGCTCGCGGGCTTCGCGGGTTACTCCCTCCCCGACGACCTGCTGTCGGGTACGGGCCTACGGATCGCGCAGGGCATCATGCTCTCGATCCCACTGGTCGGCACCTACTTGAGTTTCTTCATCTTCGGTGGTGAGTTCCCAGGGACCGACTTCGTCAGTCGGCTGTACGCGGTGCACATCCTGCTTGTCCCAGGTCTGATCCTGGCGTTGCTCACGGCGCACTTGATCATGGTCTGGTACCAGAAGCACACCCAGTTCCCCGGGCCGGGACGCACCAACGAGAACGTCGTGGGCTACCGCCTCATGCCGATCTACATGGCCAAGGCCGGTGGGTTCTTCTTCGTAGTGTTCGGCGTCATCACACTGATCTCCGGACTGGTCACGATCAACCCGATCTGGCTGTACGGGCCCTACACGCCCGACCAGGTCACAGCAGGGTCGCAGCCCGACTGGTACATCGGCTGGCTCGAAGGTGCCTTGCGCATGATGCCCAACGTCGAGTGGGTGATCTTCGGATACACGATCAGCTGGAACATCCTCGTGCCGGCCGTCATCATCCCGGGCATCGTGTTCACGCTGATGGGCCTGTATCCGTGGATCGAGCAATGGGCTACCGGCGACAAGTCCGAGCACCACCTTCTGGACCGTCCGCGCAACGCCCCCGTGCGGACCGCTCTGGGTGCGATGGCGTTGTCGTTCTACATCCTGTTGTGGATCGGTGGCGGCAACGACCTGATCGCCAGTTTCTTCGACCTGTCGATCAATGCCATCACGTGGTTCTTGCGCATTGCGATATTCGTGGTGCCACCACTGGTGTTCATCGCCACCAAACGCATCTGTCTTGGTCTGCAGCGTCGCGACCGCGACAAGTTGCTCCATGGCATGGAGACAGGCAACATCCTGCGGCTTCCGCACGGTGAGTTCATCGAGATCCACGCCCCCATCTCCGACGAGGAGAAGGCCGTGCTGATGTCCAAGCCCGACCGGATTCCGCTGCCGGCACCCGAGGAGATGGACGAGAACGGGGTCCGCCAGCCCGGAGCGCGTATGCACCGACTGCGGGCGAAGTTGTCCAACTTCTACTACGCGGACAACATCCCGCTGCCCACCCGCGAGGAGCTCGAGGCCGCAGAGGCCCACTTGCGCCACGAGGTGGAGGAAGCAGCACCGGTGATGGAAGAGGATCGTCGCCTGGTGCCCGCGCACGACGGATCGGTGCTTCACGACCCGTTGAACGACGACAAGTAGCCCTCAAAGGCGCGAGAAGGGCTCTCTCCCCGGTTGTTACGGGGTGAGGGCCCTTCTTCATGCCCGTAGCCACCGTAGGCTCTGTAGCGTGTCTGAGATGCGCGACCGGATGCGGGGTGGACAGCCCTACCGGGCCGATGATCCCGTCCTGCGTGCTGACTACCTGGCAGCTCAGCAGGCGCTCGCGGAATTCAACACCAGCGATCCGGCGACTCGATCGGAATTGCTGCAGCGACTGGTGGGCTCGTGTGGCCCCGGTGTCACCGTCACTCCCCCACTACGCCTCGACTACGGGCAATACATCCACATCGGGGCCGATACCTTCCTCAACTACGATTGCGTCCTGCTCGACGTCTGTGAGATCCGGATCGGTTCACGGTGCCAACTCGGGCCGCGCGTGCAGATCCTCACCGCCACGCATCCGCTGGATGCGGCCCAGCGCGCCGAGGGGTGGGAATCCGGCGCACCGGTTCGGATCGGTGATGACGTATGGATCGGCGGCGGGGCCATCATCCTGCCTGGCCTCGTCATCGGCGACGGCAGTGTCGTGGGCGCCGGCAGCGTGGTCACCCACGATGTGCCGGCAAGGACCGTCGTGGCGGGTAACCCCGCACGTGTGATCCGCCATTCATGAGTCCTTCGTTGATCACGAAGCGTGACAGCCTCTCTCGAAAGGCACCCGCCGCCGCCTTCATTCCGCGATCGCGAGCCACCCACGGCTATACCGTGTCGCCGAGTCCGAATGTGACGGGGGCGAGGGAGGGACGACATGGAAGGCAAGGTTGCGCCTGACCGCCGCGTGACCGTGGCGGCGTCGGTCCTGAGCGCGTTCTTGGTCGCGGCCGGGCTGAGCACCGTTCCCGACGTCGCAGCCGCCCCCGCTCAGTTGCAGGGGCTGTCTCGCAGTGCGGTCGTCAAGGCGCCCCGTGACGCCATGTGGTTCGGGCAGACCGACGCGTCGGCGCTGTGCAGCCTGATTCCGGGCTGCGCCTCGGTGACCAAGTCCGGCAAGGGCTACCGGATGCGTTTGGTGGGTTATGCCCCGGCACTCGGCGAGGTCCAGCAGGACGTCGACATGAACGTCGTCAAGAAGGTGGCACCGCGTCTGATCCGGATGCGGTTGTCCGCGAAGTCCGCACTCGGTTCGATGTCTGGAGTCGTGGACCTGAAACTGAAGAAGAAGACGTCCACTAAGACCCTCATGACTCTGAACGTGGTCCGCGCCAAGGGCTCGGGAATTCTCGGCGATGTGATGCTGCCGTTCCTGGCGGACAACCTGCAAGCCGGTGTGAGCAGTTCGGCGAACGCACTCAACCACAGCCGGAAATCCTCTGGGATCACTGTGCGGGCCACGACCCCCAAGCGATCAGCCTCCAAGAAGCGGATCACCATCTCGGTGCAGGTCCTCTTCAAGGATCCCCGTGTCCAACCCACACCAGTGGCTTCTGGGACGGTCCGGATCGTCGACTCCAAGACCAAGACCGTGTGCAAGGCCAAGGTCAAGAAGTCCCGGGCGAAGTGCACGTTCACCAGGGGTAAGCGCAGGCCGGGACAACTACGGGCCGTCGCGACCGGGAGTTTCACGAGTGGGTTCCAGGTATGGCACTCCTCCCCCGTGAAGGTGAAGAAGTGAGCCCGCGTAGCGCCCGCGCGCGCATCCTCAAGTGGCTGGTGGCAGGCGCCTCCGCGGTTGCGGCAGGGTCCGTGCTGTCGGGGTGTGCGGGAACCACCGGCGGATTCACCAAGGTGACCTTCATCCCCGTCGATCAGTCGGGCCCGCAGGTCGAGATCGCAGCATCCGGCGGTGCGATCCCCGAGTACCGCATCCCGGGCGGTCGCGACGGACGCCTTCTGCTGGAGTTCGCCGGGCCGTATGGGGACGGCACAGGTCTGGGCGACACCTGCACCATCACCTGGGACAAGGTCGGGACGAAGACCCTCGCACCCGTGGACAACGGCTCCTCCTACAGCGTGGCGTACGACCTACCCGGTGGGGTGAGCGCAGGCAGCAGCAGCGCCAGCCTGACCTGCAAGATCGCCACCGGCGGCAAGGGCGGCGGTTCCTTCGAGATGCAGTTCGTGATCATCGCTGTCTACGACTACGTGTACTGGGGGCACACCGATGGCATCGGACGGGTGCGTACCGACGGAACCGACATCAAGCCGAAATTCATCACCGGCGTGAAGGAAGTACGCGCGATCGCCGTCCATGCGGACAAGATCTACTTCTCCCACAGCAAGGGGATCGGCCGGGCGGACCTCGACGGCGACAACGTCGAGGCGGATTTCATCCCCACCAACGAGGTTGCAGACGCAATCGTTGTGTACAGCCACGGCGCGGGAGATCTCATCGAGTGGAGTCAGAAGGGCCGCATCGGCAGCAAGTTTCTCCCCGATGGACGCATTGATGGCAGCAGCGCCCCCGACATCACGGCAATGGCTGCCTCACATGGTCAGTGGTACTTCGCGGTCACGCACTCCGGCGGGGCCTCCCTGTCATCACCGGCATATCCGCCTGGTGAACCGCCGCGTCTGACAGGCACCCGGGTGCCTGGACTCACCATAGTTGGCAGGACTCCCTACTGGACGAGCGACAACAAGGTAAGCACCCTGGATGCGGACAACAGGCCATCCACCGTGTACCAAGCACGCCCCTGGGTGAATCTCAAAGGACTCGCCTACTCCGGAAAGGAACTCTTCTTCCTGGGCGAACTCGACCGGGCCCAGGCACAGTCCTTGTTTGCCACACGAACGGACGGCAGCGGTGAGCGCACGGTGCTTGACGACTTCTCGGATGCCACCGGTGCTGTCGCGGCCGGCCCCGGGCGTGATCCTGCGCCACGTGTGTCCGTTGAGGACTCCGACGGCAAGAAGATCCAGGAACTGGTGGGACCGACGTTCACCAGCCCGACAGCACCGGTGGAATCCGTCGCGTTCTACCTGCGCAACTCCGGCAACGCGGACCTCAAGAGCACCTTCGTGACCGTGATCAGCGGTGATCGGAACAGTTTCACGGAGAGCCCTGGAACGGGTTCCTGCGGATTCGCCACGGTAGGTCCCGGTCAGCGGTGCTTCGTGCGGATCGACTACGACCCCGCCACCCCCGGCAAACACCGAGCCGTGGTGCGGGTGAGCGGCAACATGAACCCCACGGGATACGTGGACGTCCCGGTGTCGGCGGAGTGGATCCAGACGGCTCCCGAGGTCTCGGTGAGCCCGGCGTCTGTTGACTTCGGCCCGCACGCGCCTGGGTACCCGTCGGAGTACACAACGGTCACCGTCACGAACACCGGCAGCGCCGGCCTCACGGTCCCCGCAGGCGGGGTCACCCTGGCGGGGACCAACCGGGACGACTTCGACTTCACAGGCACCTGCGATGACGTGACGGTGCAGCCTGCACAGACATGTTCCATCGAGGTGCTGTTCAACCCGACGGCCAACGGCAGCCGGTCGGGCAGCCTGCAGATCGCCAGCAACGCCCCCGGCAGCCCGACTGTGGTGCCGCTGACGGGTACAGGTGTGCCACCCGCGCTGTCTTTCGCACCGGATCCGGTGCCGTCGGTGACAACTGCTGTCGGTACTGACACGTCGTTCGATCCGATCACCGTCACCAACACGGGCGGTGCTTCGGTCACGATCCCAGCCGATGGCGTCCAGATCACCGGCGGTGACGCGGACAAGTTCGGCATTGTGTCGCAGACCTGCGCGGGCCAGACGCTCGCCGCATCTGCCACGTGCAGCATCCACGCTGAATTCGTTCCAGGCCTCGGCACCATGCCAGGTGATTACTCGGCGGATCTGGAGCTCACCCACGGCGGCGCGGGCAACCCCTTGATGGCGTCTTTGTCGGGAACTGCGACTGCGCCACCCTCCTGACGGACCTGGTCAGCTCTGGGACACCGGGCCGGTGAGCACCCCGCTGCCGGACCCCACAGGGTCACCTGCGGGGTTGCTGCGACTGGCCCGGCACCGTTTGCGATTTGGTTGACGTGCTCGCGGGCGCATTGCGACGTTGTTGCCCTCCCCCGGCCCGAAACAGGGCAACAACGTCGCAAACGGTGGGCTGTGAGACGCCAGAACGCCCCGATCCCCGCGGTGGGGATCAGGGCGTCCTGAGTTCGTGTCAGGCGCTCGGCTGCTCGATCGGGTCGGTGGTCACCGGTCCCGTCTTCGAGTTGTCGAGCCAGTTCTTCCAGGAGACGTTCCACTCGGTGATGCCGTTGCCCAGGTCCTGGGGCCGGCCGGTGTTGCGGACGTCGACGACGTCACCCACACGGGAGTTCTGGAACAGCCAGTAGGCGTTGTCCGTGCTCAACCCGATGCATCCGTGGCTGACGTTGGCGTAGCCCTGCGACCCGACCGACCACGGCGCGGCGTGCACGAACTCACCGGAGTTCGTGATGCGCATCGCCCAGTTGACGTCGAGGCGGTAGTACTCGGGGTCGTCCTCGGACGTTCCACCAGTGGCCGCGTCCATCACGACGAAGTCGAGCTTCTCGGTGATGACCTTGACACCCTGCCGTGTGTCGAAGCCGGGCTTACCGCTGGTCGCCGGGAACTTCTTGACGACCTTGCCGTTCTTCTTGACCACGAGCGTGTGCTTGTTGGCGTCGTACACCGACACCATCGAGTCGCCGGTCTGGTAGCTGATCTCGTTGTTGGCCTCGCCATAGGCGCCGGGACCGGTCTTGACGCCCTTGAGCGGCATCACGACCTCGATCTCGGTGTTGTCGGGCCAGTACTTCTTGGGCCGGAACACCACGACCTCGTCGGACTCCCAGCTCCAGGCGCCGACGACAGGGGTCGAGGTCTTCACCTGCAGCTGCTCCTCGACTGCCTTCTTGTTCTTCACGGGAGCATCGAACGTCACGCGGATGGGCATGCCCACACCGACTGTCACATCATCGGCGACACTGACCGAGCTGATGCCCACCAAGGTCTGGGGGTTCACGGTCTTGATGGTGCGTTCGACGGTCGTCGGGTTCCCCGCGCCGTTGGTCGCGGTCGCCTCGATCGTGTACTTGGTGTTGAAGTCCAACGTGGACGCCTTCGAGGTCCACGTGTTGCGCTCAGGGTTGTATGAACCCTTCAGCAGACCCTTGGGGCCCTGCACCGCCACATCGGCAAGCGTGCCGTCCTCTGCCACAACCACGATCGGCTGGTTCACGGGGGCCTTGCGGTCCACCCCAGGCAGAATCTGCATCGCCACAGCTGACTGCTCGGGCGTCTGGCTACGCGCGATGAGCGTCGGCCCACAGCCACTGATCAGCAGCGCCGAAGCAGCGGCTCCGGCGACGGCAATGTTTCGCTTAGCGTTCTTCATCAAACCTCACTACGATCCTGCGTCGATAGTCGCGCATGCCGGCCGGTCCGGGCGGACAACACGCCGACACTTTCAGTGTGCCACGTAGGGCACCCTTTCTAAACCTGCCGAACGGTCGTACGACAGTGAGTCAC
>WBZT01001163.1_pt1 | contig 19712 bp, 14 predicted proteins | sample 5204241 | NCBI WGS metagenome assembly WBZT01 (sample SAMN12344358, study PRJNA552823) | activated sludge metagenome | biome: Activated sludge suspended growth; feature: Nitrification reactor; material: Wastewater; isolation source: activated sludge from nitrification reactor of wastewater...
ATAAAAACAATATACGCAAAGAAGGATCAAACTAACAACACTTATAGACGCTCCATCGTAATGTTTGTAGATAGTAACAAAAAGCGAAATAAACCGAATGTTGCACAATCCAAAAAGGAACTGATGGCGGTAGAACTCGCTTTTATCACGATGAACTTTAGTGCGCTTCCAAAAAATATTAGAGAAGAGATTCTGCATACCAATACTCCTTTTGGCAAACTGCTGCTCGAACATCATATCCAAATACTTACTCAAAATCGGAATTATTATAAGATCAAGTGCGACCGTACCTTGGAGCTGGTAATACATTGCAATTTAAATGATTTTATTTATGGGCGTACCAATACCATTATCGCCATAATTTGTTTTTGGATTACCATCACCATCATCCACATAATATCCTAATCCGGGTAAGTCCAATTGCCTGGCTGTCAGAGAATCAATCCAAATCCAGTACCTGGAACCGTATTGAGCAGGTTGTTCTCCGGTTAAACCCTTGGTAATGGTAACTCCCGGGGGTATATCCCCCCAATTAACATAAATCCCATGAACCCAGTTGGTAGCCTTCTCATAATAACTGTTCAAAGTAAAGCAAAACCCATATTCAATTGAACCGGTTGCAGGATCTGCATAGGTTCCAGAACCAGCAGTGGCGACCCAATAATTCATATTTACAAGCCCGGTGGCGCATTGAGACCATAGTCTTAAAGAGCTTACAATCAGTAAGATAGATATAAAAGGTAATAGTCTTAATGTCTTCATAAATTCTTGAATATTAGTACTTTAAAAAAGTCAAAAAAGTTTAATAAATAGACTTTCTCCCATTTCAATTCAAAAAACATGCCAATAAATTGTAATATATCGATGGCTGACTGTACACAAATATACTACACTATAGGTTGTAAATTACATCATATATCATTGAAATTCAATACATTATAAATGTTTGTAATATAAAAAACGGAACAAACCGCAAGCTGGTCGTGCTATAAGATATTATGAATATGCGCTACTTTTGAGACACATTATCAGATCCATGGGTGAACAAATACAGGTATTTATTACAGGTGGGACCTTTGACAAAGAATATAATTTTGTAAGTGGGCAATTGTATTTTAAGGATACGCACATCCCGGGTATACTTGAAAGAGGCCGATGTACGCTGGACATCGATGTAAGAACATTAATGATGGTTGATAGCCTTGAAATGACGCCCGAAGACCGAGAAATCATTGGTCACCATTGTCAAAAAACCCAATCCAGACATATTTTAATTACACACGGAACAGATACCATGACCGTGACAGCAGAATATCTCGCCAAAGAAAATCTTACAGAGAAGACCATCGTTTTGACCGGTGCAATGATTCCATATGCATTTGGAAATTCTTCCGATGGTTTTTTTAATCTGGGTTCAGCACTGGCTTTTGTTCAAATTCTCGAACCCGGCGTATATATTGTCATGAATGGGCGATATTTTCCCTGGAATAAGGTTCAAAAAAACACCAAAACAGGGTACTTTGAAGAGCTAAGTTGAAAGATTATTCATCATCTAAGTGTAACTTGCTTTTATATAAAAAATCTTCGGCAAGATTTTTATTATAAATGAGTGTCTTCTTTATATGATGGAAGAATAAACTGGTTTATATCCAGTTTCCTTTCAGATTTTCATAGATCTAAGCATAAATTTTTATAAGAACTTTGTCTGAACATCCTAGGCTACCCTTGATATTCAAAGGTTCGTTTGATGAAGCATTGGTTTAACGACTAAGCTCATTTTAATCTTATATCCTCGCTTTTACTTCTTCATGGAATGAACATTTCGCTAATGCTTCATTTGATTTTACGTCTTTGGATTTTTTTCTTTGGCTATTTCTTCGTTAGAAGTGGGCCAGTCTTTAATCTTCTTTTTGCCTTTGGTTGTTGCCGCAAGACTAATGGCCTTGGAACAGTTCAACAAGCCTCCGGTTTTTGAGATTTGTGATAATTTTTGTTTCACATTTTTATTAGGAACAAGTTGTAATTCATCGATGGTAGTTGTCGAATTCATCAAAATGTTTTTAACCTGTACTGCGGAAAGGGTTGGATAATACGATCTGATTAATGCTGCTACACCTGCAGTTATTGGACTGGAAAAAGAGGTTCCCTGAAGAAATTCATATTCATTGTTTGGAACCGTTGAATAAATCATTACGCCTGGCGCAAATAAGTCCACATTTTTTTTACCATAATTTGAAAAACTGGCAATCATATTAGGACTTTCGAAGGGCGTACTCGCGCCAACTTCAATCCAGTTTTTGGCGTGATTACATCTAAACAACTTTTTCTTTTGGTAGTATTTGCTTGGAAAATTATTTGAATGATCATTATCTGCACCACTGTTTCCTGCAGCATGAACGAGCAATACATCTTTTGAAGCTGCATATTGAACCGCTTCATCAACAACTTTTTTATCCGGGGAAAATCCTTTACCGAAACTCATATTAATGATTGAAGCGCCATTATCTACAGCATAACGTATGGCATTGGCCACATCTTTATCCCTTTCGTCTCCATCCGGCACACATCGGACCGACATGATTCGCACATTTGTTGCAATTCCATCAAGCCCTAAGCCATTATTTCGAATCGCAGCAATCAAGCCTGCCACATGCGATCCATGCTTTGCATCCGGGCCTCCAACGTCATTATTGCCATAATTTTTTTCAAGTACATCATTGGAATTGTCACCCACGATTTTTTCTCTTTCCTTCAAGTCGGGATTAAATGAGAAATTTAACTCGGTACTATATTGTTGTTTGGCTTCTTCAAATTCAGAATAAACCATTTTTTTAAATTCTTCTTTTGAGTTAAATTGATTGTTACCGGAGAGAATGTTTTTAGCGATACTGATTCCCGCTGAAAGACTTTTTGAATCTCCTTCATCAATTTTATCGATATTTTCAATGCTTAATTCGCTATCTCCCAATTTGCTGATGAGCATTTCAATGCCATCTTTAACAAATTTTTCAGAAAACTTAATGGCTTCTAGATTGGCTCTGGCTGTTTCTCTTCTGCTTTCAACTTGTTCTTTACATTCTAAAAAAGTATCGTATTCTTTTTTTTGAGCTTTGGTGAGTTTGGATGGATCAGCATGTTCATATTTATATCTCATTTTGGAATACAACCGGGTTACTTCATAACTATCTGCACCTATGTTGCCATTTTTTCCGCCAATAAAATTCCAACCATGCACATCATCGATATAACCGTTGCCGTCATCATCTATTCCATTGCCCGGTTTCTCTTTTGGATTCGTCCACATGTTGGCAGACAAATCTTCGTGTTCTGCATCAACACCTGAATCTAAAACAGCTACAATAACGGTTTTTGATTTTTTACCTTTTAATTGATCTAAAGCTTTATCAAGAGCTATACCGTTGTATCCATCTTTATAGGATTCCAGTTGATACCAATTTTTTGGAGTTTGGGCCTGTTGTGAATGCAACAGGTTAATTGCAATAAAAATAAAAGCAATGACAAATTTGTACATATTATAGAAAGGACTAAATAAGAAAATGAAATGCTCCAGGAATTCTGAAGATCCCAAAATTAACGCAAAAATCAGCATTTTGTTTTCAAAGTATCAGGAATCCAATCAGCGATCTATTCAAAATAAAAGCGTATTAAATAAAGGCTTTGAATACATTGATGTAAACATTATAACATATTATAAATATTTCATATATTTGCATTTTAAGCCAATTTATATTACTGATTGACAGTACTTTAAACATTAACTCAATGCATCGTCTTTTTTTAATTATTGCTTTATTTTCCTGGATTGAAATTGCGGTTGCTCAAAGTTTGAATGTTGGGACTTCCTTTTGTGCCAGTAATTATAGCGGAGATCTTACAAGAGATAACGCTTCGGTCCTGAGACAAACGAAGCCTGGTTTTGGATTGGCGCTCGATTATTGGCTGGACGAATTGTTAGGTTTTTCCGTTCAGTATGAATGTCTCCATGTTTCAGCTGATGATGCCTTATCTGAAGTTGAGTGGCAAAAAAAACGAAATTTAAATTTTTCCAGCCCGGTATACAGTAGTGATTTGCTTGCTCAAATAAACCTGTCAAATATTTTTTTACCCCATTGGCATAGGGTAAAAATGAAATTGATTGGAGGTTATGGGTTTTTTCGATTCAAACCTACCGCCCGATGGAACGATAAAGAATACTCTCTGAGAGAGCTTGGAACAGAAGGTCAGGGTATGGTTGGTTACAGGCCCAGGTATTCGTTGCATTCCACTGCCCTAAATTTTGGCTGGGGAATGGAAGTAAATATTTCTGCGCATTGGATTTTTTCAAGCCAAATCCTATTTAGAAAAACCAATACAGACTACCTTGACGACATTTCCAATTCCTATGTTGATTACGCGACCCTAGCCGAACAAAATGGTCTTGTTGCAGCGGAATTAGGCAATAAAATCAAGGCACCACAGGGCAGTCAAAGAGGCAATCCGGTGGATAATGACTGGTATCAAAGTGTAAGTATTGGATTTAAGTATAAAATATTTGATAAGTTAAAGAGAACTCAGCGTGTGGCTAAAAATCACATCGTACATTGCCCTACCATAAGGTAGAATTCTTATTGTATGCCATTGCAGGAACCGCTAACTGTACTTCAAAAGTACTGGGGATATCAATCTTTCCGGGAAGGTCAACTCGAAATTATTCAAAGTATTCTTTCTAAAAGGGATACTTTGGCCTTGCTTCCAACAGGAATGGGAAAGTCTGTGTGTTACCAGGTTCCTTCGCTCTGTCTCGATGGTCTCACCATTGTGATTTCACCATTAATAGCACTCATGCAAGATCAGGTTCAAAGCCTGAAAAACAAGCAAATATTTGCGGATTTAATACATTCGGCACTAAGTTACCGGGACATAGACCGTATACTAGATAATGCAGCCTTTGGTAAACTAAAGTTGTTATATGTTTCTCCAGAGAGAATGGCACAGGATAGATTCCTGGAAAGACTACGTTCCTTGCCACTGAATTTTGTAGCAATTGATGAAGCACATTGCATTTCTCAATGGGGGCATGATTTCAGACCTTCCTATCTGGAGCTTAGTAAACTTAAACGCTTTCTTAATTGTCCGATTCTTGCATTGACTGCAACAGCAACACACGAAGTTCAAAAAGATATTCAGCATATTCTTTCTTTTTTGGATTCACAGGTCATTCGTCTCTCCTCTTCAAGGCCTAATCTAAGTTTAAGTATTCAACATGAAGAGAATAAAATAAATCGCCTGATTCATATTTTATCAAAATTTAAAAACTCAGGATTGATTTATGTCAGAAGTCGAAGAATGACGGTTGAATATTCCGAACAATTGCAGGAAAGCGGATTTAAAGCCGAAGCCTATCATGCTGGTTTAGAATCCAGCCTGCGAAAAAAACGCTTAGAAGATTGGATGAATGGAACCATTCAATATATGGTATGCACCACCGCATTTGGAATGGGAATCGATAAATCCAATGTAGACGTTGTCGTTCATATGGAACTGCCTTTAAGCATTGAAGAATATTATCAGGAAGTGGGTAGAGCCGGACGAGGTGGCGAAAAGGCCTATGCCGTGAGTCTATATAATAACAGGGATAAAAGAAAGTTGATCAGCGTATATGAAAATTCTTTTCCTCCAATTGAAGAAATTCAAAATGTATATAAAAAACTTGCTTATGAATTAAACTATGCTGCAGGTTCAACAATGGAACATAGTGTTGATTTTGATTTTAAAACTTTTTGTTCGACTTATCAATTGCCCGTAGAAAGAACAAGCCATGCCTTCAGATTGCTAATGCAAAGCGGCTTTATATTTTATTCAAATGCGATGTTTATTCCATCTAAAGTACACATCATGGCCAATCGCGAAAGCCTTAGCGTATATTATGCATTGCATCCGGAGTATGAACTTGTTTTGGTTAACTTACTCAGAATGTATGAAGGTATCCGGACTGTTCAAGTTTCAATTTTTGAAAATCAACTGGCATTTCAGGCCGGATTAAAATTAGAAAGGGTTATTAGAATTTTGGAATTTCTGGATCACGAAGAAGTCATCCATTATGTGCCGCAGCGAAACAAATCTCAGATACAACTACTTGGTGAGAGGCTAACATCCAGCCAAATCAAACTGGATGAAAAATGGATTCAATCCAGAAAAGAAATATTGAAATCAAAAATTGAGGCAACGCTCCAATTGCTAACTACTGTCCAATGCAGACAGCGGTTCATCTTACAATATTTTGGAGAAACCGCGAAGCAAGATTGTGGAATTTGCGACAATTGTTTGAAGAAGAAAAAGAACTTTATTGACCCTGAAATTCGAAATAAATGGAGGTCTGAAATTATTGAAATTTTACATCAACAGAAAAGACTTAGTTTAAGATCCATTTTTCAGCATTTTCCCAGCAATAAGAAACATTGGGTTGAAATTATAATTCAGGAATTGGTTGGTGAAAAAAAAATAAGCAGAGATGTTGATTATCTCTGCTTATCGCAATAATTAAGTAGTATGGTGATTTTTTATTACTGCTTTATAAATTTAACACAAGAACTCGTACCACGATCTTTATCTACCGCTTTCAAAAAATAGGTACCAGAGGGCCAATTTGACGGGATATTCAGATGTCCGGTATTCGTCATTGGCGTAATATGCTGCAGCTCATTTCCAAAAACATCCAAAAGTTTAATGCTCATATTATTACCTGAAGTGCGCAGTGAATAATACAGGTTTGAGTTTGATGTTACAACCGTTGGATGAATGGAAAATTCCAAATCATTATTCTCCCCCGATACATCAGAAATAATTCCATCATACACTAAGAAATCATCAAATGCCCCTTCCAATAGGTGTCCCGGAACATCGTCAGAAATATCAACAATGAAACGCATGCTATCTGTCAGTGGAATAAGTTCTTTCAGTTTAATCAGTCCGCTATTTTCCCATTTTGGATTATGAGTATTAACTTCCTTGACAAAAACAACAGAATTACCATTAGAAATTCTAAAAATCATTTTATCATTTGGTTTGTTGTCTCCACCATTGTTGGCAAACCATGAATAAAAACTTAAAATAGGCTCTTTGTAATTGGACAATTTCATTACAGGTGAGGTAAGGGTTGTTCCACCATTATCGACATCATCGGCAGAAGGGTCCGTACCGGTATTACCGGTTACATAACACTCGGTTCCAAAATCATTTTGAAGGTCAAGATCAGTTTGAAACTGTTCGTTTCTATATACCGTTCCGGTTGGCGTTGCCCTTGTCCAGACTCCAGATGTTGCCGTGGAATTAATCGTCCAGCCTTGATCAAAAATAAAATCGTCCTGATAGCCCCTGCGAACTAAAATTTCAATGACAGGCACTTGTTTTTCCGTTTCGAATTTTACTTTTTTGTGAAAATAACCCCACTTCCCTACTATAATATCGTAGGCCAGGGTATCTCTGAATACAAATAAAGAAACGGAACCATCGGTTCCTGTTGTTGCGTTTTTTGATCCATTGATATTGAAAATTTTTACCTGAGCGGATTGTAACACTTGCTTGCTCACAGAATCTTTAACAATAACTTTTGCGGTGATGGATGGTCTTTTAGAAATGAGCTGAACATCTTTTATGGTTATTTGACCATTGACCAAAGTAGCCTGGATGGTCTTCGTATAATATTCAGGATGCGTAAACGTAACATTGTAAGTTCCGGCTGTTGCATAGCCTGTTTTATAATTTCCAGACGCATCGCTGTTCTCGAGGTTTTTTCTTAATGCCGAGATGGTAATACTCACGTTGTTGATCGGTAAAGTAGTGATGGTATCTGTAACTTGTCCTTCCAGATAGCAAGCCCTGACATAATTTGGTCTAATAATAAATAAACCATCTTCAATATTGGAAGCGACAATTAAGCCACTGGGTAGATATGGGCTTACACCCCAGGTACCATAAAATCCACCAGTCTGAACACCAAAATAAGTATCAAAACTTCCAACTTCAATTAAATTATCCGGTTTGTGCGCATCAATTATTTTAACCCCATCTGTATAGTAAGAAGTAACTAAATAACCGTTAATGTATCTCGTATTATGCGGAATGACTCCTTTACCATCCGTGTCTTTCGGTTTAAATTGATCGAGTAATTTCACCTTGGTAAAATCTGAAATATCGTACGAAGCAACTGTTGCTTCTTCTCTTTCATCCGTAGTAAAAATATATTTTGAATCGTCGGAAATCCATGAATTGTGTGTAAAAGCAAATGGCGTCTTGATATTCAATAATTCTTTTGGATTCTTGTAATCTTTGACGTCGTAGAAGCTTATAAATCCATCATAAATTTCTGAAGAATAAAGCGTGTCTCGTCGTACATAATCATCGTGACAATATCGGGTCAATTCGGAACCGATAAACTTAGGATTCATTGGATCCGGATTTAAATCAAAAAATAAAATACCTCTCCACGGTGTACAACCATTTAAGCTTAGAATTCCTTTTTCGTCAACAAATACCGTATGACAAGAACCCAAATTTGCCGTCTGAGTACCAGCCGTTAAGGAGGGTTTCCAGAATTTTCCAGTAATGGTATCCGGTGCTTTGCGCATATCGATAATGACTAAGCCATCGGCTGCATTATCCGTTACCCCATAAACGAATTCACCATAGGAAAACACCTCTCTCCAGGTAGTGGTGGAACCTGTAAACCTAAAGCGTTCTTTTGGTTTGGTAGGATCTTCCAGACTATATAATACTACTGCTGTTCGACTTCCAAATACTGCATATTCTGTTTTATGTTTTTTATCAACATAATGCCATACCCCACTGCCCCCTTCCGGTGCCGGAACATGAGCTACAATGCTCATATTGAGATCGCCATCCTGTGCCATCATATAACACATAGCAAAAAGGGTTAAAAGGAATACCTGTAATAATTTTTTCATTTTTAATGGGCTGATTGATTCTAAAGAAGATTGCAAATTTAGCCAAATGAAATTAATAAAGTATGATTAATGAAGAAAGTCTTTTGATTACTCCTTTTGAGTCAGACCTATACATAAAACTGCAGAATCATCCAAAATGATGCATATTTGCGCCGAAAAATTAAGCATATGGAAGTATTATTCACTCAAGAAAACGGTATTTATTTTATCACAATAAACAGAGAATCATCTCTTAATGCATTAAATAAAAATGTAATATCTGAACTTGAAAAAATTATTAGCGAAATAGCCTCTTACGGGACAAAACCAAAAGGACTCATACTGACCGGTGCCGGAACTAAGGCCTTTGTCGCTGGTGCAGACATTTCTGAATTTGTCGACTTAAGTCCGGCAGAAGGAGAGCATTTATCCAGAACAGGCCAAAGGGTATTTAATAGTATTGAAAACCTTTCTATACCAGTCATTGCAGCCGTTAATGGATTTGCTTTGGGTGGCGGATGTGAATTAGCCATGGCTTGTCATCTGCGTGTTGCCGGAGAGCATGCGAAATTTGGTCAACCCGAAGTTAACCTTGGACTCATACCAGGTTATGGAGGAACTCAAAGATTAACCCGATATATTGGAAAAACCAAGGCCATGGAACTGACGTTAACCGGAGACATGATTACGGCACAACAAGCACTGGAATTAGGTTTGGTTAATACAATTTGTGAAGCTGGAAAGGAAGTAGAAAAAGCGATTGAATATCTCGAAAAAATAGCTAAAAAAGGTCCTCAGGCGATTGCGAATTCAATCCTGGCTATAAATGGCTATTTTTCAGGCGTGGATGGATTTATGCAAGAAGCGAAACTCTTCGGCCAATTAATTGGAAATGAAGAATCTAAAGAAGGGATTGCAGCCTTTTTAGAAAAAAGGAAAGCTCAATTTAGATAAGTTCCAAGCGTTTTTTAAAGCGTAATTTATTGGTTAGAATATTACTACTTAAGCTTGGTCTCTAAAGTCCAAGTCTTTTCCAAATTTTGTATAATTTAATCGTGAAGATTCAGGAAATAGAATGTCATATAACATTATATTTCATAGCGAAGCTTTAAATTATTTTGTACCTTAGATTTTCAGAATTTAATTTCAATGAACGCATTAACCTTTAACCATATACTCTACTATATCATCTTCCCCTAAAAATGAAATATATACTAATACTAATATTACTGTCCTGTAAGCCACCTACGCCTCCTGTCAAAGATGCAGCAGTCGTTGAAAATCCCGCTATTCAAACGGAAATGGAAACCGATAGCACCCAAATTGTCGGTCAAATTATCGGATTCATCAAGTGGTATAGAGACCATTATGATACGGTACGCAATATAAGATTTACTGGTTTAGATGCCCATGGTAATTATCAGGTGAATATATCGGAATGTAACAAATACCTTGACCATCTATTGTCTTCAGGGTTTCTATCCAAAGAATATCAAAAGGCATGGTCAAAATATTTTGAATCACAGGTTGAAAACTTCAAGCAAAATCCACAGAATGAAGGCCCACCGGAAGGCTTTGATTTTGATCTGGTCTTTATGACTCAGGAACCAGAAATAGTTTGGAATTCGGTAGATAAATTAACGTTTAAAATTCATACGAATGAAGAACAAAAGACGGTTGCCAGTGTCGTTTCAAACGCTTCTGAATTAGATTATGAATTTGAAATGGGAAAAGAAAATGGCGTATGGAAAATTGATTATATCGCAACCATGAATTACGATTAAAACTTCCATTTCTGTGAAAGTCAGTTTATTCTAAATAAAATTACTTCTTAATGATCACAGATCTCATCGAATGCTAAACTTTATTACCCTTCTCTTTTGATTTAATTTATGATTAAATATCTTATTGTAGTTATGGGATTTTTAAATTTCTTCCGGTGTGCACCTGGAACTCAAAAACCTTCTTCAACGAAATCTTCGTTTCATGGAATGGAAAATCTGTCTGTTGAATTTATCGCCTTAAATGATAATTTTGGAAAAGATAAAGAACAGGTATTTTTTAAAAATTACCCGCTCACGGAAGCAGATCCAACGAGTTTTATAGCACTGGATGCAAATTACGGAAAAGATAAAAATGCTGTCTTCTATTGTTTTGATCGCCGGGAAAGTCAGACCTATTTTACCACCAGAAAAGGCAGTATAATAAAATTAGATCTAGCTGATCCATCGAGCTTTAAGGTATTACAAAATGGATATGGGATGGATAAAAATTATGGATATTACGAGGGAAAATCATTCAAGATTAAAGATCCGGAATCTTTTATCTGTATTGGACCCTTTATGGCTAAAGACAGGTTTCAGGTTTACTATGAGGATACCATTCTTGAAAAAATAGATGGAAATAGTTTTGAATTGATCAACAGCTTTTATGCAAAAGATCATAAGAATTATTACATATATAATTACCCAGGACTGGAGCATTCAACGCCAAGAATTATAGCAAATACTTCCGATGAACTCATCTTACTTGATTACCCTTATTCAAAAAATAAACAGTATGTTTTTTATGCAGATCAACGCATTGATGGAATAGATCCGGAACATTGTATCATTCTTAATTCAAGTTATGTGAAGGATGATCAACATGTCTTCCTAATGGGGAAGCTTATTCCAAATGCGGATGCTGCATCCTTTACCCTACCGGAACTTGACAATGAAGCTACCAATACCTCTAGCTATAGCCTTGACCATAACCATGTGTTTTTTGGACTTCAAATCATTGATAAGGCAGATCCAAAGAGTTTTGAATTTTTGGGATACGATTATGGAAAGGACAAAAACAATGTTTACTTTAAAAATAAACCGATTCAAAATGTTGATCTGGCAACATTCAAAGTAAATAATTACAGAACAGATGAGGGTGATGCTATCGATAAAAATTCTTCGTTCAACTTAGGAAAAAGAATGAAAAAAAATTAATTATTGTTACATAACTTCTTAACCATAGAAGTAATATATCTTTTACAAGAATACGAATCACCAAATTGAATGCTGAAGAATATTTTTTTGAGTTAAAGCATATCGCGCTTCACAATGGGAAATTAACTTTATGCAGCTGATGAGTACTGGCAAATCTTTCAAACCCTGGTATTTAATAGAATAAATCAGAGATGACATTTTTTTATAATTCATAAACTGATGCTCATAATTTATTTGTACTAAGCCTTCATCCTCAAGATTCATTCGATGTATACCTGAACTATAACCAAAGAATGAAAGTAATATTTGAATCCAGTACTTATACCACCCACTGTTCGTTTGCATTTATAAATTCTAATTTAAGTTGTCCCATCAGGCATTTAAAAAATTAGAATTGAATATGTATTTTTGACAAAGAATCAAAGAAATATGATGAAGCGAAGAGATTTTATCATCCAAAGCGCCTTTGCAAGCTCAGCAATGGCCATTCAATCCAATACCCACCATCTATTAAACTTTAAGAAGCAAAGACCTAAATCTGTTCTAATTATTGGAGCTGGATTCTCTGGATTGGCTGCTGCATATAAGCTACATGCAATGGGTATTCAGGTAAGCATTCTTGAAGCGAGGAACCGTATTGGAGGAAGAGTTTTCTCCCATCAGCCAAAACAAGAAAGTGATCTCGTCATTGAATTGGGTGCGGAATGGGTTGGCGCTTCTCATACACGAATCATTGAATTGTGTAAGTTATTTCAGTTACCCTTGGATAATAATCAGTTTGAATCAGACCTCATCCTATCAGGACAATATAAAAAACAGAATGAATGGAACTTTGATGAAAAAATGAATCAGTTTTGGAAAGACAAAACAAATATCTGGGAAAAGCTAAGTCCTGAAGCCAAACGAAAACTGGATAAAATGGATTGGTGGCGCTATTTATCAAAGTTGGGAATAACGGAACGCGATTTGCAATTAAGAGAATTACTTGATTCAACCGATTTTGGTGAGAGCATTAGACACACCTCAGCCTATGCGGCTTTTGCGGAATATGCAGAAAGCAGTGAAAAGAATGAAATGGATTTAAAGATACGAGGGGGAAATATTCAACTGGCGAATAAGCTTGCAGATGCTATTGGAAAGGATAAAATAAAACTGAATCATACGGTAACAAGTATTGATCAAACCGGTAAAAAAAGTATAAAAGTTCATTGTGACAATGGAGCAATATTCGAAGCAGAAAAACTTATTTGTACGATCCCAACCTTTTCATTATTAAAAATAAACTGGAACCCTGTATTACCAACGGACACAAATGAAGCATTGCATCAACTTCAATATGCGAGAATAGGTAAATTTCCGGTTTTATTCTCGGAACGATTTTGGGGACGCGAAGATTTTGATATGATAACAGATACACCGGCACATTATTTTTATCATGCAACGAAGAACCAGAAAAGCAAAAAGGGGGTTTTGATCTGTTATGCCATTGGTGACAAGGCGGATGTATTGGCATCTTTGGATAATTCACAAAGAAGTGAAATTATTATCAATGCCCTTATGCCAGCATTTGGTAATGTTAAAAAATACATTCAAGAAGAGATGAAATATTATTGGGGACAGGATAAGTATTCTTCAGGAGCTTATGCATTTTATGGCAAAAGGCAATGGTTTGAAGTGATGCCTGTTTTAAAGTTGCCGTTCCGTAATTGTTTTTTTGCAGGAGAGCATCTGGCAGACTGGCAGGGCTTTATGGAAGGGGCTATACAGAGCGGAGAGGAAGCAGCGGCCATCGCCCTGGAAGCTTAGTAACTATTGGTATTTAGATACGATAGATTTCTGAAAAAACATTGGCTAATGCAACTTTTTCACGATCAAACTATTGTCAAAATCAGAGAACCTAGTGCGGATAAAAAGTCTGATAAACTGAATACAGAAACCCATCGAATTCAGCCTGAGAATCAATAAGTGGTTAACAGCTTAAAAGCTTTGTATTATTAGCTTCCACACATTAGGCAACCATCTTCCATAGAACAAACGAATCCTTCCGGTATGGTGTTTTGATCTGCTGCTTCAAGCATTTCGGTAGCTATGATGGTAGATTGAACATTTACGGTAGTAGATGTTGTGGTAGCAATCATTTCTACTTCTTCCGTTTCTTGAACGTGATCAACAAATTTGCGTTGATGTTTATCTCCCAATGTAAATTTAATTGGATCAACGGCTGCTTTGGTTCTTAGGTAATACATACCCGTTTTTAAGCCCGACTGCCAGGAGTAAAAATGCATGGAAGATAATTTACCAAAGGTGGCATTTTCCATAAAAAGATTCAAACTTTGACTTTGGCAGATGAAAGCGCCTCTTTCTGCGCTCATATCGATGAGTGCTTTCTGACTTAGTTCCCAAGCGGTTTTATAGAGATCTTTAAGTTCAGATGGAATGCCCGGAATATTTTGGATAGAGCCATTATGTGCCATCAGCGATTCCTTCATTTCTTTATTCCAAAGACCAAGTTTAATAAGATCTTCCAGTAGATGTTTGTTGATTACCATGTATTCACCGGAAAGGGTTCTTCTGGTATAAAAGTTAGATGTGTATGGTTCAAAACATTCGTTATTGCCCAAGATTTGTGAAGTTGACGCTGTAGGCATCGGTGCAATTAGGAGACTGTTTCTTATTCCATTTTTAATGACATCTTGTTTAAGTTCATCCCAATTGTATCGGTTTGGGGTTGGAGAAACATTCCACATATCGAATTGCATTTCACCCTTACTCATTGGGCTTCCTTGGAAGGTTTCATATGGACCATGAATCTTTGCCAATTCACAGGATGCACTTACCGCTGCATAATAGATGGTTTCAAAAATCATTTTATTCAATTCTCTTGCCTGAGGAGAATCAAATGGCATTCTCATAAGAATGAATGCATCGGCCAAGCCCTGAACTCCAATTCCAATGGGGCGATGTCTGAAGTTTGAATTTTTGGCTTCGACAATTGGATAATAATTAATGTCGATGATTCGGTTAAGGTTTCTTGTAATTACGCGTGTTACCTCTTCTAATTTTTCAAAATCAAACTTACCATTCACGACATACTTTGGAAGTGAAATGGAAGCGAGATTACAAACGGCTACCTCGTCCGGAGAAGTATATTCAATTATTTCTGTACAGAGATTGGAAGACCGAATCGTTCCCAGATTTTTCTGATTTGATTTTTTATTGGCTGCGTCTTTGTATAAAATATATGGTGTACCGGTTTCTATCTGGCTTTCCAGAATTGAAAACCAAAGTTCTTGTGCGCGTATTTTTTTGCGATACTTACCTTCATTTTCATACTTTGTGTAGAGTGCAACAAATTCATCTCCATAGGTATCACATAGACCGGGCGCTTCATTGGGACAGAATAGAGACCATTCGCCATCTTCCTTAACCCTTTCCATAAACAGATCCGGAATCCACATGGCGTAGAAAAGATCGCGTGCTCTCATTTCTTCTTTTCCATGATTCTTTTTGAGTTCCAGGAAATCTTCAATATCCGCATGCCAGGGTTCAAGATAAACTGCAAATGCACCTTTTCTTTTTCCACCTCCTTGATCTACATATCTGGCGGTATCATTAAATACCCTCATCATGGGTACTATACCATTGCTTGTACCACCGGTACCCTTGATATAGGAACCTTTGGCCCTTACATTGTGAATGCTTAGACCAATGCCCCCGGCAGACTGAGAAATTTTTGCACAGCGACTCAAGGTATCAAATATTCCCGGAATGGAATCTTCAGTTACGGAAAGTAAAAAACAGGAAGATAATTGTGGTTTAGGTGTGCCGGCATTGAAGAGTGTTGGCGTAGCGTGAATAAACCATTTCTCTGACATGAGGTTGTAGGTTTCGATAGCAGCATCAAGATTGCTACCATGAATACCTACAGCACTTCTCATGAGCAGATGTTGTGGACGTTCGACGACTTTCTTGTTCATACGCAAAAGGTATGAACGCTCCAGCGTCTTGAATCCAAAGTAATCAAAACTGTAATCGCGATCATAAATAATCGCTGAATCCAATCGATCGGCGTTTTGGCGGATGACCTCGATGGTTTCGTCACTGATTAATCCGGCTTTTTGATTAGTTAGCGGATCAATATAATTATAAAGGGCAATCATCGTTTCGGAAAACGACTTATTGCTGTTTTTGTGCAGGTTGCTGACGGCGATTCTTGCAGCAAGAATTCCGTAGTCCGGATGAATAGCAGCTAATGAGGCAGCGGTTTCGGCGGCAAGATTATCCAATTCAGAGGTTGTCACTCCATTGAATAAGCCTTGGATTACTTTTTGAGAGATATGTATTGGATCAACAAAATTGCTGTCTAATCCATAACATAGCTTCTTAATTCTTGCTGTAATTTTATCAAAGCTAACGCTTTCGTTTTTTCCATTCCGCTTAATAACTTGCATGTGCGTTTTGAAGTTTGAAGGTTATAAAATGTGCTTTTAAACTGCTTAAAAATCCTCACTTAGCGAGAATATCTTAGATTCTGCAGGTTGGTTTACGCCTGCTTTTTGATACTCTCCCACCTTCTTTTCAAAGAAATTGGTTTTACCTTGTATGCTTATCAAATCCATCCAGTCAAATGGATTGTCTTTATGGTATATTTTGTTATTTCCCAGTGCAACCAGTAATCTGTCTGCAATGAATTCAATGTATTGACACATCAGTTCGGCATTCATTCCGATCAATGCTACCGGTATAGCATCTGTGACAAACTCTTTTTCAATTTCCACGGCCTCACTGATCAATTGTTGCACTTTATCTTTTGGTAGCTTGTTGACAATGTGTTTGTTGTATAATAAACAGGCAAAGTCACAATGCATACCTTCATCCCGTGATATCAACTCATTAGAGAAACTTAATCCCGGCATGAGTCCTCTCTTTTTTAACCAAAAGATGGAACAAAAAGAACCACTGAAAAATATTCCTTCTACGGCTGCAAAGGCCAGCAATTGCTCTGTGAAAGAGCCTTGACTAATCCATCTTAAAGCCCAATCAGCTTTTCTTTTGACACAGGGAAGATTATCGATCGCATTAAAAAGATAATTTTTTTCTTCATTGTCTTTTATATAACTATCGATCAGCAATGAATACGTTTCAGAATGAATGTTCTCCATCATGATCTGAAAACCGTAGAAAAACTTAGCTTCTGTGTATTGCACTTTGCGAAGCATGTTTTCTGCCAGATTCTCGTTGACAATTCCATCGCTGGCGGCAAAAAATGCCAGCACATGTTTGATAAAATGCCTTTCGTTATCGTTTAATTTGGTACTCCAGTCAACTAAATCAGGAACCAAATCAATCTCTTCTGCGGTCCAGAAATTGGCTTCTGAAGTCTTATAGATTTCCCAAATGTCGCTGTGCTGAATCGGAAAAAGAACGAATCGGTTAGGATTTTCGATAAGAATAGGTTCAGATTGCTGGTTCATTGTCTCTGATTAAAGGTACTTTGGTTAGGTTTTGGTGAAGAGGTCACAAAGTTAATGCATCCCTCAATATTATATATAAAATTATTTAATATATTTTTTTAAATAATATTTTACATCTTAATATCTAACACTTTAGATATGAAAAAAACATAATTTACTTAAAAATAACATATTATAACTTATTATAATATTTAGTATCAAAGGTAAATGCTCTGGTAAGGAAATGCTTGGAAAATTTTCAACATATTGTGGAAAACTTTAATAAGTTTAAGATAGAGAAGTACTTATAATCGAATAAACCGATACATAAATATTATAATTATTCGGGATGTGTTATCCACAGATAGATAATAGATAAAATATTTAGTAATTTGCTAATTGGTTTTGAATTTTACTTTACAAGCAACCATCCTGTGAAAGGCACCTTAGATCTCCCTTCTCCTACTCCCCTTGCCTATTTTGGGCTCCATGATCCAAAAGATTATCCGCCGCTCAGGGTCAACGAACAACAGTTCTGTCATACGTTAAAGGGTTCACTCTACCAGTTAGCATGGACGGACTATCCCTTGTTGATTGGTTTATTTCTTTATGATTTTCTTCCGTAATACACTGGCATCCATTTCGATTTGAAGGATATACATACCACTTTCCAAGCCACTTAGATCAATTTGTATGGATGATTTACAACAGGGTACCATTTTTAAAACTTCTATGCCTGATGAATTGTAAATTTTTAACACCAATTTTTGATAATTTTCAGAGGGCAGCTTAAGTTCGATAAAATGGTCCACTGGTATGGGGTATACCTGCCATGGTTCCAAACTTTCATCTTCTGTTCCGCTGGAGCAATCATTCTTTTTACCCGGCGTTGGATTGGACTGCAAAACAAAAAGCTGATTACATCTTCCGAGGGAAATATCATTCAACTGCTGTCCAAAGCGTACCGAATCGATTACAGACTGACTTCCGGAAACGGCAATAAATTCTCCGGATTTGGCCAATTTAAAATTAGCATGTAATCCCGAGGACTTATTTTCTTCATCAGCCCATATCAAAAGAAAGGATTCAGCCTTGATTACTGTATCAGGAAAGCTCCATTTATCCATATTTTCAGGATCATCTGTAAGATAATAACCAAATAAAGAAAGATCCCGATTGGTATTGTTATGCAATTCAATCCAGTCATCGAAATCACCGGATTCATCAGAAAGGACGCTTATGTTGGATGCCATAAATTCATTGATCTCCAAATCACCTTTGAAAATTTCTTGAGGTATGGTTGAAATCGTGAGAAAATCAAATTCTGCCCTTTCGGGAAGTAGTCGAGCCTGATTAGCGTTTTCGGCGAGAAAGTAATATTGAATTTCCTTTGCTCTGGCATGCGTCAGCTGTATGCCAAATACCCCATCTCCTGCAGATTGATCATCATGTAATCCGTCATCAAACATTTCGGCCCGAATAAAAATATCTCTTTTATTTTCTCTAAAATAGACCCAAACATGAATGGCATCAGAGACCTTTGCATTAAACCGAAGTACGAGTGAGGGATTACTGCTAATCGTTTCAGTTTTTTGAGAAATAAATTGTGGTACAATACCATTTAACTCTGTGGTGTTTTTTAAAAAATCTGCCCTGCGCTGCATAAAGCTTGTTAATCCGGGATAGGTTTTCCCATTGGGTGGATTGATTTGATAGTCACTATTCAAATTGGAAAGAAAGGAAGAATAATCGTAGAATTTATTGTTGTCTAACTGAGCATAGGTCTTTATCTGATCTTGAAGCGTCTTGCCCAAGGTGGCATAGTAGTTAGACGAGACGGCTTCATCTATTATAGTCCTCAGATGTGCCATATATCTCTTTCTATAAGCGTTTTGAGCCAACAATTTACTGATGAGTGGTCTTTCCGCATTGCTACTGTGAAGTACTGGTGAAAGTGAAATCATCTGCTGAAGATTGAGTTGACTGGTACCTGAGTTGGTAAATGATCCAAAACATTCATTCAAGTCCCAAAGAATAGAATTGAATCTATTGTTCTGATCCTGATAAATCAAATAATTATGTCCTGAACCACTATAGCTATCTAAGTTTACTAAAAAATTATTAAATGCCAACATCCACAAGGCTCTGTCGACATTCAATAAAGTATCTATACTCACTGGATTTTTATCCAGAAATTGAATTAATTTTAAAAGTTCATTCCATCCATGTTCTGATTCTATTTCATAATTATTTTGGTAACAAGAAGAATCATTTGAAACCCACTTTAATGCAGAACCTGATCCCATGGAAGGACAGGTGCCGGGTAAAGTTAGCGT
>WBZT01001164.1_pt1 | contig 19699 bp, 17 predicted proteins | sample 5204241 | NCBI WGS metagenome assembly WBZT01 (sample SAMN12344358, study PRJNA552823) | activated sludge metagenome | biome: Activated sludge suspended growth; feature: Nitrification reactor; material: Wastewater; isolation source: activated sludge from nitrification reactor of wastewater...
TACCGTTTGGTTGCGGAGAAGAAGTGCGAGGCGCTGGTCGATGAGGCGATGCGCAGTCGAGAGACCCGGACTGCGCTCATCGACATCATCAACCGCTCGGGATACGAAATCTTCACTCCCGTCCCGCTGGGGACCCCGCTGGCCGCACGTGCGCAGCGCCTCCTGGCTCTGCCAGAAGCGACCGATCGTGCCATGGGTGTCTACATCCTCAACCTGTTCCAGGAACCCGCGGGACTGGACGCCGCCCGCACGGCGATCCACGACGCAGATCCCGACGTCCACCTGACTGCGGTCCGGGTCCTCGGGCTCATCGGGAACGACCATTCGGCGAGCATCCTGGTCGATGCGCTGAGGCGCGGTGAGGTGGCGTGGGAACGCGTCGTGGAGCGGTTCAACGGCCCGTGGGCGCTCCCTGAACTGATCAAGGCGATCCAGACACCGATCACAGAGAGCACCCGGGAGAAGCACTTTCACGCCCGACTCGCGCGGGCGCTAGGCCTGCTCGGCGATGCGGCCGCCGAGCCCCACCTGCAACGCCTGCTGGGGGAGGGAAACGTCGAGGAACGCATCAACGTCGTCCGCGCCCTCGGGCAGTGAGGTACACATGAGTCCCTGGCGCTCATCCAGGATTTGCTCAGAAACGACGAGTCGCCGCATGTCAGGGCGCAGGCAGCAACAGCTTTGATCCCTCTGCCTGACCGAAGCAGCGTGCCCATTCTGGTGCAGTCGATGTTCGACTCATCTTGGTGGGTGTGCTCGAACTCCGCACGCGCACTGGGCTCCTTGGGTCTCAGGGGCAAACGCGCTCTCGAAGAGGTCAGGGAACGCGCGCCTGGAACCCTGGCCGCGCGGCGCGCCTCGGAGCAGCTGTCCATTCTCGAAGTCACTGCCTGAAATCAGGTCAATGGTTCTCGTCGTCCTGCAGTTCACGCTCTCGGTGGTATTCCTCCTTTACTACGCCTACGTGAATGTGGTGTCCCTGGCGCTCACCTACTGGGGGCTACGCGGTGTGTCGGACTTCGTGCAGCGGCGACCGTTGCGCGTCTATCAGGAAGTCGCGGAATCGCCGCTGAGTACGCCCATCTCGATTCTCGTGCCTGCCTATAACGAGGAACTCACCATCGTCGATTCGATCGGAACTCTGCTCTACAGCAACTTCGCGAACTTCAACATCATCATCATCAACGACGGATCACAGGACAAGACGGTCGAGCAACTCGTCAATGCTTTCAAGATGGTCGAGATCGATTTGACCGCCAACGCTCATATCCCCACGCAGGAGGTTGTCGGGACCTACATGAGCACCAAGGATTCTCGGATAGTCCTCATCGACAAGGTGAATGGAGGAAAGGCAGACGCCCTGAACACGGGGATCAACTATGCACGGTATCCACTGGTGTGCTGCCTTGACGCGGACACCCTGCTCGACGAATGGGCGCTGGCCCGTATCGTCTTCGAGTTCGAGGCGGACCCGACCACTGTCGCCATCGGGGGGATCGTTCGCGTCGCCAATGGCTCAACAGTCCAGAAGGGGCGGCTCACCAACGTCAGCACACCACGAGGCTTCCTTCCCAACGTCCAGATAGTCGAGTATCTGCGCGCATTCCTCGGATCACGGATCGGGTGGTCCACCGCCCGATGTCTTCTCATCATTTCGGGAGCGTTCGGCGTCTTCAAACGGGAGACCCTGCTCAAGGTCGGCGGGTACGACACAGACACCGTGGGCGAAGATGCCGAGCTCGTGCTGCGTTTGGACAAGTTCCACCGAGATCACAAGATCCCGTACCGCATCGCCTTTCATCCGGACCCGATTTGCTGGACGGAGGTTCCGGTCAACGCGAAGATCCTCTCCAGTCAACGGGATCGGTGGCAGCGTGGCCTGGCGCAACTCCTCTGGAGACACAAGGAGATGATGTTCAATCCGAAGTACGGCCGCATGGGAATGATCACGCTGCCGTTCTTCCTGATCGTGGAGCTTCTTGGGCCTGTCATCGAACTGGCGGGGTACGCCTATGTGGTGCTGGGCTTCATATTCGGCTGGTTGTGGACCGAACTCGTTCTCCTGATCACCCTGATCAGCCTGACCACCGGAGTTGTCCTCACCCTGTTGGTCATCGTCATCGAACAGCGCGCGTTCGCCCGTTACCCCAGTTGGCGCGATCTCTGGTACATGGTGTCGATCACCTTCTTCGAGAGTTTCGGGTATCGCCAGTACCTGGCCTGGGTCCGAGCGAAGGCGCTCCTCCTCATGGTGTTCCGCAAGACAGGGTGGGGAACCATGACTCGGAAAGGGTTCTCGGAAACGCCCGTCCCGCTGGCCGAGGACTAGCCCAAAGCGCGCCGCGTCGCGCGGGTGGATCAAGGCTCAGCAGGGCTGATCCCCGCCGAGGCGGAGATAATGGCACTTGTGATCACTCGTCGCTTCGGCCGTACCGGCCTGGACATGCCGGTCTTCAGCTGCGGAGGAATGCGGTTCCAGAGCAGCTGGCGCGACACCGGACAAGAGATCGACCCGAGCGCCCAAGCCGCGCTGGCCGACACTGTTCGCACCGGACTCGAGTTGGGCATCAACCACATCGAAACTGCACGTGGGTACGGCACCTCCGAGCGTCAACTCGGCATGTTGCTGCCGGAGTTGGATCGCGACGCCCTCATCTTGCAGACCAAGATCAGTCCTCAGCCCGATCCGACCGTCTTCTTGGATCATGTCCGTGAGTCACTGCGTCGACTGAACACCGACCGAGTGGATCTGCTCGCTCTGCATGGCGTCAATACTTGGGAGAAGTTCTGGTGGGCGGTGCGTCCGAATGGCTGCCTCGCTGCCGCCCGCGAACTGCAGCAGCGCGGGCAGGTCGGTTCGGTCGGCTTCTCGACGCACGGAACCACCGACCTGATCACGTCAGCCCTGGAACATGAGGGCGACGGAGGATTCGACTACGTCAACCTGCACTGGTACTTCATCACCCAGCGACACCAACCGGCGCTGGATGTGGCCACGCAGCGCGACATCGGGGTGTTCATCATCAGCCCGGCTGACAAGGGTGGGCGTCTTTATGAGCCACCGCAGAAACTGGTCGATCTCTGCGCCCCGCTGCATCCGCTGGTGTTCAACAACGCCTGGTGCCTGGCCAATCCGCAGGTGCACACCTTGAGTCTCGGGGCGGCCCGGCCCTCGGACTTCGATCCCGTCCCGGATTCGCTCGCGGCGCTGGAGCACCCCGAGTTGCTCGCTGCCATCGAACAAAGACTCCATTCCGCCATGCGAGATGCGACCGGGGTCGACCATCCCGATGAGCTGTGGCAAGGACTGCCCGACTTCGCGGTCGCCCCGGGATTCGTCAATCTCCGCGTGATCACCTGGCTGCGTGGATTGGTACTCGGTTGGGACATGGAGAAGTACGCGCAAGGCCGGTATCGAATGCTCGGCACCGCCGAGGACTGGTTCCCTGGCTTGAATGCCGCGCATGCGACCGAGTTGGACTTCGCGGCCGCTGTGCGCGAGTCCCCCTTTGCTGACCAGATTCCCAGCTGGTTGGCCGAGACTCACCTCATGCTGGGCGGGGAATCCGTCGCCCGGCTCAGTCAGAGCTGACCCTGGGCGCAGCCCCACGACTGAAGTCCAGCAGTCTCCCGAGGCGGTCTTTGTCTCACCCGGTCGGCGCTCGCCCGGCAAGAAGGCCCCTCGTCGGGCATGACCGTCAAGCGGTGCGGCGCAAGTGGTTCATCGACTCGGTCAGGCCGTTGACGGTGAGTGGGTACATGTCGATCACCGAGGCGATGACGTCGATCGTCGATCCCGACCAGCGTGATTGGGGCTCCGGATTCAGCCACACGCTGGACGGAAAGTGGTGCCGGAGCATCCGCAGCCACTCGAGGCCGGACACTCCGGTCCGGTCGTCCGGGGCGATCTGGCCACGCTGCCCCAGTTCGTAGGGCGCCATGTAGGCATCGCCGACGACGATCAGTTTGTAGTGGCTGCCGCACTGCCGCATGAGATCGTGCAGCCAGATCGGGTCAGTGAAGTGGTCGGTGTCGTAGACCTTGCCGTAGGGCAGGTTGTGGAAGTAGTGCGTGCGCAGTTCCTTGAAGTGCGTGGCCTTGCGGGTGGCGCTGAACAACTGGGACATGAGGCTGCTGTAGGGGTACATCGATCCACCCACGTCGATCAGCAGGATCACATGCGTATTGGGTCTGCTCGGGGGCCGGACCACGACTTCGATCTCGCCGGCATTCCGAGCAGTCGCATCGATGGTGCGTTCGATGTCGAGTTCGACGTCGGCTCCCTCGCGGACGAATGCCCGCAGGCGACGAAGCGCGACCTCCATCTGGCGGATGTCCAGCACGACGTCGGAACGGTAGCCCTGGTATTGCCGGGCATCAGCGGTGTGGAACGCCATGCGACCACCCCCCGAACTGCCGGTGCTGATCCCACCGGGCGCGAACCCCGCTTCTCCGAACGGTGACGTACCCGACGTGCCGATCCACGTATCACCCCCGTCATGGCGTTCGGTCTGTTCCCGTTTGCGCTGCTCGAACAACTCGCGCAATTCGTCGATGTCGATCGAATCGATGAACTCCTGTTCATCGATGCCCAACTCCGCCAGTTCCGCGCGAGCTTCGTCGAGCCACTGCCGCAGTTCGTCAGTGAGGGTAAGGGCTGCGTCGTCGATTCCCTTGTACTCCGCCAGGAACGCCCGATCGAACGCGTCCAGATGCCCTTCGTGGTGGATCAGGATCGAGCGGGCCAAGAAGTAGTAGCCGTCCAGCGATTCGTTGTGCAGCCCGGCTTCCAGGGCATCGGCCAGTGCAACCGCTTCCTGCGCCCCGACGGGAACCCCGAGCTGACGCAGCCGGTAGATCAGCGGAACGAAGAAGGGGCGGGTGCGGTCGGTCATCACATGAAGCGGCGTCGGTTGCGGCCGTTGGCATCGTCGTCAAAGGTCCGCAGATCCTGTTCCTTCTTCAGCAGCGTGCCGAGGAAGGGCGTGTTTGCGTCTTGGGTGACTTCCGTGACCCCCATGGACTGCAGCATCGCGATCCAGTCGATCAACTCGCTGGTGCTGGGGCGTTTGCGCAGCCGGTCCATGTCGCGAACTCCGTAGAACACGTCAAGGGCGTTTTGCAGCAGTTGCTCGTCGAGGCCGGGATGGTGCACCTCGACGATGCGGCTCATCAGATCCCGGTCGGGGAAGTCGATGAAGTGGAACACACAGCGGCGTAGGAACGCATCGGGCAATTCCTTCTCGGCATTAGAGGTGATCACGACGATGGGTCGCCGGCGGGCAGCAACGACGTCGCCGGTCTCGGCCACGGTGAATCGCATGCGATCCAGCTCGTGCAGCAAGTCGTTCGGGAACTCGATGTCTGCCTTGTCGATCTCGTCGATCAGCAGCACCGCTCGGCGCTCGGATTGGAACGCGCGCCCCACCGGACCCATGTGGATGTACTCACGGATATCGCGAACGTCATGGTCGCCGAACCTACTGTCGTAGAGCCGCTGCACGGTGTCGTAGTGATACAAACCGTCCTGTGCGCGGGTGGTGGACTTGATGTGCCAGGTGATCAGGTCCAGGCCCTCGGCCTCGGCGATCGCCTCGGCCAGCAAGGTCTTGCCCGTGCCCGGTTCGCCGCGCACGAGCAGTGGTTTCTCGAGCACCAGCGCAGCGTGAACCGCGGCCTCGAGAGCGGCGTTGGTCAGGTAGGAATCGGTGCCGGAGAATCCGGTGGGTGTGTCGGTCACCGGGTCAGTTTACGTCGCGATCTTCCGGGCCTGTGGGCACTGGCCGCGGACTCGCGTAGCGTGAGGACATGGCTTTCGGAACATCGATCACTGTGGACCAACCGTTCGACGAAGCGCTCGCCGCGACCCGCGAAGTGCTCGCCCGCCAGGGATTCGGTGTCATCACCGAGATCGACATGCAGGCGACCATGAAGAACAAGTTGGGGGAGGAGTATGCGCCGTTCGTGATCCTCGGGGCCTGCAACCCGAACTTCGCACACCAAGCCCTCGGGGTCGATCCTTCCGTCGCGACACTGCTGCCCTGCAATGTCGTAGTACGCGAAGAAGGCGGAGCCGTCGAGATCTCGACACTCGACCCCCAGTTGCTGGTGCAGGCGACGGGCACTGACGAGTTGGCACCGCTGGCCGGGCAGTTGACCGACTTGCTCGCCGCCGCATTCGCCGACCTGGCGACCTGACTGCCGGGGGGCGTGACTGCGTCCCTACTCACCCCCCCTGCACCGAGGCGCCGACGCGCCGACGCGCCGACCCACGGGCTTACTCCGCGCTCTCGCGCTCGATCTTCAGCCACGCCTTCATGGTGGCCATACCGCCGGCCAAGGTCGCCGCTTCGAATCCGCGCTGGGTGAGTACCCGAGCCGCCAGGTAGGACCGGAATCCACTCGCGCAGTAGGCGTAGACCGGCCGGCCGGTGGGGATCTCGTCGAGACGCTCCCGAAGTTCCGTGTGGGGGATGTTGATGCTGTCGGCGAGGGCGCTGCGGGCGTGTTCGCGAGGGGTGCGGACATCCAGCAGCACGGATGCGGGGGGCAGCATGGGGAGATCCTCCCCGTACCAGAACGTCACATCACCGCGAAGCAGGTTCTGGGCCATGAAACCGGCCATGTTGATCGGGTCTTTTGCCGAGCCGAAGGGCGGCGCATAGGCGAGTTCCAGTTCCGCGAGGTCGTCGACGTTCATTCCGGCCCTGATCGCGGTGGCGATCACGTCGATGCGTTTGTCGACTCCCGATCGGCCGACTCCTTGAGCGCCCAGGACTCTGCCGTCGGGAGAGAAGAGCAACTTGAAATGGATGGCGGAGGCGCCTGGGTAGTACCCGGCATGGTCGTTCGGATGCAGATACACCTTGTGATGCGGGACGCCCTGTGCCGTCAGAACCTTCTCCGACGCCCCCGTGGTCGCCGCCGTCACTGTGAAGACGCGAACGATGGCAGTGCCCAGTGCCGGCGGGCGATGGTCCTGTCGTCCGAACAAGTGGTCCGCCGCCGCACGGCCTTGACGATTCGCCAAGCCGGCGAGGGGGACGACACCCACCTGGTCCGTGACCGCGTTCGTCACCTCCACGGAGTCGCCGACCGCGTAGATGTGCGGATCGCTGGTCAGGCTGTGTTCATCGACCCGGATGGCATCACGCACGCCCAGTTCCAGGCCGGCGGCGGCGGCCAGGTCGCTCTCGGGACGGACCCCAATGGCCAACACGACCAGGTCCGCGGCGATGCGGGAACCATCGGACAGCGTCACATCCGCGGCGTCGATGGATGTTGCGCTCACTCCCAGTCGGACATCGACTCCGGCCCGCGCTAGTTCCGATTGCACGGTTCGAGCCATCTCCGGGTCCAGCGGTGACAGGACTTGATCGGCCAGGTCCACCAACGTGACAGTGACTCCGCGATGAACGAGCGCCTCGGCCATCTCCAGCCCGATGAACCCTGCCCCCAAAATCGCGGCGGTCCGTGCGCCGCCGTCGACCAAAGTCGCGATCGCGTCCACATCGGGTACCGAACGCAGCACGTGGGTGCGCGAGCGCACGGCGGCCTGATCCAGGCCTTCGATGGGGGGGACGATCGGGGCGGCGCCCGTGCTGAGTACCAGCACGTCATACGGTTCGACCTGCGTGCCGGTCGCTGATCGAACAGTGATCGTGCGGGACTCGCGATCAATACCGACTACCTCATGGCCGATCCGGACGTCCAGATTCAGCGACTCCGCCAGTGTCTGCGGAGTGTGCAGCAACAGGTCCTCGCGGCGGCTGATCTCACCGGCCACGTAGTAGGGCAGGCCACAGTTGGCGAAGGAGACATACGGGTCACGTTCGAAAACCACGATCTCCGCCGACTCGTCCAAGCGTCGGGCGCGAGCAGCGAAACTCATCCCCCCAGCCACACCACCGACGACCAGAATCCGCATGAAACCCTCCACAGCGTCCACTCGGGTGTACCCCAAGGGGTATACGGGAAACGCCGGCGGCTCAGCCGCCGGACTCGATCCGGCGCACTCGGGCGCGACCCTCGGCAGCGGGCAGCGTGCGCATCGAGGCGTCACCGCGCGCGAGCAGCGCCTCCACCCGCTCGGTCAGACGATCGTCTCGGATGATCTGCTGCAGTCGACTGCCGGGGCACGCGGTCTGATCTGAGTAGTTGCGGTGTCCCGCGATGGTGCTGGGATCAAGTCCCCAACGGTCGGCAGCCGCTGCCATGAGGCGGGCGACGGACGTCATCATCGCCGCGGGGGGCCGTTGGGTCTGGTAGTCACCCTCGCAGCAGATGAGGAGGTGGCCCGTCGGGTCGTACTCGGTTTGGGTGTCGCCCCGGAATCTCGCGTCGCGGCCTTGGTAGATGTTTCCCCGTCGGTCGATCAGATAGTGGTAGTCGATGTCCGGGTGCCCGATGGACAGATGCCATTGCTGGTGCTGACGCACTCGAGCCGGGCCGAGAGTGTTGTCCGTCAGTCGAACGCCCGAATGATGCAGGGTGATGCGCTCGAGCGAGTGGCGTCGAAGTCCGTCGCGGACAGGGCGGGCGCCCCATGCCGAGCGGCCGATCACCTCGACACCACTGGCAGCTGCAGGGGCGACGTCGGCGCGCGAGCCCCACGCGGCAGCCATGGGGCCCAACGCCGCGGCCACCAGAAACGATCGACGGTCCACGGTTCCTCCTGTCGCTCGATGATACGGGTCCGCGGAAAGGCCGGGGCGCAGGGAACGTTTGGTCATCGGTCGGCAAGCGCCTGCGTGATCAAGGTCAACGTCGGTCCGATGCGATCGTGGATGACGACATCCGCCCCGGCGTCGGCATGCGTCGGATCGCCGTTGATCACAACCAGCGGGGAGCCGCCCTGCACGGCCAAAGTGGCGAGAGAAGCTGCCGGTTGCACCGTCAACGTCGACCCGATCGCGAAGGCGATGTCACAGGCCATCGCCGCCTCCTGGGCGGCAGTCCAGGTCTGGATGGGGAGTGCCTGACCGAAAGCGACCGTCCCGGTCTTGAGTATCCCGCCGCAGTCCTCACAGGTGGGGTCCGGATCGCCGGACTCCACCCGGGCGAACACCTCCGAGATCGGCCGGCGATCGTCGCAGTCCAGGCACATCGACTCCCAATACGAGCCGTGCAGTTCCAGGACCTCAGAGCTGCCGGCACGCTGCTGCAGGCCGTCGATGTTCTGGGTCGCCACCGTCACCCGCCGCTTGCCCTCCCAGGCCGCGATAGAGCCGTGTCCGGCGTTCGGTCGGGAGGTGCGGATCTCACTGGCCATCCGCATCCGCCACGCATCACTGCGCAGCTGCGCATCCGCCCGGTAGGCGTCAAGGTCGAACATTCGTTGTGCCTGTGGGTTGCGGGTCCACAGTCCGTCTGGACCCCGGAAGTCCGGGATGCCTGACTCGGTTCCCATCCCTGCCCCAGCCAGGACAAAGACATGAGCAGCGTCGGACAGCAGCTGCGCGGCGGCGTGCACAGGCGCTGGATCGGCCATCACGCGAGCCTCGAGAGGGTCGCCGTGGCAGAGGTCGAGTCGGTCACCCTGCGAGGGTACGGTCAAGCCATGACCCGGTGGGACGAACTCTTGGCTGCGATGCCGGTGGCGATCGACGGTGGCCTGGCATCCGAGCTGGAGGCTCGCGGCCACGATCTCACGGGTACTTTGTGGTCTGCGCGGCTGCTTGCCGACGACCCCCAGGCGATCGTGGACGTCCACCGCGCCTACTTCGCCGCCGGAGCCACCGTGGGTGTGTCCGCTTCGTATCAGGCGTCCCGGGCCGGTTTCGTCCGGCACGGGCGCAGTGAGGAGCAGGCCGACGAACTGCTCGCGCTGTCGGTCGATCTGGTGCGGCGGGGACGGGAACTGGCCCGCGGGGATGGCGCCGACCAGCCCATGCTGGTGGCTGCGTCGGTCGGGCCCTACGGCGCCACTTTGCATGACGGATCGGAGTACCGCGGGAACTATGGGGTGCCACATGAGGACCTCGTGGCATTCCATTCCGAACGCATCGCGGTGCTCGTGGCAGCGGAGCCGGATCTGCTCGCAGTCGAGACTGTCCCCGACATCGACGAGGCCCGCGCGATCGTCGCGGCACTCGATGCCGCGGGTGGCGGGCTGCCCACTTGGCTGTCGTTCTCGTGCGCTGACAGTGCCACCACGTGTGCCGGTCAACCGATCGAGCGGGCGGCCGAACTGGTCGCGGAGGCGGATTCAGTGGCCGCGATAGGCGTCAACTGCACTGCCCCCGAACACATCGAGGAGTTGATCGGCCGTATCCGCAGGACCGCTGCGGATCTGCCCGTCGTCGTGTATCCCAACGCCGGTCGAGTCTGGGACGGTCAGGCCTCCGTCTGGCGCGGTGAGGGCGCGGACGTGTTCCCGCCAGAGGCGATCCAGGACTGGCTCGCTGCCGGCGCTGCGCTGGTCGGTGGCTGCTGCGGGCTGGGCCCGGATGCAATCAGAGGCGTGGTTGACGTGGTCCGATGAACTTCGGGAACTCGTGCCGGCTGCTCGAGACGCTCGTGGGTCGGCTCGTCGAGCGACATGTGGCGTCCGCCCGGTTGCCCTTCTTGCGGGTCGGCAGGTCCCCCGACGACAGGTAGCGAGTGATCCAGTTGCGGGTGCAGGAGTTGCCCAGACTGTCGGCGTGTGTGGCGCCGCCCTTGATCTCCACCAGGGCCGAGCGGGGGAACAGCCGGCGCACCGTCAAACTGCCGCTGAACGGAGTGGCCCCGTCATGCGTGCCGCTGACCAGAAGGATGGGCGGCACGGCTGTGCCATCGACGTCCACCCGCGGGCCAGGGCTGGCGGGCCAGGTGCGGCAGGGGGCGTTGAACCACGCGTTCATCCACGCGACCTGGGGAGCCTTCTGATAAGTGGCCCAGTTGTCCCGAGACCAGGTGGACCACGCAGTCGGCCATGGAGCATCGGTGCACTGAACGGCCAAGTAGACGGCGAACCCGTTGTCATCGCCGAAACCGACAGTGCCCTTGTACGACTGGACGAGGGCACCACCGTTCTTGCGTCGGGCGTAGTTCGAGAACAGAGATGCCATCGGCGACCAGAACGATTCGGAATAGGTCACCTGGTTGAAGATGTCGGTCCACTCCGACGGTCCGACCTTGCCCTTGGCCGGCTTGTCATCCAAGGCGTTCTCGATCTGTAGGTATCGCTTCGTGACGGCCTTGCGGGTCTTGCCCAGTCGGTACGTGTTGTGTTTGTCCGCGATCCAACTGAACCACTTGTTCAGGACCTTCTGCATGGCGATGTCCTGGTCGAGGTTGACCTGGTAGAACACGCCCTCGGGATCGACGTTGGAGTCGAAGATCATCCGGTCGACCCGCTCGGGGTGCTGTGTCGCGTAGACCTGACCCAGGTAGGTGCCGTACGAGAAGCCGAAGTAGTTGATGGTCTCCACTCCGAGTGCCATCCGGATGGACTCCATGTCCGCCACCGAGTCGGTGGTGCGGATGTGGTCGAGGATGGCACCGTTGCGGCGGCAGTCGTCGGCGTAGTTCTCCGAGCGGCGCAACCACTTGTCCAGAATCCGTTGGGGTCGTGGGAAGTAGTTCGGGCGATCGAAGCCGAAGTAGTCGCTGTCGCAGGTCACCCGGGGCCGACTGGCCCCGACGCCGCGAGGATCGAACCCGATCCAGTCGTAGCGGCGGCTCACCCGGCTGGGCAGGGACTCGTTCACCAGCGACATCGTCAGTCCCGCGCCGCCCGGTCCCCCGGGGTTCAGCAGCATGACACCGCGGTAGTCCGCCGCCGAGGACGTGTGGCGAATTCGCGACAGTGCCAGGCTCACGGTGGGGCCACTCGGATCGGTCCGGTCCATCGGGACGCGCAGAGTGGCGCACCTCGCACCGCTGAGCGACAGTGCGCGATTACGACACCTCCCCCAGTCGAGGCTGTCTGTGGCGGAGACGGTGGTAGTGGTGGCGGTCGGCTCCGCCGGTGCGGTTTCGGCTGCCGACGCCACCGCAGCGGTGACCGGGAGGGACAGAGCGAGACAGGTGACCAGAATCACGGGTGTGCGGAGAGTGGGCAACGGGGCCTCCTTGTGAGCCTCCACTGTACTGACGCCGCCCGCCTGTGATCGGTTCCCGGTCAACGGGCTTCCGCGGGCCGTCTTTGCCACAGTGGTGCGGCACGGGAGTGGTGCGGCACGGGCCGAACGAACCGAAGCGGCCGAACTGGCCGAAGTCCGGCAGGACGTCAGGGGAGGATCATGGCTGAGATCGAGATCGCCGCGTCCCTTCCGCGGCCGGTCGCCTACGTCCTGGCCGGTGGTGCCGCCTTCGGCTCCACCCAGGTGGGTCACATCCGTGCCCTGGCCAAGACAGACCTCACGCCGGATCTCATCGTGGGCACCTCCGTTGGGTCGCTGAACGGTGCGATTGTGGCCGACGATCCCGAGGCGGCACCGGCGCGACTGGCTGAGCTGTGGCAGACCGTCACGCGGCAGGAGATCTTCGGGACGACGGTGGCCAAGGCCATGAACCTGGCCACCGGCAAGCCGTCGGTGGTCGGCAACGACGGGTTGCGGGAGTTCATTGAGCGGGCCCTTCCTGCCCGCGACTTCTCCGACCTGGCCGTCCCGCACACGGCCATGGCCACCGACTTCGACACGGGCCGGGCCGTCGCGCTGGACGAGGGGAATCTCGTAACCGCTCTGCTCGCCAGTGCGGCTATCCCACTTGTCTTCCCGGAGGTGGAACGAAACGGTCGTCGACTCGTCGATGGTGGTCTGGTCGCCAACGTCCCGATCGGCGTGGCGGCGGGTCTTGGGGCGCGGACCATCGTGGTCCTCGACTGCGGGTTCACACTGATGCCTCCCCAGCGAGAAGACACCTACGGCGGTCGCATGTTGCGGACCGCGGCGATCATGGCCGCCCAACAGGTTCGTCGTGACCTCGAAAGGGTCACCGACCGCACAGTGTTGTATTTGCCGGGACCGTGGCCGATGCGCATGAAACCGGATGACTTCAGTACCGCCACCGAGGTCGCCGCCAAGACGTACGGAATGACCATGGCATGGCTCCACGCGCTGGAGCCACGCGGGCCGGGACGATATGGTTCCGCGCCGACCGACGCGCTCGCGAAGCCCGATCCCCTGCCTCGCCCCGCCAAGGCGGGTGCCGACTCGGATCATTGAACGCCAGGTGAACATCTGGCATACGAGCCACCGGAACGCGACATTCTGGGCGTAGCGTGCGCCGCAGCCGGTCGGGAAGTGCCTACGCTCGCGCTTGTGTCTGACGACTTGGACAAATCGCACAAGGCTTGGCGCCGCGCCGAAGCGGCCTACACGGAAGCGGCCGCGCCGTACATCGCCGGATCGCACAAGCTCACCAAGAAAGCCGCCATCGAACTGTCCGAGTTGAGAAGCAAGGCCGACGCGCGAATGCAGCGCTACTTCAAACGCGCTTTGTGAGAGGCCTCGCTCGGTAGGGGACACTGCTGGCATGACCACCGTGCTTTACAGCACCCAAGCGCCTACCGGCGCCGCAAGGCTCTCGAGCCTCGGAGCGTCCACCGGCACCGCAGGGTCCGACACGCCAGGACCCATCGCGACCCTGCAGTTGGACAACCCGCGGCATCTCAATGCGCTGAGCAGGCAGCTCACTGGAGACCTCGTCGAGGCGCTCCACCGAGCCAAAAGGGATAGGTGCCGGGTGGTCGTCCTGCGGGCCGCGCCAGGAGTGACGACCTGGTCAGCCGGCCACGATGTGAATGAATTGCCCGGCGACGGCCAGGATCCGTTGCTGTGGAACAGTCCCCTGGAGAAACTCCTGCGCGCGGTTCGCTCCGCCCCCTTCCCCGTCATCGCGGCTGTGGAAGGCGGGGTCTGGGGCGGCGCCTGCGACCTGGTCTCGGCGTGTGACATGGTGGTGGCCACGCCGGGAGCGACCTTCGCGATCACACCGGCCAAGTTGGGGGTGCCGTACAACGCGGCCGGGGTTTCCCATTTCCTGGGTGTCCTTCCGCTGCATGTCGTCAAGGAGATGTTCTTCACCGCGCAGCCGATCTCGGCGCAGCGCGCTGAGCAGTACGGTCTGGTCAACCGCATCGCCGACCCGGCTCACACTTTGGCTGAGGTGACCACCGACCTCGCGGCACAGGTCGCGCGGACGGCACCGCTGGTCGTGCAGGCAATCAAGGCCGAGATCGCGGCGCTGACCGACGCCTCTCCCATCACGCCTGAGGTCTTCGAGCGCCTGACCGCCCTACGCCGGGCAGCGTGGTCCAGTGCTGACTACGCGGAAGGGCTCGCGTCGTTCCACGAGCGGCGTCCCGCCCACTTCACCGGGAAGTAGCGATGGCCGCTGACGTCTCCGAGATCCCCGAGCAACTGCGACCAGATCGCGACGAACTCGGCCTGGTCAGCGACTTTCCCGAGCTGCAGCGGCGCATCGAACGCGCGTGGGGTCTGTTCGAATCCGTGGCCTCCGACATCGACCTCCAGCGCCCGACACGCTCCCGTGGTCGGCGGGCGCGGGAGTTGCTTATCCCCCTCGGAGCGTGGTCGGATGCCCGGGGTATCCGCGAGATGATCGCCGATGCCAAGACAGGCGCTCCGGCCACGGAGTCGGAATCGCAAGCCTCGCAGCGTCTGCGTGCCTCCCACGCCGACGCGTCCGACACGGAGATCCGCGACGCGTTCCGCACCGCGGCGGATCACGTCCGCCAGTGGGCGGCCAGTGAAGCCGCTGCTGGCGAGTCCCGGCTGGTCGGTCCATCTCCGCTGGGGCCGGTACCGATCGGAACGATGATCCATGCCGCCTCTTTCCAACTCGCGGTCATCGCGAGGGACCTGCGACCCGCGGGAGCACCGGACCTCCCCGAACTCGATGCCTTGGGGGTAGTGGCGCTGGTGGACAGTTCCGGTGCTGTCGCGGCACGTTTGGACGCCACTGCCTCCATCGCGGCCGTCAGCCCCGAGGTGGCTGCCGGCACCGGGACCGCGCCGCGGCGATGGCGCACGGTGGTCACCGACAGCGAACACGAACAACAACAATTGGGTCCGGCCGTCCTCGGGCCCTCCGGCCTGCTTGTGGACATCGCGGCGGGTCGGATCGACCTCGTCGAACTCGCCCGTCGACTGCGCGTGCGTGACGGTCGCGGACTCGTCGCGATGTCGGTGGTCCTCGACGGCATCCCCGACCTACCCGCCGCGGCGATGCTGCGCCGGGCAGGGGGAGTCCTGCGTCTGGGTGGACTACGCCGCTGACTGCCGTCGCGACTGCGCCTTGCCATCGCACCCCGCTGGTGACGCTCGCTACTCCGAGGATCGTGAGCGCCGGTGGGCCACGACGACCGCATCGACCGAGTCGCCCCGGGTCCGGGTCTCGGCAACCTCCACGTGGGCGTCGGGCCCCAGCTCCGCGAGAATCTCTGCCACCGGGTAGCGCACTTCCGCAGGGGGCGGCCCGGGATGGCTGGCATCGTGGCCGACCAGGAGAAGTGTTCGCCCCGTCGCCGCCCAGGCGGCCCGGTGCACGGCGCGACGTACCGCCGGCTCGGCGTGGAAGAACTGGACCGACACCAGGTCGAAGCGTTCCTCCGGCGTCCACTCGGTCAGGTCGGCGCGCACCCAGTGAACCGGGACACCCGCCTGCTCGGCCTGCTCGGCGGCGTGAGCGAGACCTGCCGCCGAGAAGTCGATGCCGGTGACATCCCAGCCGCGTTCGGCCAGCCAGATGGCATCGGCTCCTTCGCCACAACCCACATCAAGTGCGGTTCCTGGTTCCATGTCGGCGGCCACCGCCACGAGCCAAGGGTTCGGGTTGCCGGACCACACGCGCTGCGGCGCGGAGTACCGCTCGTCCCACATCTCCTGTGTCATGAGTCCCTCCCATCGTCAAGCAGGATCATCCGAACAGATCGAGCTCCGTCTCCGCGCCATCCGGCCCCGTTCGGGAGATGTGGATCGGCAACGACCCGGAAGTGCCCGCAACGCCGAGGGCGGGGAGAAGTTCGTTGGCCAAGGTCAGCATGGCCACCGGGTCCACGACAGCTTCCGGAGGGTGGACGCCGGGCGTGGTGATGGCGCCCCGGGCCATCAGCAGGGCCCCGAGTGCGGCAGGGATTCCCGTTCCCTCGGCTGCTCCCGACCCCTGCGACGACAAGGAGAAGACGATCCGGTGCTCCTCGCCCCCGATGGTGCCGGCGATGTCGACCCGCAGGCACCCGGCCGGTCCGGTCACACACGATTCGGCGAGCAGCGAGGGTCGGTGGGCGATCAGTTGGGCGACGGCGTCGTCGACGGGAGTTCCTGCGCGGACCAGTTCCGCCGTCATGTCGAAATACGACAGCGGGAAAACTACACCGCGATTGGTCACGCGGCGGACTCCCGGCAGGTGGACTGGCAGCGTGATCGTCTCGGGATGGGGATACGGATAGACGGGGTAGGTGCCGACATCCCGAAAGTCCACGTCGGTGACGTACGCTGCGCCGCTGTCTTCCAGCATGCGGACACTGCGCATCGCCGCGTCCTGCCACACGGGAACATCGCTGACCATGGCATGGATCCGGTGCTTGAGCACCGCCGCACCTTCGCTCGGTTCACCGCCGTGGATGTGCATGATGTCGACGGCCGTGACCGTCTCGAGCAGGTGGTCCGCGCAGTACCGCACCAGCACATTCGCCAAGCCCGGGGAGTTGCCCATGCCGATCAGGGCGGGAACACCGGCGGCGTGTGCGTCATCGAAGAAGGTGAGCATCTCCCGGGTCGGATCGAGGTCGTCGCACACATCGACGTAGGGGACGCCGGCCTGGATCGCGGCCCGCAGGGTCGGTGGCCCAAATCGGTAGAAGGGCCCCACGCAGTTCACGACGAGGTCCACCTCTGCGAGGGCCGCGGCCAGGGCCTCCTCGTCGGAGACATCGAGGGCCTGGGAGTGCACCCGAGTCCCTGAAGTGGGCCAGGTGTCGACCTCACACTGCAACGCAGCAGCATTGAGATCACTGGCGATGAGCCGTTCGAAGGAGCCCGCAATCACCAAGGTCCGGGCGGCCATGGCCCCGATCCCACCCGCAGCGCCCAGGACAAGTACGTCAGTCATCGTCAACCCTTCGTCACGCGACAGTCTGACCGATCCCTTTCCCCGTGTGGTGCGGCGCGGGTCATGTGACACTTCCGCTATGACGCAGGTCGCCGAATCCCCGACCCTTGCCGGGCAGGCCCAGCCGCGTCGATGGCTGGAGCTGCACGCAGTCTTCGCCGTGATCGCCGTGGTCGGGGTGTTGGCCCCGGTGGGAACGTTGGGCGTCCGGGTGTTGCTCCTCGTCATCGGCTACAGCGTGGCCGTCGTGGTACTCGCTACCAGAACCCACGACCCGGTTCTGCTGACCTACTGGATGGTTCTCGCGCCCTTGAGCGTTCTCATGGTGCTGCCCGACTGGTTCCTGTCCTCAGTCCTCGGGATCCTGCAGTTCCCCGATACTGGTGCTCCATTCCTGGACACGATGCCTCTCTTCATGGCCTTCATGTGGACCGTCGCCCTGATGCCCGTCATGCTCATCGGCTACGTCATGGAACGGTCGCACGGACTGGTGGCCGCCTTGGTGGCAGTCGTGGTGGGCGGGTTGGTGATGTTCACCTTCGCCGAACTGATCGCGCCCGCGATTCCCCTGTGGCGACCCGTGGATGTCATGCAGGTCGCCGGCGTCGCACCCTACGTGCTGCTCCCCGAAGTCGGCCTGACGATCGCCACATACCTGCTGGTGCGCGGCGCCGGCGAGAGGTCGCGCTGGGCCACGGCCGCCGGCGTGGTGGCCGTTCCGTTCCTGTACCTGGGCATGCTGACGTCGAGCTACCAGTTCGTCGGATGAAACCTCGTGTCCCCACCGAGGTCTTGCGCCAAGGCGTCTCCTGGTGGGAACGCCGGTACGGAGATTGTCCGCCGGCCGACAAGCCGGGCTCCACTGCCGATGCACACCGTTGGCGGGAGGCTGTCGATCCCGACGGTGCCGGCTTGTTCGACCGTCGGATCTCGTGGGACGGCTGGGCTCAGTCTGACGTCCCGTGGCTGCTCGGCCCACCGGCGCCCGGCGAACCGCCCACCTGGTGGCGCGACCTGGAGGGCATGTCGGCCGCCTGCCAAGAGGCCGACCCGCCCCGAACACCCTCTTCCGAATCGGTCGCCTTTGCCGAGATCCTCGAACCGCTGGTGACGTGGAACTGGGACAGACTCGCGGCCGAACTCGATCCTGCCGTTGTCGAGCCGCTGGCCCCGCCGGCACGTGAAAGTCTTCGCCAGGTGCTTCTAACCGCGCTCTCACAGGCTTGCGCGCCATCGTGCGTCGCCGACTTCGGCGCCGATCGACCGATGGGCCGGACCCTCCTGCTGAAGCTCGGTGTCACCGCCGGGAGCCTGTCGTCGCAGCGGTACCTGCAGTGGTGCCGGACCGAGTTGGCCGACGGACTCGATGGGCTGCTGAGCAGGCATCCCGCCTTGGGACGGATCATCGCGGTGACAGCAGCGAATTGGCGCACGAACACCGCAGTGATGCTGCAGCGGGTGGCCACCGACCGAGAGGCGATCAGTGCGGCTTTCGACATCGCGGTCGACGCCCCGATCTGTGCGGTGCGCGCGGGGCTGAGTGATCCGCACCGCGGGGGTCGAACAGTTGCGGCGCTCGGCTTCGGGGACCCCGACACACCCCGCTGGATCGTCTACAAACCCAAGGATCTGCGGATCGAACGCCGCTACCACGATCTCGTCAGCAGCATCGGACGACTCCTGCCCGACGGGCCCTGCGGTCTCACCGTCGTCGCAGTAGGGGCCGACTACGGCTACGTCGCTGCCGTTGCCCACAGCCCGTGCCTCCCCCACGAGTTGCCGCGGTTCTATCGCAACGCCGGTCGGCTGCTCGCGATCCTGTACTTCATCGGTGCCACCGACGCTCACTTCGAGAACCTCATCGCCACCGATTCCACCCTGCACCTGATCGACGCTGAAACCCTGTTCCAGGGGAGCCTGACCGAATACACCGAGTCGAATCGGCCCCCCGGCGAGTCGCGCAGCGGGCCGCTGGCCGCCTCCGTGCTGCGCGTGGGCATGCTGCCCGGATGGCTGCTCGCCGGCCCTCGGAACACCCCCCACGACATCAGTGCGCTGGGGGTCGCCCCAGTCACCGAACCCGTAGCGCAGCCGGGATGGCACAGCATCGGTACTGACGACATCGCCTGGGGCGTCACTCTGAGTTCCCCGTCACATCCAGCCTGCCTGCCGGTGCCGGCGGGCCGCGACAATCCGCTGGCTGCCCATGGGGACGCCGTGACGACCGGATTTACCGAGGTCTATCGATTGGTGCGTGACAACAGATCGGAGATCCGCGACCGGGTCCTGGACTTCGTCGGGGTGTCGCGTCGAGTCGTCCTGCGCGCGACCAGGGTGTACGCGGAGACGCAACGGGCGGCGTTGAGCGCCGACTCCCTGACAACGGTCAACCTGCGCGGTTTCGAACTCGAACGCCTTTCGCGCAGCAGCCTCATCGCCGGGCAACCGTCCCCATACTGGGAGGCCTTTCACGCTGAACTGCACGACATGGAGCAGATGGACATCCCCTACTTCGACCATGAACTGGGTTCCGATGTGGTGCGCTCGAGTCTCGGACCCATCACCGGGATCCTGGCGTCGGACGGAATCGCCGAATCCATCGGACGGATCGACTCCGCGTCGGACGCCGACATGG
>WBZT01001166.1_pt1 | contig 19684 bp, 15 predicted proteins | sample 5204241 | NCBI WGS metagenome assembly WBZT01 (sample SAMN12344358, study PRJNA552823) | activated sludge metagenome | biome: Activated sludge suspended growth; feature: Nitrification reactor; material: Wastewater; isolation source: activated sludge from nitrification reactor of wastewater...
TGGGACATGGTGACAACAAGTATGCCGAAGGCGATCGTTCCACCGCCGACGAGGTAGGGCATCAACGCCTTGGTCCGCTTCCCGATCAAGCGCGGCGGATGCCACACGAACGAGAAGGCCACGCCGCCAAGCAGGCTGGCCGCGCTGCGCAACAAGACGAAGCCGTGATCCGGAGAAGAGAGGGCGTGGAATCCTTCGAGAATGCCCATGCCCAGCAAGCCGCTCGCAATGCCTTGAAGCCGCTCATCGTCCCATTCCACTTTTCGCGCGAGCAACACCAGGCCCGTGAGGATGGCCGCCAGGCCACCCAAGGCTTCCACCGTGGAATGGAGCGGCAGGTTCACCCAGACAACATGCGGGCGGAAAATATGGATCAGCAGGCCGGAGGGTAGCGCGATCGCCACAAGCACGACCAGCACCAGCGGATGCATCAACGGTGGGAGGCGCATCTCAGGTTATCGCGTCTCAACGAGTCGACAACTGCGCCCTAGCATGGGCCGGACGATGGACAAGGTCAAGCGACGGCAAGGAAGGCGTTATCGGCTGCTCTGACAGCGCGCCCCCCATTCCTCGCCCATTCCGCTTCCGATGATGATCACTTCCTGCCCTGCCCCGACCGTGCAGGTGATGCGTAGCGTCGAGGGAGAGGTCCAGAGCACGTGCTCCTGTCGGGCCTCAGCCGGAAAGGGAGCGGGAGGCGCCCCGAGGACGGCTCCCGAGCGCAGCGTCCCGGTCTGCAAGGCGGGAGCCAGTCGCTTGGCCCCCACTTCGAGTTGGTGTTCGCCCGGCAGCAAGGCGAAATCGGCACAGGGGTCGGACACGTCCTTGCCGTCGATCTGCATCACCCTGATCGAGAGCCCGCTGTCCATACCGCATCCGCTACGCACGATCCCCACCTGCTCCTTGGGAAGCGGCGGCCCTTCATACATCTGTTTCTGGCCCGTACCAAGCGCGCAGCCCATGGCGATGAGTCCCGTCAGGATAAGGCATGCGCTGCCGGACCGGCGTGACGATATGCCGACACAACGGGGATCGAGGTTGGGGCTGTCGAAGAAACCAACGCGGTCGTGATTCATGCTGGCACTCCCCTTATGGCGCCGGACCTCCCGGCGAGGCTCAGGATATAGGTATTTTAACAGGCGTCGTTGCGCCTTCGCGCAGCGGTTTTTGCGATCCGATCCGACATCTTGTGCGGTGGTGCATGTTCGGGGGCTCAACATGCCTTTTCAACTGCCTGCTAGGCCTGCACCAACTTGCAGAAGAGGTTGAGGAGCATCATGTCGTCCAGGGAGCCTGGAACCGATCCGGCTATCCTCGGATCGGCCACGACGACGGCCAGGCATTGAGCGCGCGACATGGCCACGTTGATCCGGTTGCGATCCAAGATAAACCCCAGCCCGCGAGAGCCGTATTCGCCGTAACTGGAACAGAGGGACAAGATACAGACCGGAGCCTCTTGCCCTTGAAACCGATCGACGCTGCCGACGCGCGCGCCGTCGGGAAGCGCTTCTTGCAGCCTGCGGACCTGCGCATTGTACGGCGCGATGAACAGAAAATGCTCCAGAGTGAGCGGCTTGGTGCTGCCGTCCTTCGCGGTATACGAACGCCCTTTCAACTCCTGATAGATCGCCAGGACGCGCGCCACCTCTTCGTCGCTCTGCTGAATGTTGCCGTCGTGTTCGACGCCGCTGAAGACGATGCCGCTCTCCGAGGTGACGAAGTCCGATGGGTTCGCCGGTAGGGCAATCCTCTGCCGGGCGCAATCGGCATGCGACCCGAGGCGGCCACCGTAGATACTCTCGGAGATGAAGCGGCAGACCGAGGGATGCATGCGGCGGGATTCACCGAGAAAGAGCCCGGCCTCCGGCGGGACGACCGCATGGAAGATCGGCGCATCGGGCCGGCTCATGTCTGTATCCTTCAACGCATATTGCAACGCGGACAATCCGGCATCGCCTGGATGGGAACCTTGTACCGGCTGTTCGAGCTGCATCTGGTCGCCGAGCAACACCAGATTCTGAGCGCAGCGCGCCATGGCGATGGCATTGGCCAAGGCCACCTGCCCCGCTTCATCGATAAAGAGAAAGTCGAGCGCGCCGTCCCATTCGGGCCTGGTGAAGAGCCAGGCGGTTCCACCGATCACCCCTCCCCGATAGGAAGCCTGCGCCGCGCCGCTGTCCGGAGCATGGTGAACATCCGGATTGTCGGTGAACAGGGGACCGTCCGCCTCGCCCCCGACCTTCACGCCCTGCAGACGACCGCCGTTGCCTCTCACGGCGTCCCCGCACGCGAGCAAGAGATTCACCACTGCTTTATGGCTGTTCGAAGCCACCCCGACTTTTTTACCGGCGGCCAGCAGCGACGCGATCACGCGCGAGGCGGTGTACGTCTTGCCCGTGCCGGGCGGCCCTTGGATGACCAGACAGTCTCCCGACATGGCACCGGCCACACGAATGGCGATGTCGGTGGATGATTCACCAGATTGCCCGATCAGACCGGGAGGAGGCCGGCGATTCAGCAGCGCCGCGACCGGGGAAGGTAGTTCATCGGACAGATGCCGTGCTGCCACCTCCGCCAGCGCCGCCTGAATGACTGCCGAGGAGATATGTTCATGGGGCAAGAGCGACCCTTCTTGGGGAAAGGCCCCGCCGAATTTTTCGTTGAGGCTTTTCTTGCCGAGTTTGAGTTCCAGTCTGCCCCGCGCCGCATCGAGCGACGAGAGCGTGAGCTTTGCGTCTAAATTATGTGTGAACATCACTTTACTATTGTCACCGGCGGCCAATTTGCATTCCTGCGCCGGGTCGAAGCGATAGGTCTGCACGAGCGATTGTTTGTCCGGCACCGCGTCCCCCACGGCCTCCACCCCTTCGATACAGGCCGGATCGTCCCGCAGCGCGTCCGGCGTGGCCTCCGCCCGATCGAACATGCGCCACCACATGGGTTTCTCTTCCCGGCGGTGAAAGTCGATTACGCCGGCCAGGACAGCCGAAGCCGCATCTCCTCGGAGGCGGAGCTTTCCAGCCGTCTCCAGCCTTGCCACGACGTCAGGCGGCAACTCGCGCGGCGTCGATGAAGCTGCGACGGAGGACGGAGTTTCGGGAACGATCTTCCGTTCGCTCGCGGCCAGCCGTAACCACCGGAGCAGTTGCGCGGTGGACCGGCAATCGTCCTCGTTATAGTCGCGGATGCCTTTCAGGATGGAACTCGTGCGCCAGTCACCCGCCTCCCCGCTCTCGATCCAGCGGGCATACTGCACAATGGAGTCACCGGCCGTCGCGACGTCGGTGGTGCGTTTGGGTCGATAGAGACGCTCTACCGACTTGATAGAATAACTGTCCTCGCCGATACGGAGGCCGTGGCGAACGATCCGGTAGAGATCCACGAACACGCCGTGGCGCAGCAGTTCATCCACCTCATCCTGGCGGCTGTCATGCTGCGTACTCAACCGCCGCACCGCACTGACCTCATACGCAGCATAGTGAAAGAGATGCATCCCGGGGTTCTGCCTCCACCGCGCGGAAACCCAATCCACGAATCCCTCGAAAGCCTGCTTTTCTTCCGCACGGTCATGGGCCCACCAATCCCTGAACTCCCACGTGTCCGGTTGAGCCGTTCGCGTACAGACGCCGAACAGGTATTCCAGTCCGCCTGGTGCCAGCGGATACCCTTCCATATCGAAGAACACATCGGCGGGATGGTCAGGCGGCAGCGTGGCCAAACCCACCGGTTCACCATTCGCGCCGGTTGCCGGCAGCGCTTCATACCGGGGTGGGGCTTCCGGTTGTTCGATGCGATCGGCGCGGGTCTGGCATTGCAGGCGGGCTTGCGCGGCAAGTTTTCCGAAAGAGGCCTGATCGAGTTTCGGGACCGAGCGATCTGCCGCAGCGGCCAGGCCCGTCACTGTCGTAATGCCGGCTCGCGTGAGCTTCTTGATCTGGCCGACCGTGATGCCGGCCACCTGCACAAGATGATCCCGCTCCTGAAAAAACTGCTTCGCGTGAGACGTCCAGCGGCCATGCTCCCCTCGCAGCAAGGGTTCTGGGCGATCCGCCAGGTTCCCGGTGAAGTCTTGCTGTAAGGCGAGGAAACTCTTTTTGATGTGACGATAGTAGTGAATGAAATCCTCGACGCGAAACTCCACCCGCTCCTGCGTGCCAAGGATGACACCGAATCTATCCGGCATCGTCCCGCCGGTGAGAGAGGCGAGCATCTCCGAATAGGCGCAGAGTTGAACGGCATAGTAGGGCTGGGGCGAGCGGGCGAGCTTGCTGTCCCACACCTGATAGCGGCCGGCGTCGTCGAGGAGGAGAAAGTCGGCAGAACCGGCGAACGGTGCCTGCTCAAGCGCGGCCTGATAGATGATGGGCGTCCTTGCCCGGATCGCCGCGAGCGTTTCCTCCAGGGCAACGGCCTGGTCTCGTGCGTGAATCTCAACCATTGCCACGCCGGACTGCCGGAATTCGTCCAGCACGGCCTGTTCATGCCGCTCACCGGCCTGGGCGATCAGGGCGGAGTCGTCGGTAGCTTCATCCGGTGTGATGGCGGCGGGAAATTCGAGATGATACCGATCCATCCAGGAGGCGAACGGCGACGCGAGGTACCGAACGAGATCGCTCGGCGAGTACAGCAACCGGTGAACAGCAGTTCTTTTCACCGACGTCCCTCGAAGGTCCTCTTCTGGCTGCGTTGATGACTCGGCGAGCCTGAATCGAATGCTGTGTTCATGACGTGACGTTCTCGGACACTTCTCTTTGCCTCGTGCCCGCGACCTGCCGATCCCGTAGCGCCATCTTGAGAACCGTGAACATGCGCTCATCGTTCGATTGCGACACATTGAAGCGCAGGAACCCGTTCGCTGTGTGCGAGAGGCTGAACGCGTTGCCCGGCGCCAGGACGACGTTGCTCGCCAACGCCTTGTGGGCCGCGCCCCTCGCATCTCTTCCTTCAGGCAGGCTGCACCAGAGGAACATCCCGGTTGGCTGATCGATCCATGGCCTGATCCCGAGAGGCTTCAGCCGCGCCACGGTGTCACTCATCGCGCGGGCCAGTCTTGTTCTCACTGACTCTATGTGCTTGCGATCGCTCCCGGCCTTCAGGACGGTCAGCACCAATTGGGAGGACAGCCGCCCGCTCCCGAACGACGTGGCGATCTTGGGTCGATGAGCCCTTCGACCCAATGGCGCAGAGCCGCGATAAAGCCGCAACGCACGGCCGCCGAGAGCGACTTGGAAAAGCTGCCGATATGCACGACGCGATGAAGCCCATCGAAGGCCGCCAGCCGTGGAATCGGCGCGCTCGTGTAATCGGCGAAGATGTCGTCCTCAATAATCGTGACGTCCGATTGCTCGGCAAGTTTGAGCACTCGATGGGCGACGACGGGCGAGAGCATCGCTCCGGTAGGATTGTGCAGCGCGGAATTCGTGCTGTAGAGGCGCGGCCGATGGGTAGACAACGCCCGCGCGAACGCCTCGACATCCGGCCCGGACGGCGTATAGGGAACGCTGATGACCTCGGCCCGGTGCGCGCGCAACAGCGCATGGAAATTGAAGTAGCAGGGATCATCGACCAGCACCGTGTCGCCGGGTTGCCGTAACAATCGGCAGAGGAGATCAATCGCCTGGGTGCCGGATTCCATGAGGATGATTTGTTCGGGCGCGGCCTCTATGCCCTGTTCACCCATGCGCCGCGCGAGAAGCCGGCGGAGCGGCTGCAGCCCGAGCGGCGTATCGTAATCGGTCAGCGTGGCATCATCCGCGCGCGACAAGGTGCGCAGGGCGCGGCGCAATCCTGCTCTCGATCGTCGCAATGACGCTGCCGATGCGCGTGCCGCCCTCCTCCTCTTTCATGGCGCCCTCTCCATCTGTACCGCTCAATCGGGCATGTCAGTTTCGCCGGATTGTACCTGACTGTCCCTGGAACTGTCATGCGCCTGCCCTCATCGTGGGTCCTCACGAACGGAGCGTCTCATGAACAAGACGGCACGCGCGTGGATCAACGGGTTGTTCGAGGTGGTGATATTCAGCGGTTCATTGCCTGCGACACGCCTTGCGGTAGTGGAGCTCGACCCATTCTTCCTAACGGTCGCACGCGCCGCCATCGCCGGGCTGTTGGGATGTGGGCTGCTGATGGTGTTTCGACAGCAGCGTCCCGAACGCTCCGACCTGGTCTCGCTGTGTATCGTGGCGCTCGGTGTGGTGGTCGGGTTCCCGCTGCTGTCAGCCTTGGCGCTTACCCGCATCACGTCGGCGCACGCCATCATCTTCATCGGCCTCGTGCCGCTGGCCACCGCCCTGTTCGGAGTACTGCGCGGCGGCGAACGCCCGCGGGCCGCCTTTTGGCTCTGCTCAGGCGTGGGCGGCGCATGCGTGGCCGGCTTTGCGATGACTCACGGCTTGTCAGCCTCTCCTGTCGGAGACCTCCCGATGCTGGCCGCCATCCTGGTGTGCGGACTGGGGTATGCCGAAGGGACCACGCTGTCTCGCCGGCTCGGGAGCCGGCAGGTCATTTCCTGGGCGCTGGTCTTGTCGCTGTCGATCATGCTGCTGCTGGCCATCCTCACCCTGCCCCATTCGTTCGACGGCAGAGCCGACTCGACCTGGATGAGTCTCGCCTATGTCTCGCTGTTCAGCATGCTGATCGGCTTCATCTTCCGGTATCGCGGGTTGGCACAGGGCGGCATTGCCGCCGTCGGCCAGCTACAACTCCTCCCACCATTGTTCGGTTTGGGATTGGCGGCGACGCTGCTTCATGAACAGGTCAGCGCAGGCATGGTAGCCGTAACCCTCCTCGTGCTGTTGTGCGTTGTCGGGGCGAAGCGTGTCGCGACGTAACACCCCGGCGCGGCCTGTTCCTACGGCAACCTTCCAGCAGAGATGGAACTGCTCTCGACTTTTGCAGGGGTTTTCCACCAGCGAGTCCGGCAACACACTTTTTTCATCAACAGCGTGGGATGCCATTGAGCGCTCCCGACCTCTCTCCTATCTCGCCGCTTGTAAGAATCGTCCGACGCGCATCGCGTGTAGGACAACTCTCTCTCATTTACGCATTGACGATTCTACGTATTTGTGACACAACCACCTCCGCACACACCTTTCTACTTGTGCGTATCGATACGTATCAAATTGCGACACTCTACACGCCCTTCCAAAGGAGACCCCATGGCTCAAGACATAGAACGCGTGAGACGGATTAAAGCAGCCGCTGAAGATGACCTCCTGAGCAGACCCGGCGTCACCGCTGTGGATGTCGGGTACAAGTTCGTGAATGGCCGGAAGACCGATGAGATCGTCATTCGTATTCATGTGGCAGAAAAAAAAGATGTCCCGGCTGATCAACAACTTCCGTCCCAGATACAGGGCGTGAAGACGGATATCATTCAGAATCGGTTTCGGCCGGCGGGAGATCGTGGCTACTACAATCCGATACTCGGGGGGATCGATGTAGGCCCATTACGTGCCGTGGACTTGCAGTCCATTGCCGGCACCCTCGGCGCCATTGTCATCGACAATAGTACCCAGCACAGGATGCTGCTGAGCAATTACCATGTCCTTTGTGTGAACGAGGGATGGAACCAATGGGGCGATGTGGGACGGCGCATCACACAGCCGTCCTTCGGTGGCATATTGGTCGCAACCATCGAACGAGGGATTCTCAACAAGGATGTCGATGCCGCCGTCGCCCGTCTCGACAACATCACGAGGTATGCCTGCGGGGTACAGGACGTTGGCGCCATCACAGGAACCGCAGCTCCTGAACTAGGCATGGCAGTTCGCAAACGAGGACGCACCACTGGATTGACCTACGGCACCATTAATGGGTTGCATGCGACGGCAACAATCACCTTTGACCACGGCGTGGGCACGATCGTCTTCAGGGAGCAGATGCAAATCGATCCTGACACCACGCGGAACGCGCTGTTTGCCGATCAAGGAGACTCGGGATCCACTATCGTCAATGATGCGGGCCAAGTTGTGGGATTGTTGTTTTCAATCGACGCGGAATCCAAAGGCACAGGCATCGCCACTCCCATTCAGCGGGTGCTGGAGACCATGAACGTCAGCATGGCCATTGAAGGGATCGGTGGCTATGATCTGTCCTCCTCGGCCGACCGGGCCTTCGCGTTGGACTACACCGGCACAGGCAGGTTGAACCACCTGGTCTTTTACCGGCCGGGCAAGGGCATCATGTTCATTTTGAAGAAGGACGGCGCCAATGGTTTCTCCCCCGTCTATGAGGGCCATTCCGGCATTGGCACCTATGATCTTTCTGTCGCGGACGACCAGGCCTTTGCGTACGATTATGATGGTGTGGGCACAGCGAATCACCTCGTCCTGTACCGCCCTGGAACAGGCGCGGTGTTCATCCTCAAGAAGGATGGTGTGGGAACGTACTTCCCCATTTTTAAGGAAACGCCCGGTGGCAGCGGCATTGGCGGTTATGATCTGTCGTCGCCGGACGACCGGGCCTTTGCGTTCGACTACGCCGGCACAGGTAAGCTGGACCACCTGGTGTTCTACCGGCCGGGGAAGGGCATCGTATTCATTCTGAAAAAGGACGGCCCCGGCAAGTTCTCGCCCGCCTATAAGAGCCATTCCGGCATCGGCGGCTACGACCTCTCCGACTCAGCCGACCGGGCCTTCGCGTTGGACTATACCGGCACCGGCAAATCGGATCATCTGGTCTTCTATCGGCCGGGCAAGGGCATCGTGTTCATTCTGAAAAAGGACGGCCCCGGTGGCTTCACCCCCGTGTATCAAAGCCATGCCGGCATTGGCGGCTTTGACCTGTCTGTCTCGAACGACCACGTGTTTGCCTTCGACTATGATGGCATTGGCACAGCGAATCACCTCGTTTTGTATCGGCCCGGGACCGGCGCCGTCTTTATCATCAAGCAAGACGGTACGGGCAATTATCACCCCATCTATCAAGCGACGCCGGGTGGGAGCGGCATCGGTGGCTACGATCTCTCTGACCCGGCCGACCGAGCCTTCCCGTTTGACTATGCCGGCACGGGCAAGTCGGATCACCTGGTCTTCTATCGACCGGGCAAGGGCATCGTGTTCATTCTGAAAAAGGACGGCGCCGGTACGTTCTCGCCCGTCTACCGGGCAACGAAGTAACCCGGGTGAGCGAGACACGATTGTCTCTGCTGTCATCTGCCGCCGCGGAGCCGTGCATGAGACGGCCCGGGCGGCTCCGTGCCTGATCCCCGAAAAATCCTGATCGGTGGGAATCGTGAAGCTTCCGTTCGGCCGCGAGAAGTCAGTCTTCAGGTAGATCCCCGCTGGAAGGACGTCGAGAGCTTCGCTGCCTGACGGCTTGTCGGAACATTCCTCTCCACCTTCCCCAAATGCTTCCATTTCCAAGACGCGCTCTTGCGTAGGTCCCATTACAGGAGTACCCTTTTGACGATTCATCCCATCCGCCCGACTTTCTCCAAGGAGGCCTGCCATGAGACGCTTCCGACTTCTTTCATTCACTGTGCTGTTCCTCGTTGTCTGCACCTCGATGGCCTCGGCTGAGCTGCTGGCGCTGCTCAATTATGAGAGCAAGCCGAATCAGCCGGTGCGCCGCGAAGGGATCGCGATCATGGAGATCGATCCCGAGTCCGCCGATTTCGGGAAGATCCTGATGGAAGTGCCGCTGCCGCCGGACCTCGTCGCCCACCACATTTTCTTCAACCGCGACCGGACCAAGGCCTACGTTACCGCGCTGAACAAGAGCGTGTTGCATGTCGTCGATCTGACGCGCTTCCCCTATCGCCTGCGAGCGATCGATGTGCCGGACTGTCAGGTGCTCGAAGACCTGGTGGTGTCGGAAGACAACCGCACGTGGTACCTGACCTGCATGGGCTCCAGCGCCGTGATCATGGGTGATGCGGTCACGGACCGGCCGACCAAGGTCGTGCGCACGGGCGACGGCGCCCCGGTGACCGTGCGGTACCCGCACGGCATTGCGATTCACAATGGCATCGACCGCGTGCTGGTCACCAGCACGGTCAAGCCCGACATGTCCGAGGCGGGCGATTCGATCACGGTGATCGAGGCGAGCACCGGATCGGTGCTTTCGACGCACCGCGTGTCGTCCACACCGGCGCCCTCGAAATCCGCGCCGGTCGAGGTGATGTTTTCGCCGAACGCGGTGCCGCCCGTGGTCCACATCACCAACATGATGGAGGCTACGCTCTGGGCCGGGGTCTGGGACCCCACGACCGCGTCCTTCTCCTTTCACGAGATCGACGACTTCGGGCCGCGTCAACAGGGCATGCCGCTGGAGATGCTCTATAACGCCAAGGGCGATCGCCTGTTCGTCACGACAGCGAAGCCGGGCTTCGTGAACGTGTACGACAACAGCGACCCGCGCCACCCGAAATTTCTGCAGGCTATTCCTGCCGCCGCCGGCGCGCACCATTCGCTCCTGTCACCCGACGAGCGGTACCTGTTCGTGCAGAACAGCCTGCTCAACCTGGAAGGCATGAGCGACGGCTCCGTCACAGTCATCGACCTGCGCAAAGGCGGCACCGTCGTGGGCAGTATCGACACGCTGAAATCGCAGGGGTTCAACCCCAATTGCATTATGCTGCTGCCGAATCATTTTCGCGGAGAATCGTTACGCGCTGCGTTACAACCCTGAGGGGACAATGGCGTGAGCGCCCGGCGAGTCGTGGCCGGATGGATCGTTAGGAGAGCTGAGACTCGGACCGCGGGACGACGGTCTCTGGCCGATACCCTGCCGTGTTGGGTTCGGCGCTCGATTGCTTCAGCCCTGCGTCCAGGAGAATCGCCACCAGCATGTCGCTCATGACGTTCACGCCGGAGCGGGCGCGGGCGATGATCCAATCCACCGTCATGATGAGGGGAATAGCCGCGGCGATCACGGTATCGGGCAGGCCTGCAGCCGACAGGACCAGCGGCAAAACGATCATGCCCGCCTCGGGAATACCGGCCACTCCTGCCCCTGCAATGATGGACGCTGCGACGATGAGGAACTGACTCGTCAAGGACAGGTCGTACCCCAGGGCCTGGGCGAGGAACAACGCCGCCATCGCCTCGTAGAGGGTGATGCCGTCGTTGTTCAGATTGGTCCCGACACAGGCCGCGAGGCGCGACGATTGTGCCGACACGTGCATGCGATTCAGACAATGCAATGTGACCGGCACGGTCGCCAGGCTGCTGTTGCAGGACATGGCCGTCATGATCGCATCGGCCCCTTGTCCCAGATAGACCTTCGGCGACTTCTTGCCCACGAACCACGCGACCAGCGGGTAATAGATCAGCGCGTGGATCGTGAGTCCCGCGAGCATGGCCACGAGAAAAATCCAGAGAATGGAGAAGACGCCTACGCCCGACTTGCCCACCACCTGCGCCACGACCCCGAAGACGGCGAACGGCACGGCATGAATGATCCAGCCGAGGATGCGCACCAGCCATTCATAAACCCACTCGACGAACCGCACGATGGCCAGGTCGTCTTCACCCTTCCGGGCCGCTCGCATGTGCAGCCTCCTCAGCAGCGCGCCGATCACCAGAGCCAAGAGCACCACGCCGATAATGTTGTTCGTGGAAAAGGGCGCCAGAATGGTGCGGGGAATATAGGCGGCGAGGTCTTCGATCGGCGTTTGCGACGTGGCCACCTTGGCCGGAGCTTTAGACCCTGGCACCAGCTGCAGCAACTGATCGACATGGCCCTGCCACGATACGCCAGGCTGCCAGCTGTTCATGATGACCAAGCCGATCGTCATGGCGACGGTCACATTGACCAGACAGATGACCAGCAGCCTGGTCCCCTGGCTGAGCGGCAGACTGGTGCGGATGAGCGCATCGAGGATGGCGAAGAAGATCAGCGGAATGGCCAACGTCTTCAGCAACTGCACGACCATCATGCCGAGCTTGCCCAACTGCGCGTTCGTGATGCCGCCCAGATAGGGGTCCTGCCCGAAGATCACCCCGAGCAGACCGCCGAAGATCACGGCGATGAGCACCTGGGTATACAGGGGCATCGGGAGACGGTTGGTTGTGGCGTTGGTCGTGGTCATACAGAATGGAACTGTCGAGAATACCCGTTTCGCGGCGGGAAAGCACCATCGGAGGCGTGTGCACGGTGAAAGGTGATTGGCGAGACGTCGAGGGCTGGACAGTCTAGAATAGTCGGCGGGAGCACTCGGTTATGCCTTGCTGATTCGCAGGGCCTCCTCCACCACCGCCTGATGCAGACTCTCCGGCTTGAGCACCTTCACGCCGCTGCCGAAGCTCAGGATCCAGCCGACCAACTCGCGGGTATCGGCGACCGACAGGGTCATGCGCAGGCCGCCGCCCCGCACGCGTTTCGTTCCTTGCGTGGCATGCCAGACGCGATCCTTGACCCAGGCCGCCGTGGCCTTGTTGAATTCCAGCTCCACCTCGATGCGCGGGCCACGCATGACCGTGAGTGCGTCCTGTACGAAGGCATCGAGGTCGAAATGCAGCGGCATCTGATAGGGATGGTCGGTCGGCGTAACGGACTTGATTCGCTCCACGGCAAACATGCGGGGCTCGCGCCGCAGGTGACAATAGGCAATGAGATACAAACCGCCCGTGGCGTACCAGAGCCGATAGGGATCGACCTCGCGCCTGGTCGTCCGGCCACGTGAGGCGGAGTCGTACCGGATCTGGACGGTGGTGGCGTCGGCAATGGCGCGGGTCAGCCGGTCGATGGTTTCGCGATGTTGCCGGTAGCGTTTGTGCGGGCCGAGTCCGACGCTGAACGTGCCGTCGAGCTGTTGCACCAGCGCCACCCCCTGCGGAGGCAACGCAGCCGCCGCCTTGCCCAGCGCCGATTGGAGCGAGGTATGGAGCTCCGTGCCTTCGAGTGGAGAGATGAGTCGGCGACTGAATGTCAGTGCCATTAGCTCCGAGGGCGAAAACCGCAGGCCGGGAACATTGCGGAATCCTTCCAGCAACCGCCAACACGTGTGCCCATTGATCCGCTCGGTCACCAGCGGATACCCGGCTTCTTCCAACGCGGCGAGGTCGCGCCTGAGCGTGCGAGGGTGCCGTGTGGAACCGGGCGCCAGCGACTCCGCCAACTGTTCCAGCGTGAGGCCCTGTCGCGCCCCTTCCAGCTGCTTCAACACGACTAACAGACGCACGGCCTGATCGTTACGCGCCATACGTAGTCCTTAACCCGGCCCAGCCGATTTTTCGGCGCCAGTCTACCAGGATGATGCGAGGGAGAGAAGAGCCGTGGAAAGGAGGATCGTATCTCGTGAAACGTGAAGCGTCTCTCGCTTGGCCCGGAAAGCATTTCCGAGCGAGAGACGTTTCACGAACGACGCTTCACGGACTTTGCTCCCCCGCTCAGGTGGGAATGTCGGTCGTGCCGTCGTAGGAGGCACGGGACTGATGCGCGATTTTCAGCACGTCACCGTCTTTCACCACCGAGTCGAGCGAGCCGACTTTGCGATTGACGGTCACGAGCAATTCGCCGCGCACGATGAACGGCGCCAGCGCATCCATCAATTCCGCATTGCCTTCGATCAACATCTTAATGGCGGTCGGCCCATCCACCTCCACATCCAATTCCGGCTCGTTCACACGCTGGAGTAGCGTTGGCCCGAGAATCAGCACTTTCACCATGATCTACTATTCCTCCACTCTCAGTATGAATTGTCGTTGAACCATCGCGCCTGACGTGTCTCTGACCGACCGTGCCTCGTCTCCCCATCACCCCTGCGCTCGCGCGTGGCAATGCAGGCAGTCCTGCCGCTTGGGATGTTGCGCCGGCAAGGGACGAACACCTTGAGGGGCATGACAGGTCGCACACTGACTCTCCACCGTAATGGATTGGTGCGCACTGTTGGCCGGCACTTTCGGATTACGGTCACGCGGCGACGGCAACAATGCCACGCCCCCGACGACGAGCAGCGCCAGCACGACAAAAATCAGATCTACTTTGCGAAAAGTCATGAGCCGGCTCCTGGTCGTGTCTCTGCCTGGTTCGCGCCCGATTCCTGCTGCGCGCCAGCCTGGTAGGCCTCGTTCAACACCTGGGCGACATGTTTCACCGCCGCGCGGCCGCGCAACCCATTGTTGAGTTGAATCATGCAGGCCGGGCAACTGGTGGCCACCGTATCTGCCCCGCTCTGCTCGATGTTCCGGCGCTTCCTATCGAATACCTTCTGGGAGGTGTCGTAGTCTTTCACAAGGTAGGTGCCCGCCCCGCCGGCACAGCGGTCGGCATCCGTCATCTCGACATAGTCGGCACCCGGGACCTGCTTGAGCAGTTGGCGCGGTTCCTTCGTGACGCCCGCCGCCCGCAGGTGACAAGACGAATGGTAGGTCACCCGCCGGCCCGCACCGTCCGCCGCGCCCATAGGCGGATGCTCGGGCGAGCGTGCCACGAACTCCGTGATGTGCACCACCTTTTGTGCCAGTGCGTCCGCCGCCTGCTGTTCCGGCCCGGCCTCGAAAAACTTCCTGTATTCCTTGAGCATGAGCGTACAGGAGGCGCAGCCCGTCACGACTTGATCGTACCCCGCGAGCGACTGCAGATTGAACCGTGCGTTGTCTCTTACGAGGTCCACGTGGCCATAGGTTTCGATGGGCGTCCCGGAGCAGCGCTGCGGAGGTAGCTCAACATTCACTTTATGTTTGTGCAACACGCCGATCACCGCATCCCCCACCCCGTCGTCAAAATAGTTCGCCGCGCAACCATGGAAATACGCCACGCGCGGACCGGTTGCAGGTGGGTTCGATTGCGTGAGCTCGGGATAGCGATCGCGCAGATGATGCGGAGCCAGCTTGGGCAACACCATGTCCGCCGGCAATTTGGCCGTGGGGGCGATACGCTTCAGCACGGGAGCCGCCAGACGTTCCAGCACTGCGCGCGGACCGGGACGATCCCAGAGACGTTGCGTCTTCGCCAGAATCTTCAGCAACACTTCAAATATCGGCAGCTTCGCGTGAAGGACAAACAGCCACCGGCTCCCTTGATTCGGCTGCTCGGCGCGCCGCTGGAGAATGAGTTCCGACACATCGACCCCTGCCGGGCAAATCGTGCGGCAGGATTTGCAGTTGAGACAAGCCTCCACCACCCGCTTCGAGGTGAGATAGGAATAGTCCTTGGCTGTGACGATTTCGTACCAGCCGCGCGAGCTCATGTCTTCCGACTGAAACACATCGTAGACCGGGCAGACGGAATTACACTTCGCGCACGTGGCGCAGGACTTGGACAACCGCTGGTAGTCGATATGGTCGGTGAACGGCGCGTCGCTGATCTTGATGCCGGGGTTCATCACGTTCGCGGGATCGATGGCGCGTTTGACCTCGACAAACAATTGATAGAGCTCGTCGCCGAACATCTTGCGGACATATTCCGCGCGCACCCGCCCATCTCCATGCTCGCCGCAGATGGATCCGTCGAATCGCGACAAGACGGCCTGATGAATTTCATGGTAGGCCTGCACCATCTTGTCGAAGTCTTGCCGGTCGTTCACGTCGAGTAGCGGCGTGATGTGGGCGTTCCCGTTGCCGATATGGCCGAAGATCGCCACCGGGACATGCTGGCCTTCAAAGAACGTCTCGAGGTAGCGAATCAGCTCGCTGATACGCTCGGCGCGCACGACCACATCGTCGACGAAGTTGATCGGCTTTTTGCGCGGATCGAACCGGTAGAGGGTGGGATACAGCGCTTTTCTGGCTTTCCACAATTGCTCCCGCTGCTCCTTGTCGTACGCGATGGTCGGGTCGCCGCACAACTCATAGCGGCGGCAGATCGCGGCCATCCGGTCGGCACGGTCGCGCAAGTCGGCCTCGCCCTCGCTGCTGTCGAGTTCGGCGAGTAGGGTCGCGGCGGCATCGGCGGGAATGCCGTGCGCAGCGCGGCCGATCAGGTTCAACGTGTTGGCGTCCATCACCTCCAGTGCGCTCGGACGGAGGCTCAAGAGATGCGGCACCGCCTCCCCGACTTCTTCCAGGCGGCGGAAGTGAATCAACGCGGTGAGGGTGCCTTGCGGCTTGGGCACGAGCCGGAGCGTGGCCTCGCTGACGATACCCAACGTGCCTTCGCTGCCCACGAACAATTTAGGAAGATCGAACAGGCCTTGGCCCAGCCCGTCGGCCAAGCCGAAGAGATTGTAGCCGCAACTGTTTTTGCTGACGGTCGGTTTCTTGCTGTCGATCAAGGCGCGCTGCCGTTGGACGAGGTCGAAGATCGGCTTCAGCGTGGGATGAGCGGTCAACAGGCGAGCGAGCGCCGGATCGTCCAACCCCATCGATGAGGCAGACAGCCAGGCTCCGGACGGGAGACAGACCCGCAAGGCCTGCACGTTGTCTTTCACCGAACCGTAGATCAGCGTGTGGGGACCTGAGGAATTGTTGGCGATCATGCCGCCGAGTTTACACATGTCGCCGCTGGACGGATCCGGGCCGAACAGGAGATTGCGCCGGCCCAGCTGCTTATTCAGCTCGGCGAGCACGATGCCGGGCTGTACCCGCGCCCACCCTTCCTCTTCGTTCACTTCGAGGATGCGGTTCAGCTTGGATACATCAAGGATGATGCCTGAGCCGACCGCCGAGCCGGTGAGATTGGTCCCGGCGGCGCGCGGCGTGAGGGGGATGCCCCGCTCCACGGCAAACCGGACGACGGCGTCGATATCCGCCTCGTGCTCCGCCAACACGACGGCCTTCGGCGTCATGCGATAGATGCTCGCATCGACGGCATAGGCTGTCAGCGTCGGCACATCGTCTTGGACCTTCGCATGCCCAAGGAGGTGCCGAAGATCGCTCGCGACGGCGGATGAGGTGTTGGGTTGGATGAGGGTCATGCTTGTGTGTACGTTGCCGCATTCTAGCAGGATGCGGAAAAGGTCCGCCAGCGGCGTTCTCGCATCCCTCAGTGGCTCACCGTCCGGCGTGAGTACGAGTCGCCACGTCGCTCGCGTGACGGCAGGACAAGCCGGTTGTTGACTGGCGCACGATTCGTTAAGATGCTCTGCAGTCCTGCGAGGCCTCCATGGCAACTCCACTCCTCTATATCTCCCGCCTGCTCCCCGATCCGGTCATGGTTGCCGCACGGCAGCATTATCGGCTGCTCAACGAACCCCGCGATGCGGCACCGACGAATGACAGCCTGGCCGCTGGGTTACGCGAAGCCGACGCCGCCATCTGCACCCTCACCGACCGTATCGATGCCTCCATGCTGGCCGCGGCATCTCGACTCGCCATCCTCGCCAACTATGCCGTGGGGTATAACAACATCGACCTTGCCGCCGCGTCGGCTCGCGGGATCGTGGTGACCAACACCCCGGACGTCTTGACGGACTCCACCGCCGATCTGACCTGGGCGTTGCTCCTGGCGGTGGCGCGGCGCGTGGCGGAGGGCGATGCCTACGTACGATCCGGCGACTGGTCCGGGTGGGCGCCGACACAGATGCTTGGAACCGACGTGTCGGGTAAAACGCTCGGTCTCGTCGGCATGGGCCGCATTGGACAGGCGGTCGCACAACGGGCCGCCGGCTTCAACATGCGCGTCTATTACACCTCGCGCACGCCCCACGCGTCCGGCCGGCTGCCGTCACAGTGGGAAGGGAGGTCCCTTCCGGACCTGTTGAAGGATGCCGACTTCGTGAGCCTGCATGTGCCGCTCACGCCTGACACCCATCATCTGATCGGCGCACGTCAGCTGGCCCTCATGAAACCGACCGCGTTTCTGATCAATACGTCGCGCGGCCCGGTGGTGGAAGAATCCGCCTTGGTCGACGCGTTGCTCCAACGACGCCTGGCCGGCGCGGGATTGGACGTGTTCGAGCAGGAACCCCTGTTCCATCCTAGCCTGCGGGAACTGCGGCAGGTCGTGCTGCTGCCGCACCTCGGAAGCGCCACACTGGCGACCAGGGTCCGGATGGGGATGATCTGCCTGGACAATATTGCGGCGGTCTGTGCGGGGAGAGCGGCACCGAATCAAGTGAATCGGATTGACGGGCGCCAGGGCTCGTCGGCCCCCACCCGCTGACATGGACGATGCGCTTCGGGTGCGCCGGGTTAACGGCCGGCAAGCGGGAAGGAACTCGATTGGGCGGCGGCAGAGACGCCGGGCTGAGCAGCCCCGTTCACCAGCCGGAGACGCAAGCTTTCGACCCGTCGGGGAACGTCGTGGAACGTGGGAATCGATTGGTACATGCTCAGGGCCCGATCGCCCGCACCGGTCTTTTCGTACAACAGCCCCAACTCGTAGCGCACAAGCTGGGCATTGCCGCCGCGGCAACGCGAGTCGGCAATCAGCCGTTCCAACAGTTGCACGGCTTGCTCCGGATGACCTTGCTCCTTGCAGCAGAGTGCCATCATCATGCAGGAATCGACGAAGAAGCCTGAGTCCTTCATCGACAGCAGAAACTCTTCTTTCGCCTCTTCCCACAACCCCATGTCCTTATACGCCATGCCAAGGGCGTATCGGGTTTCTGCATCCACGGTTTCGGCAGGAGGTTCGACAACAGGAGGGACCGCCGGAGGAGCCGCCGGAGACACGGTCTCCAGCACGGGCCCGGCAGGCTGGACGGTTGGCGCTGCAACTTGTGCCACGACCGGATTCGTTATGGAAGACGGCGACACGGGGGCAGGTTCGACAGGAGGCGCGGAGGCATCCAGTATTCTGAACGGCGCCTCCGCCGCGGCTTCCGCGGTCAGAACCACCGTCGCCGGTTCCGGCTCAGGCGTCGGTGTCGGGACCGCCTCCACCATGGGCGCGAAAGGTTCCGGTTCGGGAATCGATCCGGCGTTGGGATCGAACGCCGGCGCAAGTTTACGCGCGATGGCACTGCCCGGCGCCAGCGCCTGCACCTTCTCAAACAGCTCGGCCGGCAATGTGGGCATGCCTGGCTCCGGATGCTCCAGCAGGATTTCGACCGCTCGTCCGAAATGCTGCGCCGCCGTCGCAGGATCGCCTTTTTCCTGGTACAGCTCGCCCAGCAGTTCCAACATGGGGACGGACGCCGGCTCTACCTTGAGATAGTCCGAGATGAGAGACTCCGCCATCACGTAATCCTGCGCACGGAGGGCACCTCCGGCCAGGAACCGATACTCCCCAAGCGCCACCACCAGGTTCCCCTGCAGAAGGTGCATGCGCGCCAGGAGTTGACAGATTTCAGGATTGCCCGGCTCGCGGCTCAATAGTTGGGTCAACATCGCCTCGGCGCCTGCATACTGACCTTCCTCGATCCGGCGGGTGGCTTCGGCCATCAAATCGCCGGCATCTCCCGGTTTGGTCGCGGTCGCGGCCGGTTTGACTCCCCGCGCAGAGGCGGCCGACGGGCCACCGCTGGTCTCCATCATCGTCGTGATTTCTTTGGCCTCGGCGTTCTCCGGATCCAGCCGCAGCACCACGGTATACATAGCTTTGGCCTGCTCATACTGTTGCGCGGCAGACTGTTCCCGTCCGAGCTGGAGGTACATTCGTATGGCTTCGTCGACCAGCCCTTCCTGCACACAGAGTTCCGCGACGCGGAGCTGTGCGTCCATGTTCGAGGGGTCTTGCGCAACGATTTTTCGGTAGATCTCCAGCGCTTCTTTGTTCCGTCCATCCTTCGCGTAGTGTTTGCCTGCCGTCAAATAATCTTGGACGGCACTGCTCAAGAGGCCGCGTTCCGCGTTGAGATCGCCGAGATGCCGATAGATGTCGATGCGGGTCGGATCGACTTTGAGAATTTTCTTGT
>WBZT01001167.1_pt1 | contig 19662 bp, 18 predicted proteins | sample 5204241 | NCBI WGS metagenome assembly WBZT01 (sample SAMN12344358, study PRJNA552823) | activated sludge metagenome | biome: Activated sludge suspended growth; feature: Nitrification reactor; material: Wastewater; isolation source: activated sludge from nitrification reactor of wastewater...
GCCGATACGCTGACAGAAAGGACCATCAGCACGGCCAATAGCTGGAAATACAGCCTCAAAGAATTTGGCATACACTTAAACATCAGGCACTAGTTGGTTGGACACAGCAACCTGCTCCCTGTTACGGGAACATTTTGATGTGGTTTGAAGTAAAAAGCTGAAATTTGACGTCATGATATATGATCATTTCGCGGCTTTCGGCCGGTTACTCCTGAGGGGCAAACTACAATACCTGGTGGCTGTAATGAGTCTTTTTTGCCTGGAATCTTACAGTCAGACTCCTTCGAAGCAGGAAACTGTTGCGTACATCAACCGTATCCTTGGTGATAAAACACAGGTGGAGCTGAAAGGCGGAAATCTGCTCATTACCTTCTTCAACGATCAGCAACAGGTAGTTCGGGAAGATAAAGTGCCGACGCCCGATCTGGAATTAAAGATCAGCTATGAGAAAGAAGGCGGATTACTCTGTATTCCCTGCTTTCGTGATCAGCCGGAATGCGTAACCCGTGTGCTCACCGTTCAGAAAATAAAAAGAGGGTATGGGCGTTTGAGTATTCCCGTTACCGATGAAAAACAATATGAAGCCTTACGGAAAGCACTCGATCATCTTATCCGTATTACTTCTGAAGAAGGATATAAAGATGCGATTACTCTGGATTAGCCTGCTGGCTTTGCTTCCACTGGTTTCTGCTGCTCAGGATAAGAAGAAATCAAATGAAGCGTATAATAAGGGGATTCAGCTGTTTGCTCAGGGGAAACCCAAGGACGCTATTCGTTACTTCGATCATGCTATTATGAACGACAGCCTCAACTACGATGCCTGGATCAAGCGAGGATTTATCAAAAGCATGGTTGGAGATTTTGAAGGAGAGATGAATGATTACAATTATGTGATTCTTCATGCTCCCGACCATGTTCATGCGTATATTTCACGCGGCAGTGCCTACAACCGGCTCAAGGAATACCAGAAAGGAATGGATGATTTTAATACAGCACTTAAGCTGGATCCCGAAAATCAGGAAGCGTACAACAATCGTGGCTTTGCCAAGAAAGCGATGGGAGATACCGAAGGAGCCTGCGACGACTGGACAAAATCGAAGAAACTGGGCAATGCCGAAGCGGCCATCATCTTGAAAAACAATCACTGTAAATGAAAAAAGCACTCTCTTTCTCCTTAACCGGACTCCTCTTATTTACCATTCTGCTTTGCGTGATCAGCATAGGTAAGGGTGAGGAAAATATAAACGAATGTCTGGTGAAGTACCGTAGTGAATGGTATAAACCCTGTTCACAATGCCTCGATTACAGCAAAAGTTACCGGGTGTATTTCCGTAATGTCTGCAAGGAACCGCTGGATGTAAAAGTAGCAGCGCAGGAATCGGATAAACGCTGGAAAACCTATTCCCGTCTGAATATGGCTCCGAACGATTCCATTATTGCCTATGCCTGTAAAGGAACCGGTAAACATATGATGTGGGTGCGCAAGGCAGGCGATAATGTGATTGTATTTCCATCAGACGAAGAGATCAATCAGCAGTACGCAAACTGATCAGTTGCCGAATTTTTCATTGATACCTAGCCCATAAAGGGCGAAATCGTATTTCACCGGATCCATCTGGTCCATTCGTCGCAATTCTTCGGTTAATTCAATGACGGCTTTCCAGTCATCCTGCTTACGGCGTAGTAACCCAAGCATGCGCGAAACCCGACCGGAGTGAAGGTCCAGCGGGCAATAGAGAGCCGATGCTGGTATGCCCTTCCAGATTCCGAAATCAACCCCATTCTGATCTTTCCGTACCATCCATCTCAGAAACATATTTATACGTTTGGCGGATGAATTGGCCATCGGATCCGCCAGATGTTTCCGGAAACGTTCGGGAGCACGAAAGGAAAGAAGTTCTTTTCTGGCAGCTGAGATCGCAATTCCCATATCATTGCTTTGACAATATGCAAGAGTGAAGACGCTCTCCAGCCCACCTTTTTGAGTATAGATACCCTGAAGTGCTTTGAGCAGATAAATGGCATCTGCACCCTGAAAAGTGCGATGAACGAAATCTCCGAAAGTCCTGCGTTCGGAAATGGAATGAGTTTTAATAAATTGAGCGGGGCGATGGTCCATTCGTTCCATCAGTAATCGTGCATTTTTGAGAATGACAGGACGTTGTCCCCAGGCTAGCAATGCTGTGATAAAACCGCTGATTTCCCGGTCCTCTTTATTGGTAAATAGATGAGGTATCGAAACCGGATCTGTTTCAATGAAGCGGGGTTCATTGAATAATCGGACTTTCTCATCCAGAAAGTCTTTGAGTTCATGAGGTAGAAGTGCTTGCATGGCTGCGCAAAGCTACAGAACCAGGAAGGGGTATAAAAAGTGGAAGGCTTCCTTTCGGAAGCCTTCTCACTGCCAGCCGGTTTTACCCAGGCGGACAACAAAACCCTTACAGGAGTCAAAAGTATATCAGTGAGCAGTTGCCATCAAGGGACAAAAAACCGGGAAAACAGACCTGTCTTTCGATTTATTTCCGCTTTTTGATATTTGCGTGTATTTGAAAATTGTTGAATATTAATTATTTATAGATGTATTTGATGGAATTATATAGGAAAGGAAACGAATGGATGGCGAATATAAGCAGTACAGTTCGATAGCTTAACTAATACAATATCAAATGGTTATGATTATTTAGGAGACGGGTAGAAACGACGAAGTCCCGCCGAAGCGGGACCTGGTCGACACAGAAAAGCCAAAACAATTACTGTTTGAACAACAAAAACCCTTTACACTTACGAAAGTAGTGGGTTCAATTCTAAGATCAAGGGACAAACAAGGTTAGGGTGGAAACTAAAAAGAGGGGTTATTGACCCCTCTTTTTAGTTTTTTTTATGTTAAGTATTGATTTTCAGTCACTATAAATTGCAAGAAAAAAGTGAAATTTGGAAATTAATGACTTATTTTGGTATCAGATAATACTTCCCGTCCTCGTCTTGACAAAGAATATAGGTGGATGGTTCAATCTCAGAGTTAGTACCTCCAGTGCTATTATTACCAACTCCAAAGACAAGACCAGTGCGTTCATCAATTACATTTATTGATTCTTTATCTAAGTTTATACCTAGATTAAGGAGTAATGCGATAATAATTTCAATCATGATCGTAAGGGTAAGAGTACAAATATATTAAAAATATATGAATTCCTACAATGTAATTTCTGATATTACTTCTGATTTGTCTGAAATTGAAGAAAAGGTCTTGCTGCGGACCATAAAAGGGTTATCTCGAAAATCTAGTAGATTATTAGAATTGTATAATCTGTTAGTGATCAAGAAGAAAAGTGATATAGACTATGTGATTTCAAAGATTTATGGACATGAAAGCAAAAATGCTAATGATGCATTTCGGAAATTATGTGATCGCTTTTTAGAAGTATTATTTACGGCATTAGTTTCTCAAGAAATATTTGACCATGACAAAGAAAAATACTCAGATATTTTTCAAAATCGAAAATGGGTAAGGAGTAGACTCGATATAATGGTTACTATTGGAGTAAAAAAACTTCGTATTGAAGATCGTTTGAAGTTTATCAAAGAAGTTGAAATGGTTTGTCGCAAATTTGAATTTTTAGAGGAACTAATTATTGTGCTATATGAATTGAAGGGGGCAACATTTTCTGTTAATTCAGAGAGGGAAAGGAAGTTTTATGAGCGGGAATTGATAAATCAGTCACAAAACTTGACTAATAGAATTGTTGCTGACTTATATGTTGATAAATTCATAACTTTTGTTCAGCATTCATCGGTAGATGATAAAGGAGTGGTTCAAGATTTAGCAAAAGCAATTGAACATACAACTTCGTTATTGCAAATATCTCCTTTGTTTAATATACAGTATTCCGTGCTTATGCTTAAGCTTCAATATAATCATTTTATTGAGGACTTTTTTACTGCTGAAAAAATAATGTATGAGTTAATTGATTTAACAAATAACAATGTTTGTATTAGATACTTTTCAAGAATTGGGCAGAATTATATGAATCTTGCCTACACCCAATTTTTTTTAAATAAGTTTGATGAAGCTTATTCTAGTTCAGTTTTGGCAAGTGAGAAGTCTGTTAACTCAATTTTGGGGGTGAATTTAAATCGCGAATCCTGCGTTTTTGCACTTATTTATTTGAAGAAGTACGAAGAGGCGGATGAGTTGGTAGCAGATATATTGTCCAGTAAGGATACCGGGAATTACCCTGGTGAGTATTCGAAGCGAAAATTGATGCATGCTTATATTAAATTTCTTCGGGACGAGTATAAAGCAGCATTTCTTTTATTGCAGGATACCAAGGAAATAGAGACCGACCGGGAAGGCTGGAATCTGGGCATCCGGATGCTGAATATTTTTCTTACTTTATCAACGGCCAAGGTGGATCTGGCCGACCAGCGTATAGGCAGTATGCGTAAGCATATCGAACGTACCTCAAAAATGCGTAACCTGAGAAAGCGGGATATCATTATCTTCCGGATTCTCAGTCACCTTTCCCGCTCCGGCTTTGATTTCAGGGAAACATGGGAGGAGCGTCAGAAGGATTTTGAATTGCTGCGAAACGGTGGTGGCGACTATCGATGGATTCCCAGGAGTCATGAATTGGTCATCTTTGATCAATGGTTTGAATCCAAAATGCTTGGTTTGCCATATGATCCTGTTTTCCCGAAACCCGCAGAATCAACCGGCGTTGAAAAGATATCTGAAAATTAACAGATTCTGCTCCGGATTATTTACTACTTTTATTGTGAATAATTCCTATGAAACAAAAACGCATCTCATTAGCTACCCTCTTTCTTTTTATCAGCACTGTACTCCAGGCTGGTGAATGGAAAGGTGTTCAACATCCTTCTCCGGCTGCCACTCATCCGGTTGTGACTTCATCAGATATTTCATCTACAAGGATCCGTCTTGATCTGAAAGGTTATTTTCTGGAGCAGGTTTCTACTCCTCAGGGATCTGCGTTGGTGGTGAAGTCGCCCGGAGCATCTCCGATGCTTGAGCAAGGGTTGCCTGACTTACCGCAATTTGCCCTTTCGGTGATCATCCCTGACGATGCAGTAACAGAAGTGGTAGTGATTTCAGGAAGGTTTGAGGATATTCCGAACGTGAGTATCGCCCCTTCGAAAGGTAATATCTATCGGAATACCCTGCCGGAATCCGTACCTTTTACGTATGGTGGTAATTATTCGAAAGATGTTTTCTGGCCTTCAGAAGCTGCCGCTTTGCGCAACCCGTATGTGCTGAGGGATTTGAGAGGTCAGACAGTGCTGTTGCGCCCTTTTTCCTATAACGCTGTAACGAAAACATTGCGTGTTTATTCAGAGCTGGAGGTGGAAGTCAGGACTGTGAAGCAAACAGGAGGTCATAATAGCCTTCAGCGGAGTAAACCTCTTACGTCCGCAGACCCGGCTTTTCTCTCGGTCTATAAGAATCATTTCGGGAATTTCCCCTCCCTGACCTACGCACCTGTAGCTGAAACACCGAAATTGCTGGTGATCTGTCCATCCGGCTGGATGCCGTTGATGCAACCTTTTGTCGACTGGAAGAAACGAAAAGGAATTTCTACCGAAATGGTGGATGTGCTGGCAGCCGGAGGAACGGCTTCTTCTATTCAGGCGTATATCGCCAACCAATATCTTACTAACGGTATCGGCTATGTGTTACTCGTGGGTGATGCAGCTCAGTTGCCTACACTGACTGCACAGGGGGGCGCCTCAGATCCATCTTATGGTTATGTAGTAGGGAGTGATTCATATGCTGAAGTGATGATCGGCCGTTTCTCTGCAGAAACGGATGATGATGTACGTACTCAGGTACAGCGTGTGCTGGATTATGAACTCTATGCGGATACCAGCTGGCATCACCTTTCGAATGGCGTGGCGATCGGCAGTAACCAGGGACCAGGTGATGATGGTGAAATGGATTGGGAGCATGAACAGAACATCCGTACTGACCTGCTGAATTTTACGTATACACAAGTGTCGGAATTGTATGATGGTACACACCCCGGCACAACGGATCTTCCCGGTGATCCTTCACATACCGATTTGTTTAACCTCTTCCAGAGTGGTCTGGGTCTGATGACTTATACCGGTCATGGCAGCAATCAGGCCTGTAGTACAACCGGACTCTCAACTTCGGATATTAGCCTGATGACCAATACCGGTAAATTACCTTTTATCTGGTCAGTTGCCTGTGTCAATGGTGAATTCTCAGATCCGGGTACCCCTTGTTTTGCAGAGAAGTTTTTGCGGGCGCAATACAACGGTCAGCCGACCGGAGCAATTGCGACTTTCATGTCATCCATCAATCAGAGCTGGGATCCTCCAATGGATGCGCAGGATGAAATGGTGGACCTCCTGATCCAGTCAGTTCCTTCCAATGTGAAATTTACTTTTGGTGGAATGTCGGTGAATGGTTGCCTTCATATGAACGATAATTATGGTGCAGCCGGAGATGAAATGACCGATACCTGGCATTGCTTCGGTGATCCTACCCTGAATGTGCGAACTGCGACACCTGCATTAATGGCCATCAGTCACCCCTCAACAATAATTGTTGGCGCTGCCAATGTGGTGATAAACGGGAGTTTTGACGGCGCTACCGTAGCATTGACTATGAATGGGGAAATTCTCTCTACGGGTTCAATTACTGGCGGACTGGCATCACTGACCTTTGATCCGGTAACAATGCCGGATACAATTTTTGTTACGGTGACCGGATTCAATCAGGTGACTTATACGGGAAGTATTCTCATTATTCCCGCAGCTGGCCCTTACGTGATTTACCAGACGGATAATTGTAATGATCCTGCGGGTAATAATGATGGCCTGATTGATTTTGGAGAGCAGATTGATGTCGATCTTACTGTTAAAAATGTTGGTCTGGCAGATGCAGTTAACGTGGGTGCTGTGTTGAGTACCACTGATCCGTACATCACGGTCAATTCAGCGAATGCAGCATTGGGCACAATTGCGACCGGAAGTACACAAACACAAAACAGTGCCTTTGGGTTCACAGTGGCTAACAATGTACCGGATCAGCATCTGGTTCAGTTTATCATCACCGCATCGGACCAATCCGGTAATTCATGGAACTCTTCGTTCTTTAAAACGATGCAGGCTCCCGTATTGAAAGGAGGTTTGCTGACTATTGATGATTCTGCAGGTGGTGATGGTGATGGGTTACTGGAACCGGGTGAGTCTGCAACCATCATCATCCGTTGTGAAAATACCGGACACAGCGATGCCTTGCTTTCAGCAGCCGGAATTTCCACTATAAGCCCTTATCTGACACTTATAACTAATACCTTTACAACGGGTACTATTGCCAAGCAGCAATTTGTAGATGCCAGTTTTCAGGTGAGTCTGGCTTCCAATGTAACCATTGGAACCAGCTGGGATATTACCTTAAGCCTGGGAGCCGGAGCCTATCAGGTTACGCAACTCTATACCGGCACAGCAGGGTTGATTCTGGAAGATTTTGAAACCGGCGATTTCAGTAAGTTTAACTGGCAGATGGCAGGTACCGGAAGTTGGTTTGCAACAACAAATAATCCGTATGAAGGGACCTACTGCTCGCAGAGCGGAAGTATCAGCGATGATGAACATGTCACATTATCACTGGCATTGACTACGCTAGCGGATGATTCGCTGAGTTTCTGGTATCGCCTCAGCAGTGAACAGGATTATGATTTTCTGAGGTTTGAAGTGGATGGCGCCACTTTGGGAAATTGGAGCGGAGACATTCCCGATTGGTCTTATTTTGGTGCATTGCTTGGTTCCGGTACGCACCTAGTTACATTTACGTATGAGAAAGATCTTTCTTACGCATATGGCAGTGATTGTGCATGGCTTGATAATATCCGTTTGCCTATTGGTACTCAGGTAACAGCATTGGATGATATGATCAGTGGATATAACTGGAGTATGTGGCCAAATCCAGCCGGCGAGCAATTACAAATCATCTGGAAGGAGAAGCAGCTGAACAATGAGGTATATTGGTGCTTCAGCAGTGTGGATGGAAAAAAAGTTGATCAGGGTATTCTCGATTTTGCACCTGTGATGCAATTGAATACAACCAACCTGAATGAAGGGTTGTATCTCCTGACCCTGCAATCAGCCGGTAAATCAGTCACGATGAAAGTAATGGTACGCCATTGATCTGAGAGGCTAAGAAGTACAAAAGGCGGATTCCTCCAGGAGTCCGCCTTTTATTTTTGTTTCTGATTTGAAATCAGTCTTTCCCGCCTTTCTCTCCTACAAAATGATCCTTGTCGTCTTTGAACAGGACATTGAAAGTGGTCAGACTGCCGTAAATCCGCGTCAGATACTGTTGCAGATTGATTTTTTCTTCTTCTGAGAGCTTATCGTGGGCGTTTATCCTCTGTTCCATCACGCGTAAACGGTCACGAAGCATTATGATCTTGTTGAAGAACACATCAATTGGCACTTCTTTCGACGATAAGCCGGAATTGCCCGGTTGAAGAATCATTTTTCCGCCGATCCATTTCTGTCCCAGCGGAACAGTTTCCTGCAAATCACTATGCCGTTTGATAATCTGCGTCAGAATGCGTTCGACATCCGATAAACTGACCAGATCAGTATCGGGTTCTACCGCATCGGTCACTTCCAGTGCATTGAAGTTCTTTGAAATTTCTACCGGACCTTTCTCGATGAAGACTACCGAATATGTTTTGTTCTTTACATTAATCACTACACCTGAACCAAATTCCGGGTGTTTTACGCGTGAGCCGATACCAATATCTCCTTCGTGCATTGTATGTATATTTGTATTGCTGCAAATGTAAAAGTTTCACAGATGATTCTGACCATCCATCCACGTAATCCTGAACCGAGAAAAATTACAGAAATTGTTCATCTGCTAAAGAAAGGAGGGGTGGCTGTTGTTCCCACTGATACTATTTATGCGTTCATATGTGACATCCGGCAATACCGGGCTTTTGAAAAAATCTGCCGGTTGAAAGGCGTAAAACCTGAGAAAGCGAATTTTTCAATGATGTGTGGAGATCTGAGTAATATCAGCGTTTATGCAAAACCGTTTGACCGTAGTGTGTATAAAATATTAAACAAAGCATTACCCGGTCCCTATACATTTATTCTGGAGGCCAGCCATGAAGTTCCTTCGCTTTTCCGGTCCAGAAGGAAGACGATCGGCTTACGCGTTCCCGATCATCCGATAATACAGGCTATTGTGAACGGACTTGGAAATCCGTTAATCGTTACCTCCTTGCATGACCTTGACAGTATTCGTGAATATCCGACGGACCCCTTAGAAATTGCGGAAGAATGGGAGAATACGGTAGATGTAGTGGTAGATGGGGGTGCAGGAAGTATTATACCATCCACGGTGATTGATTGCACAGGTGATGCGCCTGAACTGGTGAGGGCAGGGGCAGGGGATACCGGTATTTTGTAAAGGCTGCTTGTGAATTTATTTTATCCGGGGGATACCCGGTTATAGATTATTTTTCTTTCTTGCAATCAAAATACACCCCATGATCAGAAGAATCTTATCCCTTGTTATGCTGATTCTCCCTTTGGTAGTATCCGCTCAAATCCCCTGTAATACCACTGCTAAATTCCGGGTAATCGGAGATGGACCTAATATTTTCAGTACTTCCAACAACCGGCTGAATCCATTGTCTTATGACTCAATAACGCAGTCGTTACTGTTCATTCACAGAACAAATCCACTTGTCAGTGGCGGAAACAGCAGTGATCTGCGGTATGATTTGTCGGTCGATACCGGCAATACCTGGGTGGTCAACAAAGGGGTGTTGAACCCAACAAACACTAATTCGAATGGTGCCCGCTATCCTCAGGTGGTGAATCATCATCCTTCCGGTAGCAGTTCTATCAACAATAACTATGCGCTGTATTATGCCCCTACGGTAGGTACAACCTGGAATGGTTATGTATCGGGCGTTCGTAAACTTGATAATTCAGTGAATACCGAAGTCTATAATCAAGTGGGTAATCTGCCGAATACGCTTATCCCGGGAGGACTTTGTAAAGGAACAAGTACTGCATTCTGGACCGTAGATGCAGTCGCTACAACCACCGCCAATGTATTTTCAGGCTTACGCGTGATGAAAGGTACCTGGAGTGCAGGCAATATCACCTGGGCGCTTAAAACGACCTTAACACCTGCTTCCACGTTTCAGATGGCTGATTGGAATATTGCATTTGATCCTTCCGGAAAAAAAGGTTGGATTGTTTTTCTTTCAAAACTCACTGGAATCGATCTGCAATACACCACGGTTTTTTATAAGACAACCGATGGCGGTAATACCTGGACCGGACCGATTCAGGTGGATTTATCCGCATTTCCGGCTGTACAGTCACAGGTGCCAGCTGGTTTATGGGCAACCACTGCCTTTCAAACGGATCTTGCAGTAGATCAGTTTGGAAATCCGCATGCATTGGTTCAATGTGGCAGTGGAGATGGTACCAACTATTCTATTTTTACTTCCAATGCGATGGCGATGTTTGATATTCACTACAACGGTTCAGCCTGGCAAGCACAGTTTCTCGCAACAGCGTACACGCTCAGAGGGAAAGTTGGGAATAGTATCGAAAATAATACACACGATACCGAACCACAGGTAAGCCGCTCTCTCAATGGTGATATTCTTGCTTTCTCCTGGACAGATTCTTACGGAGCATTAGGTGGTGATAACCTGACACCGGATTTGTATACAGTGTATTATTCTGCTACCAATAATTCCTACTCGAACCTGTACGACTACACCAGTTGCACCTCTGAAGCCGGCCAGATTTATTTTCCCAGGGTGTCTCCAACGATGATACGAAAAGGTGCCGGGAGATATCAGTTGCCGGTGGTCTATACTCGTCTGAATGCGTCCGGTAGTGAACTCGACCCGGTGCAGTATATCTTCCTGGACGATCTCTATGTGGACGTTTGTTCATTTGCACCGGTTAATGCCACATTGAATTCTACATTACCGGTAAGTGTTTGTCAGGGAGATACCACATCGTTAACCACGATACTTCCGTACAGGAGTTATCAATGGTCGAATGGGTACACAAAATCCAAACTGTTTACTACCACTTCAGGTGCATTTAATGTTACCGTAACGAATGGTTCCGGTTGCAAAGGAACAACGTCGGTGATTGACGTAACGGTTCAGCCTTCTCCAGCCGTGTCGATCGCTGCGAATGGCAATCTAACTTTTTGTACTGGTGGAAATGTTGTATTGACGGCAACACTTTCACCGGGTACATCCTGCCAATGGAAAAAGAACAATGTAAATATAGCTGGCGCTACTGCAACCAGCTTTACAGCTACTGCTTCCGGAACTTATACCTGCCTGGCTACTAACACATGCGGTTCAACAACATCCAATTCGCTTACTGCTGTTAAGAAAGCGAGCCCAACAGCAACAGTTTCTCCATCTCCATCAGTCAGTATATGTGCAGGAGATACTGCTGTGCTCACTGCTAATACGGTCAATAATGCAACTTATCAATGGTTAAAAGGTGTGAACCTGATTGCCGGAGCAACAGCCACTGTTTTCAAGGCTACCGCAGCAGGAAGCTATAAAGTCAGAATTACATCATCGGCCGGATGCAGTAAAACCTCAACGGCTACTACTGTTTCTATCAACTGCAGGGAAATGGAGCAGATGTCTGATGTTGGTGTTGAATTTTATCCGAATCCTGCATATGACGAACTTACGTTTGATGTAAAAAACAGATCATCCGTTGGTGAACTTATGGTCACGAATGCACTAGGTCAGGTGGTTTACCGTATGAAGATGGATGCGGAGAAGCCGGAACGGATTTCTGTCGCTACTTGGGCATCAGGTGTTTATTTTGTGAGTGTCATCGGTGATCGTGAGTTCGCTCCGCAAAAGCTGATTATCTCACATTGATGTCAAGACTTGAAAATTGGTTACAGGGCGCAGCAATGCGCCTTTTTTATTGTTCCAGTTGCCTGTAGGCAGCAGCAAGATATTTTACGATATCTCCGGACTGCATGGCATAGGCAGAATGATCTTCCTTGCAAAGGTCGCCCGCTAATCCATGCAGATACACTCCGAGTAAGGCTGCTTTCATCGGTGAGAGTCCTTGTGCAAGGAGTCCTCCCAATATTCCGGTGAGTACATCACCGCTTCCTGCTTTTGCCATGCCGTTATTCCCGGTTGGGTTGAAAAACAATTGTCCGTCGGGACACGCGATGGCAGTGAATCTTCCCTTAAGCACCAGAAAGCAATTATAGCGTTTGGCAAATTCACACTGAAGTTGCGTTCGGCTGAATGGGCTCGCTGTTTTTCCAACCAGTCTGGCAAATTCACCGGGATGGGGGGTGAGGATACTTCCGGCAGGGAGAAAACCAAGCCAGGTAGGATTGTCGGCGAGAAGATTCAATGCATCAGCATCTATCACAAGAGGTGAATCAGCATCCTGTATCAGCCGTTTGAGCACATTACCGGTTTCTTTTTCACGGCCGATTCCAGGGCCTATGGCAATACCGGTAAACCGACTGGTCTGTACAGGTTCTTCCAGGTATTCTGTTCCGGGATCAGCCATCACCATCGCTTCGGGAACAGCTGTCTGTAAAGGGATCACTGCACATTCCGGCGCCCTGACTGTGACCATTGCGGCTCCGCTTCTCAGTGCAGCTCTGGCAGCAAGCACTGCGGCACCTGCCTTACCCTTAGATCCGGCTAACAGTAACGTATGTCCGAAGGTGCCTTTGTGACCGGACTGAGGTCGGAAAGGTAGCAGTGCCTGTATCGAGTTTTCGTCGGGTATAAAACCGAATGCCGGTGCATTCGCCAGGGAAGTTGGGTCCAGACCAATGTCAATGACTTCAAATCGTCCGATGTAGGGTTCGTATTCCGCGTACAGGAATACAGGCCGGGGCGATTGGAAAACGAGTGTGGTATGGGCTCTGATTACCGGTGCTTTTATGTCAGTATCCTGGTCGGCAAATAATCCGCTGGGAATGTCTATCGATAACACCATGCAGCCGGAACGGTTTATTGCTTCGATCATTTCCTGCGCGCTGCCTTGGGGTTGGCGGTTTAATCCTGAACCAAAAATCGCATCGATGATTAGCGTTCCCGGTTCAAACTGTGCGACAGGTTGCTGATGTGTGGATTGGGGCGTGATACTGGTTTCCTGAAGAAGTCGCTGTAGATTTTCGCTGAAACCGGCTGAAGGATTTCCTGTATCTTCGGTAATCCATACCGTTATATCTTTCCCTCTCTTCCACAGCTGTCGCGCAATGGCCAGTCCATCACCACCGTTATTACCTTTTCCGCAAACAATGCTGATGGGCCATCCTGCAGGAACCTGTTGCAGAATAAACGCTGTACAGGCGGAGGCTGCTCTTTCCATGAGTGCCAGCGATGAAACAGGTTCATGAAGAATGGTTGCCTGGTCGGCAAGACGAATCTGTTCTGATGTCAGTACTTTAATCACGCGTTGAGTTCATGGAGTTGTACTCCGGATAGTTCCGGTGCGGTAGCCAGTGCTTTTCCATCCCCATGGATGGTATACACCAGAGCGGCACGGGATTCAAGTATCGTATGGATCAGTGCAGGCCAGTCGGCATGGTCGCTCATCGGAAATGCGAAATCATAGCGACTGTGTTTTTCTTCCCAACCGGTAGCGAACGCCCGTAAAAAGTGTTTGCCCGGCCGGAAATTCAGTAGCACCGGCGGTGGAACCAGATAAATTATTTTCTGCTGGTGTTTGAAAGCTTCACGCTTATAGGGTTCCCATGTTCCGAGTGAAAATCCCTGCTGTTCGTAGACTTTATGGTAAGGAACTATTTTCGGGTGAACCATAATCCGTACTTCCGGAAAATGTGTGCTGATCAGCCGGGTGAGCCGTTGTGCTTTGCCCAGACTGTATGCTCCGATCATAAGGTTTACATCATTTACTTTATTTAACAACGGAAGTAGTGATTCATCGTCAGGGTGGCGTTTCCCCGGCTGGGCAAAAGTGGTTTCAGTGATGAAAACATCACAGGGCACCAATTCAAATGGTTCGCAGCTTGGATCAGGCTGGCGTTTATAATCGCCGGTATAAATCAGCGATTTCCCCTCTCTCATCCATTTGACCTGTGATGAACCCAGCATATGGCCTGCGGCATGCAGGCTGAAGGGAATACCCTCGAGGTCGAATGATTCACCAAAGTTTTTTGTATGGAGACGGCGGGCAGGATATCTGAACCTGCTCAGAATAAGCGCTGCAGTTCCAGGACTGCAATAAACATTTTCATGACCCTCTACGGCATGATCTCCGTGGGCATGGCTAATGATAGCATGCGCAACAGGTACGAGAGGGTCAATATAAATTTCGGTTCCGGGGATCCGGTAACCATGGATGGTATGAATTAAAGGCAGGTTGCTCACTGTTCGGGAGTTGTTAAAGACCTGTGAATGGTCAATATATGGGGAATGATTAGAGTGCTGTTGTCGTTGTCAATGATATCGGTGGCAAGTGTACGCTTTTTTTCGGAGGGCCATTGCCGTGAGATGATCTTTCTTATCTCTTCTGATGTTCTTCCATCACGTTTTCTCACCCGTTCAATACGTATTTCCTCAGGAGCATCTACCAGAATAATCCGGTCACAATCCTTCCAGTGCCCTGATTCAAAAAGTATCGCTGCTTCCCGCAGTACATAACGAGATGAAGTTTGTTTCTTTTTCCAAGTGTCAAAGTCACTGGCAACAAAGGGATGTATAATCGCATTCAGCTGCTGCAGTTCCGTTTCATTCTGAAAAACCCTGGATGCTATCAGTGATCGGTCCAAACGTCCGTTCACATCATAGGACGATTTTCCGAATAGCCCGGTCACCGCTGTGCGAATGGTTGTGTTTTCTTCGGTCAGTCGTCGGGCAACATCATCTGCATAATAAACAGGTACTCCCAACAGGGAAAATACACGGCAAACCGTACTTTTTCCACTACCGATTCCACCAGTTATGCCAACTGTTTTCATTCTTCAATAACCCGCTTTTATCACTCTGTTTACAACGAATGGTTCGATGGAGATGGATGAAGCCCAGTAAGGTGCATGAGTAACCTGTACAAGAACCTTGTCTCCGTTTACTGATGTGTCACCCGGGGTGATCAGAAAGAGATCCGGATGTGTTAACCTGAACTTACTCAATGGAACCTTGCAGTTTAAGCGCACCGTGGATGGAAGATACTGTTCATTTACGGCTTTTTGTTTATTGCGGACAGGCACATCCAGACTCATTTCTGTAGCTTTTTCAACCGGTAAATAATACCAGAAGGTAGTAGCAGCTAAATGGTATTCAGTGCCGGGCAATTGAACTTTCACTTGACGGAAAATGTCGCGGTCAATCTGATTTATTGTAAAAGGTACAGTCAACAAGTTGTTCAAAGAGTCCGGTATTGGTAAGGAAGAAAACAAGGTGACTGTATCAGGCTGAATAACGGCTGGACCACCGGCAAGATGAGTGGGTTTAAACAATAACCGGGCAGCGGGCTTCACGCTGACTTTCTTTGAAAATAACAGACGTCCGGATAATAGTATTTGTTCAGGGGCATAGGATGTAATCTGCAGGTTTCCATTAAAATCTTCCAGTACAGGCCGTAGAACGTCAACGGAAGAAATAACGGTGTCTCTGCTTTGAACAGACATACTTTTTGGAACAATACGAAAGCCTCTTAATGCAGAAGAAAGACGCATGAGGTAAAAGCCCTTGCCTTGAACAGTAATGCGGAGTTTTGAAGGAAGGGATTGATCAGCAGTCGTTTCGGTGGTTTTAAAATAGCGGATCGGAATTTCAAAGGTGGTTGTATGTTCCTTGCTTAGTGCATTTATCGTCCAGATTACTGTTGAAAGCAGAACAAAGAGCAGGAAGGTGGCTGCCTGTTTGTTACCACCTGAAAGCTGGGAGAAATAGTTCCGGATACTCATACGGGCCTAAATTACCGAAAGAGCAAGGATAATTGACATAGATTAAAAGGAAATAAAAACGGGACCTTGTTGAAAGTCCCGTTTCACCATCATGGGTTATGAGAGGGTTATTTTTTCTCTGGTGCCGGACTGCTATACTGCTTTGTGGCTTCAGCCGAAATCGCCGTCTTTTCTATTTTAACCTTTGTATTGGTATCTATTTCAAGGATAAAGGTGGTTTCATTAACTTCCAGTACTTTACCATGTACACCTCCGATGGTGACCACTTTATCGCCTTTTTTAATGCTTTCCTTGAATTCTTTTTCCTGCTTGGCCTTCTTCATTTGCGGGCGAATCATAAAGAAGTAAAACACAACGATAATCATTACAATCATGATCAATTGTTGTGCGGCGCCGCCTCCGGCTGGGGCCTGTAGTAGAATGTGAAGTAGGTTCATTGTTTTATGGTAAGGGGTTAAGGATTGATTTTTTCGTTGATTTTAATAACCTCTCCACTGATTGTCAGTACTTTGGTGGTGGGAGAAGTATTGGCGAGGATAGTAATGTCTTTGACTACCTGACCGGCGATACCTGCGCTGCGAAAGGTTACAGAGATAACACCTTCATCACCCGGTGCTACCGGTTTTTCGGGGTATTTGGGTTGCGTACATCCACAGGAGCCTTTTGCCTGAGTGATTATAAGGTCAGCATTACCAACGTTTTTGAATTTGAAATCGTGGGTAATTTCATCGCCTGAATTAATAGTACCGAAGTCAAAATTACTTTCAGCGAACTCAAATTTCGGGTGTTTTTCTTCGGTTTCGTTACCGCTTGCGGTTGCTGAAATATTCACAACATCCGGAGAGATTTTCTCCTTTTCTCCTTGCTCTGTTTCGTTTTTACAAGACAGGATGAACGTGCTGATGAGACAACAATAAGTGATGATTCTTTTCATGGTTTTCATTCTACAAGTCCGCGTCCGGATTTTTGAATTTTCCCTTGTTCTTTTAACTCAATAACGAGTTTGTCAATGACACCGTTGATGAATGCTTTGCTGTTTGGTGTACTGTAATCTTTTGAAATATCGATATATTCGTTTATGCTCACTTTCACCGGAATAGAAGCGATATTTATAATTTCGCATAAAGCCATCTTCATCAGAATAATATCTACCATGGCAATCCTTTCGGCGTCCCAGTTTTTGGTTTTTTCAGAGATCAGCTGCTGGAAATAGCTGTCATCACGTATCGTCTTCTGAACCAACTCCTGCATAAAACGAATATCATCTTCTTCGTCTTTAAAAAGTGGAAGCAATTGAAACTGACCTTCCGCTTTTCCTGTATCCAGTGTCCGGTTGATCATGGTTTCAATCATATCCATACTTTCTGCCCAGTAAATATTTTTTTCCTCGAGCAGATGAGGGATGAAATCTGTTTTACTGAAGAACTCCCTGCTCATCCATTTTACAAAGGTGGTTTCCTCTTCTTTTGAATGGTTGCCCCGGGAACTGAAAGTAACATATTCTTCCTGTTGGCGCAGATGGGTGAATGCTTTTTTAACCGCATCGGTATCCTGCTGCCAGCTGATCTTTTTCTTTTTTATGTGGTCTGAAAAAGCCTTATTCGTTTCCAGCCATTGAATCAGCGAAAGTTGCTTTAAGGTGCTGGTTGCGGTTTTCTTTTTACCGGTTACAACAGAGGCCGGGACATCATCATAATACATCTGTTCCTGATGGGAAACCTCCAGGAAGAATTGTAAAATGGTAAGATAAAGTTCAAATATTTTTTCTGTTCCGTTGAGCAGTTCCTGTTCGGTTCGCCGGATATCTTTCGGATCGGATTGGTAATAGGCATACAATGCCTGCATGACGCGTATGCGTAGGTGCCTTCTGCTTAACATGGAATGGAAGAACGTGGTTGTGAACGGAGATTCCGCAATTACATACTGGATTTCACTTTGCCAATGTCGGCGATACGCTTCTCCGCCATTGCCTGAGCAGCAGCTTGCGTATAGGTGCCTTCTTCTCTCGCTTTTTTGTGGATTTCAAGAGTAACATCGTAAATATGCTCGGTTTGAGAGAGGGCACGCTGACGATTGTAACCGATGAGTTCTGAATAAACGTTGATAAGACCACCTGCATTAATCAGGAAATCGGGAGCATAGATGATCCCTTTTTCTACCAGCATTGGACCATGGATCGTTTCTTCAGCGAGCTGATTGTTCGCCGCTCCGGAAATGATCTGGCAACGTAAACGGGAGATATTTTCGGTGTTCAATGTCGCACCAAGCGCACATGGAGCATAGATATCCATTTCCATGTCGTATACTTTGTCAGGAGCGATGACCTGCGCACCATATTCTGTGCTTACTTTCTTCAGTTGTTCTTCGTTAAGATCGGTAATGAAAACCACAGCACCTTCTTTGCGGAGGTTTTTGACAAGGTTTTCACCTACATGGCCAACTCCCTGAACGACTACCTTTTTACCGTTGAGGCTATCATTTCCCCAGGCAAAATGTGCGGAGGCCTTCATACCCATATAAACCCCATAGGCAGTTACCGGAGAAGGGTCTCCACCACCACCCATTGATTCAGGTAAGCCTGTTACGTGTTTGGTTTCCATCGACACATACTCCATGTCTTTTGTGCTGGTGCCCACATCTTCCGCAGTAATGTATTTGCCACTCAGGCTATTAACAAATCGTCCAAACTTACGAAAGAGTGCTTCTGATTTATCCTTCCGGCTATCTCCGATAATTACCGCTTTGCCACCACCCAGGTTCAATCCTGAAATTGCGGCTTTGTATGTCATTCCGCGAGATAGACGTAGAACGTCATTAACGGCTTCACCTTCAGAACTATACATCCACATACGGGTGCCTCCGAGTGCAGGTCCTAATACCGTGTTGTGGATGGCAATGATGGCGCGAAGGCCTGTTTCAGGATCGTTACAAAAAACAACCTGCTCGTGCCGGCTGCCTGATATACTATTAAAAACATTGGTGTTTACAGGCGCTGACGCTGCCTTTACTTCTTTCACATCGATCATGAAACTTCTGTGTTTTGAGAGGGGCAAAGGTAGGTTTTTTCTGCTGTAAGAGACAAAATAAATGTTGCAGAACTGATATATCTTATCTCTCTTGTCGCCCCACCCGTTGAAACAGGTCTTTTTTATTCTTTGATAGAACGATTGATGTGAAAGGAATTGTTCAGGTTTCGTTGGTGAGAGGAAATTAAAATCATTTAGAAATCAACTATATGTAATATCCTAAGTTAGGCTGGAATAAGAATCCCTCAACAGCCGTTGAAGCTTTTGGGTGTTTCTACCGGGAATATCGGGAATAAGTATCTTTGAACCGGTATCGTGAATTCAGGCAGAAGAATGACGCTTGTATTTGAAAATCAACTGGAAAGTGAAGGAGTTAAGGTCGCTCAACGCATATTTTCTGAAGTATAAATGGCATTTGCTGGGTGGAATCGTGTTCGTTACCATCTCTAATCTGTTTGGAATTTTCCCTGCTCAACTGACCCGGAATGCTCTGGATGTAGTGGCCGCAAATATTGATACTTACCGGCTTGCCGGTGGATTTGAGGTGAGTCAGGAATTGTACAAGTCTCTAATTTACAATGTTTTATTGTTTGGGGTGTTGGTGATTTCTATGGCTCTGGCAAAAGGGTTGTTTATGTTTTTTATGCGCCAGACAAT
>WBZT01001173.1_pt1 | contig 19612 bp, 21 predicted proteins | sample 5204241 | NCBI WGS metagenome assembly WBZT01 (sample SAMN12344358, study PRJNA552823) | activated sludge metagenome | biome: Activated sludge suspended growth; feature: Nitrification reactor; material: Wastewater; isolation source: activated sludge from nitrification reactor of wastewater...
CATGGCGTTCGAGAAACTCGGCGAGCCGTTCATCCGCGACCTCATCGCCGATGTCTTTGCGCGTTGGGGCAAGGTTGTGACGTGGCCTGATCCCGGTAGCAGCCGACGTGAGGAGGCTCAAACTCCCGCTGCGGCCACCGAGCATCAGAGCCTCGTTACCTCGGCTACTACGACTGAGGTGGAGGAAGCCCTCACTGATCCGATGGGTTCGCCGATTCCAAAACTAATCGTGTGACCGATGCCGCCATCAACCATTTAACTTTTAACCAATCATGAGCAACGTCCTCAACTGGCAACTCGGTCGCGAGATGGAATACCCCTACGAAGCGGCGTATCCCGACCAACAGTTCGCCTTCATCTTCAACATCAACCGCTGCATCGGCTGCCAGACCTGCACGATGGCCTGCAAGTCCACATGGACCTTCTCCAAGGGCCAGGAATACATGTGGTGGAACAACGTCGAAACGAAACCTTACGGCGGCTACCCGCATCATTGGGACGTGAAGACGCTCGATTTGTTGGAGCAAGCGAATCCTGGTGGACAAAATTGGGGCGGCAAACCCGAGGATGTGAAAGCGCCCTACGGCAAGTTCAACGGCAAAACGATTTTCGAGGCGACGAAAACTTTCATCGGACCGGAAGGCGCGAACCGCGCGCTCGGCTACCTGCCCACCGACGAAGAATGGTCCGCGCCGAATCGGTATGAAGATCATCCGGTCGGCAACGAGAAGGGCGTGAAGGGCCAATACTTCAAGGGCGGCGAGTTGTTGCCCGAGCACAAGACGTGGTTCTTCTACCTCGCGCGCATCTGCAATCATTGCAGTTATCCGGCGTGTCTCGCCGCGTGCCCGCGCAACGCCATCTACAAGCGCCCCGAGGACGGCATCGTGCTGATCGATCAAGAACGCTGCCGCGGCTACCGCAAGTGCATGGAGGCGTGCCCCTACAAGAAGACGTATTATCGCGGCACAACCCGCACGACGGAAAAGTGCATTGGTTGCTTCCCGCGCGTGGAAGGCAAAGATCAAGCGGGTCATGGCTTGCCGATGCAAACTCGGTGCATGGCCTCGTGCATCGGCCACATCCGCCTGCAAGGTTTGATCGAGTTGAACAAAGACGGCACGTGGAAAGAAGCGCGCAACAATCCGCTCTATTACCTCATTCACGTAGCGAAAGTCGCGCTGCCGCTCTATCCGCAATTCGGCACCGAGCCGAATGGTTATTACATCCCGCCGCGCTGGGTGTCGCGTCCGTATCTGCATCAGATGTTTGGGCCGGGCGTGGATGCCGCCATCGAGAAATATTCCGCGCCCGACCGCGAATTGCTCGCCGTGCTCCAGCTTTTCGGCAAAGACCAGCGCATCTGCCACCGCTACGAAATCAAGGAAGGCCCGAAGGTGTTCGAGACGGAAGTGCGCGGCAAAAAATTCGTGATGTATAACGACACCATTATTGGCTACGCGAAGGACGGCACGAAGATCATCGAAACCACCGTCGAAGAACCCCTGCACGTGCGGGACGCCAAACATGCCAACTCGATCTGAACCTCAATTGCGCGGCGAATGGGCCGCCAAGACCGATACACCTCGACGTTCGGTGTTTGGAAACTATCGCGCGGATGGTGCGCCGCTCTCCGAGCCGGCGCGTCCCGAAGCGAATCCCAAACGCGCCAGGTCGGAGAACGGCGCTCCGTTGCAGGCCGCGATTGACCTCGCTGTGGCGCGTTCGTTCATCCATCGCTTCCTCGCAAAAGCTTACGAAGACTGTACGCCTGACGGTTGGGCGTGGCTGTGCGCGCCAGGCACACGCCAAAGCATCACCGCGGCCAGTAACTTTTGCGGAATAACCGCGTTGGCAGACTCGGTGTTTTGGTCGAGCGAGTGTCAGTCGTTCCACGATGCCTACGTTGCTACGTTCGGCCACGCCGCACGCGGCGGCTGTCCGCTGAACGAGATCGAATACGGCGACATCAAAGCCGACCCGCTGTTCCAGCCGCATCGCCTCGCCGATCTCGCGGCGTTCTATCGCGCGTTTGGCCTCGAAGTCACCGAAGATGCGGGCGAACGTCAGGACCACATTTGCCTCGAACTGGAATTCATGTGCGTCCTAGCGGCGAAGGAAGCCTACGCGTTGGAGCACCAACTCGATGCCGACCAACTCGCCCAGTGCCGCGACGCGCAGAAAAATTTCCTTCGTGAGCATCTGGGCCGCTGGACGCCGGCGTTTACTCGCCGACTGGCCGCCGCAACCAACCAACCAGCCCTTCGCGCCTTGGCCGAGTTCACCCGCGCGTTTATCGAATCCGAATGCGCCCGTTTCAACGTGACGTCGGGCATCGAAGAACTGGCGCTGCGGCCCGTGGACGATGCCGCTGATCGCATGTGTGACTCTTGCGGCATCAACAACCTGCCGCCGGGCGCTCTTGCCACGACTTAAAACATGCAGCTGCGTTACGACGAGGATTTCATCGAAGCCGCCGTCTTCCTTTGCGCGAGTGGGCGACGCAAGGGCGTGCCCGCGCTGCAAATCGCCCGCTTCCATCGGGAGCGCGAGAAACTTTATGCCATCCTCGATCCCGACGCGCGCAATACCGCGTTCTTCAAGCTGCATCTCGACTGGTTTCGCGAATGGGGCTTGGAGCAGCCGCTGACGGACATGCTCAAGGAGTTCCCGCTGGCGCGCGAGCAACTCGGCGTGCTTGCCGTCCGCAAGACTACCGGCAAGAACGACGAAGGCGCAGAACTCTATGTGAACGAAGCAGGTCAGCGCACCGGCTTGGTCGCGCTCCGGCTGGAACGGCTAACGAACGATGCGGCGCTGCACGATTATCTCCGCCATGAGTTCACTCATCTGCACGACATGCTCAATCCGGCGTTCGGCTACTCTCCCGCGCTCGATTTGCCCGGGCTCAACGCCGCGCAGAAGCGTTTGGCCCGCGAGCGTTATCGTCTGCTCTGGGACATTACGATTGATGGCCGTCTCGATGCCACCGGCCACACGCCGATGCAGACTCGCGAGCAGCACGCTGCCGCGTTTGCGCGCGGTTATTCGTTTTGGCCAGAGCAAAAACAGGCGGAGACATTCGGTCTGCTCTGGCGGAACACCGCTCCACGCCACCCCGATTTCCTCACGCTTATCGCCGACCCGCGCGGCTTGCGTGACGCGCATCGCCCCGCACCCGGTGCTTCGTGTCCGTTGTGCGATTTTCCGACGTTCAACTGGGCGGACGCGGAAGCGCTGTCGGCGGAGATCGTTACCCGCATCGTGGGAGAATTTCCTTTTTGGACGCGCCAACAAGGCCTTTGCAATCGTTGCCTGGAAACCTACGAAGCCGTGGTCGATGCGTGACCGTTTTCCAACGAATCCTGCAAGGCCGGTCTGCGTTCTCGCGGGTTCCGGCTGTTCCGCCACCGGTGAATTAGCCGATCACACCGCGCGCCGATTGCAGAAAATGGGTGCGGCGAAGATGAGTTGTCGCGCGGGTGTGGGTGGGCGCATCCCATCCATCATGCCGACTGTGCAAAAGGCGCCGGGCATTCTGATGATTGATGGCTGCCCGCTGGAGTGCGGCGCGAGCGGGTTGAGCAACGCGGGCTTCACATACTTCAAACAACTCAAGCTCCACGAATTCGGTGCGCGCAAGAACGACGGGGGGCCGGCGGACGAAACCACGCTAGCGCGGTTGGTGGATGCAGCCTTGCGTTTGTTGCCACATCGTTCTTAGCTTGCCAACTCCATGATGTGTATCGAACTCTTATTTATCTCTCCGGGCCACAATTTCGTGGGGCATCATGGCGGGCCGCCGGGAGAGCATCCGCTCCTGCTCATGGAGCAGGTGGAGTGCGTTGCCGGTCGTGGACTGCGAGGCGACCGTTACTGCGAGCGCGAGGCGGGGCACAAAGGCCAGATCACTTTCTTCTCACTCGATGTGTTCGACGCGCTTCGCCGCGAGATGAATCTGCCGGACGCCCGGCCGCAAGCCACGCGCCGCAACGCCTTCATGCGCGGCGTGGATTTAAATTCCCTGATCGGCAAACAGTTCGAGATCCAAGGCGTGCGGTTCGAGGGGGTGGAGGAAAGCAAACCTTGCAACTGGATGAATCTCGCGGTTGGGCCCGGCGCACGCGAGTGGCTTCAGGGGCGCGGCGGTTTGCGTTGCCGGATCCTTTCAGACGGAGTTCTGCGAGTTCGTCCGCGGCCCGGCTCGGATTAGCGCTGCCGCACACGTCGCGCATTGGTCGGTGGCCGGACAGATCAGCGCAGAAGCAGTTGGAGCGGCTCAAAGTGACCGGTCGCCTTCCGCGGCCAGCCAGTGTTGCCCCGGGCGCGTGGTCCGCCGCAACGATCGTTTCGCCATAAGACTTGGCGTGGCGGCGAATTCTTTCTACGCTCGACGACGTTCATGTCGTCGGAATCCATCCTAACGCTGGCGGTGGTGGTGGTGGCTGCGGGCGCGAGCTTTTTTTTTGCGCTGGCGGAAACGGCATTGTTCTCCCTTGGTAAATGGCGGGTGCGACAACTGGCTGTGCAGGATCCGCGTCAGGGTGGTTTGGTGGAACGCCTGCTGGAACGCTCGGCGGATTTGCTGGCGACGATGGTGCTGGGGAATACGTTCGCCAACGCCGCCGTCTGGGGCGTGGGTTTGTGGCAGGCCTTCAGCGGGCAGTGGCCGTTATGGCCGACGGCGGTGGGGCTGCTGGTGGTGACGATTTTTTGCTGCGAGGCCCTCCCCAAAACGCTGGCGGTGCGCCGGCCCGAGGTGTGGGCGTTGCGCGTGGCGTCGCCCCTGTGGTTCTTCCAACGGCTCACTTTGCCGCTGCGCTGGCTGGCGCAGAAATTGGACGAGTTCATTTTGCGCGTCACCGTGCCGCAGTCGTTCAAACCGATGACGGCGCTCACGGATGCGGATTACCAGGAGTTGATCGAGTTGGCGGCCCAGCAGGGCGCGCTGGCGCAATCCGAGAAGGAGATCATTCTCCAGATCATCAGTCTCGACCAGCGCGCGGCGCGCGAAGTCATGAAGCCACGGGCGCGGATGGCTTGCATTCCGGATGACTTGTCGCTGGAGGAAATGCTCGCCGCGGCGCGCAAGTTCCGGCATCGCCGGTTGCCGATGTTCGACGAAACCCCGGACACCATCGTGGGCATCCTCAACACGCGCGCCCTGCTGCTGAATCCCTCGGCCGATCTCTCCGAAGCCATTGAGTTCCCTTCCTTCGTGCCGGAGTCCATGAACCTGCTGCAACTGCTCAAGAGTTTGCAGCGGCAAAAACGTGGCATGGCGATTGTGCTGGATGAATTCGGCGGCACAGCGGGACTGGTCACGCTGGAGGACATTCTCGGCGAATTGGTGGGCAGCATCCGGGGCGAGGTCCAGCACGGCGGGTTCGTGATGGAAAAACTCGGTCCGGGGCGATGGCGCGTGAATGGCACGATGCGGCTCGACGATTTCCGGCGCGAACACCCGGCGATCGGGGAGATGGCTGAAGTCGAAACCATGGGCGGTTTGTTGACGCACTTGTTGGGCGTCGTGCCGGCGCGCGGGGAAACGACCGTGTTTCGCGGGTTGAAACTCACCGCGCAGGTGGCGGAGGAACGTCGCGTGCGGGAACTGCTGGTGGAGCAAATCAAATGAACCTGACGCTGCTCAACTGGGGTCTGCTGGCAGCGCTCCTGGCGTGCTCGTTTCTGCTCTCGGGCATGGAGGCGGGCGTGTTTGCCCTCAGCCGGCTGCGCATCCGGCAGTTGACGCGCACGGGCCAGCGCTCGCCCAAGGTGCTGCAAGGTTTCCTTGATCACCCGGAGAATTTTCTGTGGACGATTTTTGTCGGCAACACGCTGGTGAATTTCGTCATCCTCGGGCTGGCGGTGGCCTGGTTGCACGGCTGGTTCGCGGGCCGCGTGGGGATTTTCGCGCTGCTCTTCGCGCTGGTCGTCTTTCTGTTCTACGCGCTGTTCGATTTGCTGCCGAAGATGCTGTTTCGCCGCTTCCCGAACCGGCTGTGTCTTTTCTCCGCCGTGCCGTTTAGTTTCCTGCACGTCGGGCTGCGCCCGCTGGTGGGGCTGGTTGAGTGGGCGTCGCAACGCCTCCTGACCTGGACGGGCGGAACGGTTTTCTCCGGGCACCTGTTCGGCAATCGCGAGGAACTGCGGCTGGTCATGCAGGAGTCGGCGCAGGTGCTGACCTCCGAAGAACGCGGCATGGTGAATCGCGTCCTCGATCTCCAGACGCTGACCGTGCGGCAGGTGGCCACACCTATCGCGCACACCGTGACGGTGGAGGCGACCGCCACCGTGCGGGAAGTGCTGGACCGCGCGCGGGAGCAGATGTTTTCGCGGCTGCCGGTTTGGGAAGGGCGGGCGGGCGGGCGCCGTATCACGGGGTTGGTCTCGGTGGAGGCGATGTTGTTCCGGCCGGACCTGGATACCACGCGCGCGGTCGGCACGCTGGTCGAGCCCGCGTTGTTTTTGAATGAGGAAACGCGTTTGGAAGTGGCGTTGCGCCGGATGCAGCGTGGCGGCCAGCGGCTGGCCATTGTGTTGGGGCCGGATCACCGCGAGAACGGTGTCGTCTCGCTTGAGGATATTTTGAAAGTGGTCTTCGGGGAGGTGAAACTCTGATGGACTGGCATCAGGTCATGCTGCTCGGGCTGAAGCTGCTTGCCGTGCTGGTGCTGGTGGTGCTGAACGGTTTCTTCGTCGCCACGGAATTCGCGTTGGTCAAGGTCCGCCACACGCAACTAGCTCCGCTCGAGGCACGGGGCAACCGCCGCGCCGGCGCGGCCCGGCATGTCATTTCACATCTCGACGCCTATTTGAGCGCGGCGCAACTGGGCATCACGTTGGCGAGCCTGGGTCTGGGCTGGATCGGCGAACCGATCTTCGCCGAAATTTTGCAGCCGCTCTTTCGCGTGCTGGGCTGGATGGATGAATCGCACGAGACGCTGCGCGAGACGATTGCTTTCGTGGTCGGCTTTTCGTGCATCACCTTTCTGCACATCGTCGCCGGCGAGCAGGCGCCGAAGTCGTTTGGCATCCGCCAGCCGCTGAACACGGCCTTATGGGTGGCCTATCCGATGCGCGTGTTTCATTTCGTGGCGTATCCCTTCATCTGGCTGCTCAACGAAAGTTCATTGGGCCTGCTCCGGCTGTTCGGTTTGCAGCCGGCGCCGGAGCACGAGGGGGCGTCCTCGGAGGAGGAATTGCGCGTGCTCGTGGCGGATTCGCAACGGCATTTCGGCGCGTCGCAATTCAGCCGTGACCTCGTTCAGAACGCGCTCGAACTGCGGCATCGCATTGTGCGCGACGTGATGCGGCCACGGCCGGAAATCGCCGGGTTCAACACGGAAGCCAGTCTGAACGACTGCGTGGAACTGGCCGAGCAGACGCGGTATTCGCGTTTCCCGTTGTGCGAGGGCGGCGACGTGGACCGGACCCTTGGGGTGGTTCACCTGAAGGATTTGTATGCGTTGCGCAACCGGGCGAAGACCGCGGCGGAACTCCAGCCGGTGGTGAAGAAGTTGATTTACGTGCCGGAAACCGCGCGGCTGGAGCGGTTGCTGCAATTGTTCCTCGAACGCAAGCTGCACCTGGCGATCGTGGTGGACGAATTCGGTGGCACAGCCGGGATGGTGACCTTGGAAAACGTGTTGGAGGAACTGGTCGGCCAGATTCAGGACGAGTTCGATCAGGAGAAAGCCCTGCTGGTCCGGCGCGACGACGCGACATGGGATGCGGCGGGCGCGCTGCCGTTGCACCGGCTGGAGGAAGTCGTGCGGATTCCGTTGCGGCAGGAAGGCGTGACGACGACGAGCGGCCTGGTCACGGAGCGGCTGGGCGGTTTTCCAAAGGTGGGTGATTCACTAAGTCTTGGCGGGTTTGATTTGCGCGTGGAGGAAATGGATGGCGCACGCGTGGCCCGGTTGCGGATCGCGCGCCGCGCGGTGGCGACGGAAACGGCCGAGGACGCCAAGCCCGCCTGAACCGCCCACGCCATTTCCGGTCGGGCCAGACTGAATTACGGCCAGCATCCGGGCTGGCCTCACCAGCGCGCCCCGCGCACGGCAAACGCGGATGAAATCACCGCCAACGCCAGAATGTACGCCGTGGCCAACCACGCCTGCCGCAGGACCGTGCCGGAGGCGCAGAGCAGGAGCGCCAGCAGCCAGACCAACAACGGATGGTAATCCGGCGGGCGATTCGTGGGCCGGGCGCGCTTGTCAATCAACACCGGCGTGGCGAACGCCATGATCAGAATGGTCGTGACCAGCCAGCCGAGGAAGTTGGTGAGCGGCGCGCCGCACCAGGTCAGCGGCAGACGGGTGGTTTCCCAGAGCCAATACTGCTTGATCAGCCCGCCGAAGGGTTCGAGTGCCGCGGCAAGCAGGACGGTCAACAACGTGGTCAATCCCATCAACCACAGACCGTAGGCGCGCAGCTTTCGCCACGGGCGAAGAAGCAAGCGGGCCACGCCCCGGGAGTTGAGCACCACCAGAATCCAAAGCAATGGAAGGAACCATGCTAGGGTATCCAGCAATCGCGGGCCAGCGGCCTTGGTGAAATGGAAAGGACCGAATGGCATGGCGGTGGTGGCGCCGATCGCGTGGGCGAAGCTACCGATGGTGCCAATGATCGCGGCGGCAAACATCGTGTTTTGCAGCGGCAACTGGCGGGCGAGCGCGGTGAGCGTGGCCGCCGTGGCGGTGACGAGCAGCAGCGCCTCGGGCCACCCGGACTTGCCGGGGGCCTCACGGCCCGTCAGCAGGACCAGCACAAGCGTGAAGCTGCCAGCGGCCAGCCCGGAACAAAGCCAGTGGAAATAACGCCCGATCCGCTCGCCGGAGATCGGGGAGTACTTCGCTGGTGGGGCAGGGGATGGCTTCATGCAGGCGGCGCGAGCATAGTTCCAAAACTGGCGCAGAGAAGTGGAAAATGAGACAGCCAGTTGCCGGTTCGCGTCGCTTTCCGCTCGCGAATTGCCCGTGTCTGCGCGTTGGTGGAATTCCCTTGTTTCATGGCATCAAACTTGTTCTGCTCGCTGCCGCTGGAGAGAGTGTGAACTATGACCTTGGATGATGCCAATCAAGTGATCCGGGCGGCCATGGAGCAGATGGACGCGCGCTACGGCCGGATCGTTTTCAACGAATGGGCCGTGCTGGCGTTTCAGGACAAGGCCGGGCGCATTCTGAGTTACCACGGCCCGCGCAAGGAGGATTTCACCAAGAATTTCATATCCGATTTGGGCCCGCTGCGAGCGGAACTGACGGACGCCCGTTACAGCGTGGGCGATTTCGAATTCGCGCGGCACGCCGCCGGGACCAGGTTCGAGGCGTTCTTGATGTTGGGCAAGGGGGTTTACCTCATCTGCAATCACACGAATGCCTCGATGGACGACATCACCAAGGATCCGCGCTGGCTGGGAGCGCAGGTGCCGTTTGCGGAACTGAGTGACAAGATTCGCGCGAACCCGGTCGCGCACGCGCCCTGACGCGCGCCATTCGTCAGCGCAGCAGTCCCATCTTCAGAAAGTACCCGTAGGCGACCACCAACGCGAAGCCGGCGAGCCGGGGTAGTTTTCCAAATAACCCGACGCACAGCAGATGAAGGGCGGTTGCTCCGGCCAGGAGGTACACCCCGTTGAAAAATACGTTTGGCAGCTTGAGGGGATGAAACAGCGCGAACAGGCCGATGCACAGCGGAATGCAGATGTGTCCATCGCCGACTTGTGAGGTGTAAACGACCTCGGGTTTGCGCCGCCAGCCGTAATAAAGCGCGAGCAGCGCGTTCGGGAGCACCATCAGCCAGCCGCTCAACCAACCCAGGTTTTTCACGCTGAGGAAGCCGGCGTTCGCATGCTCCAGCCACTTCACGAGCCAGTCAATGCTCACGAAAGAGGCATAGGCGCCGGCACTGAGCAGAAGCAGATTCACGATCAAGCGCAACCCGCGGGTTTTGTTGCCGCGGGCCTTCGACTTGAGGACTTCGTAAACGTGGAAGCATTGCCAGAACAGGAACAACCCCACCAGCACCAGGCCCTCGTTGAAGTTGATCTGTCCGTCGCGGCCGAGCGCCCAGACCGCGCCGGTGAAAAACAACACCGCTGTCAAGGTCAGCAGCATGGACAGGCGATGCAGTTCCGCCGCCGGCGGGCCGCCACTTTTGGCGGGCTTGGTTTCCTTCGCTTTGGCTTTTTCCCTAGCCTGCCATAGGAGGGCGGGTAGGCCGATGAGCAGCGTGAGATTCGTGACGTTGTTCACCAGTGCGTTCGTCATCACCTCCCCGCCCGAACCACCCTTGCGCGCCATCAAGACGGCGAAGATGAGATTTCCGATGCCCGAGCAATACGGCATGATGAGCGTGCCCAGCACCGTGCCGTCGAATCCGCCGTCGCTCATGGCTTCGAGCCGCCAGATGATGAGGATCGAGGCGGCCACGAAAATGGCGAGGAACAGCCACGGCGCCGCAGGTCCGGTGCTTTCGATCTGGTGCAACCAGGAATTCAAGGCGCTGAGTTAACCAAGCGGTCGGCAGAGTGCCAAGCGGGATTCAGAAGCACATTCGGAAACACCAAACACCAAGCTTCCAAGAAGCTCCAACACCCAAATTCCATGGTCGCGGTCCCGGCGCTTCTGAGATTTGGAGCTTGGAGATTCGGGGGATCCTGGTCCTTGGAGCTTCACGGGGCACGCAGCTTTGCCAACACGTCAGCCGCCTTCGCTCCATAAATCTTCACCGTTTTGTGGCGCGAGGTCTGGCCGCGCAAAATCTGAATCTGGCTGCGCGGGCAATCGAAGGTTTCCGCCAGCAGGCGGATCACCGCCTCATTTGCCGCCGCGTCCACGGGCGGCGCGGTGACTTTGACGCGCAGTTCGGCGCCGAGTGGCTCGCCGATTTCGTCGCGCGGCGCGCGGGGCGTGACTTTCAGCGCGAGGCTGACTCCGTCCGGTTGGACGGTCAGAAACGGGGGCAACGGATGGGGCTCACGGTGAGCGTGCATTTCGCCGCAGTCTGGCTATATTGGGCGCCGCAATGAATCACAAAATTTCCGTCCCGTTCCTGGTCCTGGCGTTCGCGTTGTTCAGCGGGTGCGAATCCTCCCGTTACAAACCCGCGGAATCGCTGCCGGGCAGTTACGTCCGCACGCCGCCGCCGAGTTTGACGTTGACCGAAACCCAGTTGCTTGAGCGTGCCGCCGCACAACCGGCCGGCGATGTACCGGGCGACGGCTGGAAACCGATCTTTGACGGATCGCTCAAGGGCTGGCGCGCGACGGATTTCAGCGGCGGCGGGCGTGTGGAATTGGTCAATGGCCTGATCGTGATCGGCCGCGGCCAGCCGTTCAGTGGCATCAATTGGACGAACGAACCGGTGCGGACGGATTACGAGCTTTCGCTGGAAGCCATGCGCATCAGCGGTGCGGATTTCTTTTGCGGACTCACCTTTCCGGTGCGCGACACCTATTGCAGCCTCATCGTGGGTGGCTGGGGCGGATCGCTGGTCGGGCTTTCAAGCTTGGACGGCGCGGATGCGTCGGAGAACGAAACCACCCAGTTCATCAGCTTCGAATCGGGCCGTTGGTATCGCATCCGCCTGCGGGTCACCGCGGAGAAGATCGAAGCCTGGGTCGAGCAAAAGAAGGTGGTGAACGTTACCACGACCGGCCGCAAGGTCGCCCTGCGGTTCGGTGACATCGAAATGTCCAAGCCGCTGGGCATTGCGGCGTGGGACACGGGTGCGGCCTTGCGGGAGATCAAGCTCCGCGCGATCAGCACGCCCGATTCGCCAACGGAGCAGTAGCGGAATCAGCAAACCTCCGCCGTCGCTGACGTTGGAGCTGAGAGCAGAATGAGCAAGCGCCGATCATTTTGTGAGTTCTTCTACGGCGGCAAAGGGGTTGCGGGAATCGCCGTCGGGGCATTGCTGCTGGTCATGGGTTGTGCGACCCCTCGTGGCGCCGCGCGCGTTGAACGCAATGTGGTGTATGGCCGGGCCGAACGGAAAGAACTGGTCATGGACCTCGTGTTCCCCGCCAATGGCAGCGCCCCCCATCCGGTCGTGTTGAATTTGCACGGCGGCGCGTGGGCGGAGGGCAGCAAGTCGGTAGGCACGAGTTGGCTGGCGGCACCCGAGTTGGTGGGACGCGGCTACGTGTTCGCTTCGATCTACTATCGTCTGGCGCCGCAGCATAAATTCCCCGCCCAGATTGAGGACGCCAAATGCGCCGTTCGTTTCCTGCGGGCGCACGCGGCGGAATACAGCCTCGACCCGAATCGCATCGTCGCACTCGGCAGCAGCGCGGGCGGCCATCTCGCGGCGTTGCTGGGCACTACGGACGCGGCGGCGGGCTTCGATACGAGCGGGGGCTGGACGAACGAATCCAGCCGCGTGCAAGCCGTTGTGGATTTGTTCGGCCACGCAGACCTGGCTTACGCCATCCAACATCGCGAGCGCGTGCGCATGATCGCGCAATCGGTGTTTGGCACGAAGTCGTCGGAAGCCATCCTGCGCCGCGCCAGCCCCGTCAGCTACGTGACGCCCGATGATCCGCCGTTCCTGCTGGTCCATGGCGAGCGCGACGGAATGGTGCCGGTGCGCCAATCCGAGTTGATGAAAGCCGCGCTGGAAGAGCAGGGGGTGCCGGTCCAACTCGTGGTCGTCAAACACGCCGGCCACTGCCTCGTTCCGGCGGGCGGACGCCCGAATCCTTCGCGCGAAACGCTGGGCCGGTTGATCGCTGATTTCGCGGACCGCGTGCTGGCGGTGTCAGCGGGGAAACCATCGGCGACGGCTACCAGCCCGGCTTTTCCGGCAGGCTCGCATCGAACTCCCTGACCAGTGCCGTTTCGTAGGCACCGGCGAACGTGCCGGCGAAGAAGCGGTCCAGCCCCTCGTCGTGCAACCGTTTCCAGGAATCCTCCTCGTGGCCGGGCACGATCGGGAAAAACAGCGCGCCATTCTTCTTCGCCGCGTTGAAGTCGCCGGGAGCGTCGCCGATCATCAGAATCTTTTCCGGCGCGTATTTGCCGGCGGCGGCGAACTTGATGTGCTCGGTCTTCGTGCCCATCTCCTGGCCGGCGATGACTTTTACGAATTGGTCAATGCCATGCTCCGCCCACTCGCGCTTGAGTGCCTCTGCCGGCGTCTGGCTGATGCACATGGCATCGGCGCGCGCGCTGAGTTTTTGCAGTGACTCGCGCACCAGCGGGAACGGCGGCACGCCATGCACGATGTCCGTCACGGCGGCATTCACGGCGTCGCTCCAGACTTTCACCTGCGCCAGGCCGGTGTTGCCGTTCTTGACTTCGGCGTTGAGCGTGGCGTTCCCCAGCTTGGACTCGCGGGCGATCCATTCCTCCAACGCGGCCAGCTCCGGCAGCTTCACGCCGCGCGCTTTCACCGGTGGCCGTTCACCCAGCAACTTGACCGCGCGCACCAGCGCCGGGAAACGGTTCGCGCCGCGCGTCTTCGAGTAGAGGTTTACGAAGTCCCAGCACTCGCGGGCGTATTTGCTCACGGCCTGGAGATGGAAATGTTTGATGAACATCGGCGTGAAGCACTCCTTGTGCTTGATCTCCATGCTGTCAAAGATGCAGCCATCGGAGTCAATGCCGATGAAGAATTCCTTCGCGGGTTTGAAATCTTTCAGTATCTGGGTTGGGTCACTCATAACCTCGTGCGCAGATTAAACGGGGAATCGGCGGCAGAGTCAATTCGCGCCGTGGCGCGAACTGCGAAGTGAAGTGGCGGATCTGCCCGGACACGGGCCCAGCCGCATCATCCCATGCTGATGCGAAGGAGTTGTCGAAGGGCGGTGTGCATGGAGGAAGCACGGAGCGCCGAGTGCTGATCCGGCGCGTTTCTCGGATTTCATCCGTCAACGGGCCGGGTCGGAGAGGAGACGGGCGCTCCAGTGCCCCTGTCCTAGGTGCAAAGTAGGAAACCCATTGTCTGATCATCCGCCTGAGCGGATCGTTATTCCGATGCCGCGTCTTCAGGGAACAAACGGTCGAACTCGTCGTCTGAAATCCGTGTCAGATTGAAATGCGTCACAATGTCGTCAGGTGCTCGATGCATCGCCGACGTACCGAACGCCATGCAAGCAGAACAAAGCGCAACCAAATTCTCGCCCTGAGGAATCCGATAGCAGACTGGCGACCACGTGCAGAGGTGCCAGAGACCGTTCTGAAGCGACAGCCAAAAGCTGTTGCCACGGTTTGGCCACACTGGGCCTTGCTGCTTGGATACTATCAATTGATCAAGATTGCGCTGCTGCCCAATCAAGCCAACAGCGGACAACGCTTTGATGAGCGACTCGTAAGTGTGTTGATGCATTCTGCGTTGACTACTTCCTCAGTTCCAAGCTGGCTGCGGCAGAAGTGGAAGCTATGACCAATTCCGCATCAAATTTGGGAAAGTCGATTCGAGAGGGAATTACTTCCCCAACAAATGCTCAATCACCAACTGGTCCAGCGCCGCGTAGTTGCGGTCGGCGATCAGCGCTTGCGCCTGTTTCTCGGGATACGTGCGCGCTTTGCGCACCAGCTTGAGGAACGTGCGGCGGCTGTTGTCGAGGTGGGCGAGCCAGTGCTCGGGTTTGGTGGTGCGGAAGGGATGCACGTCGAAGCAGACGTATTCGCCGCGCTTGCCGTAGCCGTTGCGTTCGAGAGCACGGACTTGATTGAACGCCACGCGGAGATTCGCGCTGCCAAACGGTTTGTCCTGGTCGAACTTCAACCCGTTCTGATCGTTCAAGTGCAGCGACCAGAGTTTTCCGAACGACATGGCGAAATCAATTTCGTCCGCCGGGTCGAGGCCGGCGAGGATGGCGTGGGCGCTCTCGATCAAACAGCCGACGCGTTTCGGGTCGCGCGTGAGTTGGGCGATGGCGAGCGCGTGGCCGATGGTCGGAATGTAGGCGTGGTCCATCGGCTCGTTCGGCTTCGGCTCGATGGCGAGTCGGATGCCCTTGTCATGCGCGAGCATCTTATCCAGCGCCTGCCCAAGGTAATCCATGCAGCGGCGGGCGTTCTTGGATTCCCGGATGTAGCTTCCTTCGCGCGCGAGCCAGAGCACCACAAAGTCGGAGCCGAGTTGCCGCGACACGTCAATGCAGCGCAGCGAGCGCTCAATGGCATACTGGCGGCACTTGGGATCATTGCTGGTGTAACCGCCATCAATGGTGCGTGGGTCAAACCACAATCGCGGCGCGGCCATTTCGGCGGCGATGCCCGCGTCATCCAGCTTCTTCTTCAACTCGCGGGTTTCCTTGCGGACCTGCGCGTCGGACTTGGAATCAATGTCCGGCACAGCGTCGTCGTCATGAAACATCATCGCGTCGAAGCCGAGCTTTTTGAGCGCGGCGAGTTTCCAATCGAACGATTGCGGCGGCCGGGTGGTGGGGCCGTAAGGGTCCTGACCTTCGCTGATATTCCACGGGCCGAAACAGAATTTGTAATTGGTTGAAGCCATGAGCGGAGGCTAACGTGGCGGTTTCCCGGGTGAAAGCCAAATTGCCGGGCGGCAGGATGCCCGCGCTACGCACGCAGCGCCGACGTGTAGCACGCGCTTCCGGCGGGCGGGTTGACGGAGCATCCTTGCTCCGTGATCGCGGGGGTCGGTTTGAACTCACCGCGGCGTGCGTTGATCCAGCAGCGTCCGGTAGGCGGCGTTGAGCAACTTGGACCAACGTTCCGCCTGCGCGCGCGCGGTTGGGTCCATTGCCGGGAAGCGGTCCGGATGGCATTCCTTGATGCGGGTGCGATAGGCGGTCTTGATTTCCTGAAGGGAAGCGCTCGGCGACACGCCCAACAGTTCGTGTGGTTGGAGGTTTTCCGGTTCGATTACCACCTCGGGCTCGGGTTCGACCACGACCCGAATGGGTTCGCCAACGCGCGCCAGTTTCATCCCGCGCAACTGCCAGCGCAGCGGTTCGGTGAGCACGATACGGGAGTTGTCGTGGCGCAATAGCAGCACGCCTTCGATCAGGCGGAGTTGCGATGGGAGCGCGGTCCAGTTCAACTCGGGCAACCGCCGCTGCAATTCCTCCGCGGAAACGGAGTTCCTCTGGGAGGCCAGCACGGAGAGCACTTTCACACAGGCAGGGACGTCCAGCCGCGTGAGCCGCGCCGCGCGCCAGAGGGATTTGCCGCCATCGCGCATGGCCCACGGGCCGCAATGAAGGAATTCCCGCAGCGCCCATAGCGGAAACAGCGAGACATCGTCCCGGTCGCAGCGCGCGGCATCCACGAGGCAAAGCGCGATTAGGACGGGAGTGAAGATCAGGCTAAGGTGCAGGGCCAGGGACCAATTCGCCAGCAAGCTGGCGAGCACCGCTTGAACCGCCAGCCAGCCCAGCCAACTGGTAAGGGCGAAGAGGCACGCGCCGACCGCCAGCGCGAAGCTGCCCAGCAACGCCGCGGCGAGCAGGTTGCGGCGACGAGTTTTTCGCAGCCATGCCTCGATGGTCACGCCCGGATGTTGACAAGCCCGCGCCGGATCGTCAGCCAATTTCCGGGCGGGCGGCGCTCAGAAGGCAAGTATTTGCTCGATCGCTTCCATCATGACCTCCGCGTTCGAGGGTTTGGGCAGGAACGGGACGTCACCAAGGGCCTGGTTGCGCGCCATGACTTCCTCGCGGGTGGCCGTCGAGGTGAACATCAACACCGGTACGCGGCAGAGGGCGTTGTCCGTGCGCAAATCGCGAATGAGCTGGTCGCCGGGAACCTCCGGCATCAGCAGGTCTGTCATGATGAGGTCGGGCTTGAACGCGCGCGCCACTTCCAGCGCCCGGGCACTGCGGTTCAGGGTCTCGACCATGAAGCCACCGTTCCGGTCCAGGACCATTTTTACTATCTGGGTGATTGAGGATTCATCGTCCACCACGAGAATGCGTCGTTTGTTCATAACCATGTGCCGGCCGTTGAGTTTTTCGGCGGAGCGATTCCGAAGGGGCCACCACTCATGCCTTCGGATGATTTCCGCGTGCGGCTGGCAATGCAGGACGCGTTCCAGCACGCGCAACGGAGGAGAGTATTTATCGCCCGCACCGGTCAGCCAGCGGCTGCGCGCGCTACCGCAGGGCCACTGCGCGTGATGCGAGGTGCGGGTGACGGACTGCTGCCGACAAGTGAGTATCCCAAATTCGCACACGCGTGTGTCTCAACGGTGCGGGAAATTTGGGCGGCTGTCAGTGAAACACCGACAACGCGACGGGAGCGGCGCCTACTTGTGCCGGGGCTGGATGCGCGGGGGCAGGGCCACGCGCTTGGGCAGCGGCGGCGGCGGACGGTTGCCTTTGGTGGGCGTTTGCGGCCAGTGCTTTTCCGCCAGTTCGACGATGTGTCCCGCGATGCTGGCGGCGGTGGAAGGCGGCGATCCGGGTTCAGCCGGTTTGGTTTGCAGCGCCTCGACCTTCTGGGACAGCCAGTCTTCGGCCCGGGTTACCGCCTCGCCGATTTTGGTCTCCGGGAATTTCATTTCGCCGATCTGGAAATCCGTGAGCGTTTTCAATTTGTCTATTGTCTCGCCGGCGGATTTGAGCGTGTCATTCCATTTGTCGCCCATGGTGGTCCATTTCTCGTAGCCGTTGACCAGCCATTCGAGGTTGCCCGTGTTGAGGTCGAGCAGCAATCCGTGAACGGGGATGGCCGGGCCGATCAGCGGACTGTGGCGGATCAGTTCGCACGCTTTCAGGACATTCTGCCGCTCGCTGCTGAACATGCCGAAATACTCGTTGAGGTTGTCGGGTAGCAGATGCCGTTGGATGCCCAGACGCTGGAAGCACTCCAACAGTTGCATCGTGCTGGTCTTGCAAACGAGGCAATCGGTGTGCCCGATGACGGCGATTTCCTTGCCGCCCTTCACCGCGCAAGCGAGCGCGAGCGAACGCATGGTGCTGGAGAGCGAACTGGTGATGATGTTGCCTGCGTTGCGCAGCCAGATGAACTGTTCCTCGGGGACGCCGAGCACCTCGGGGATCAACGGATTGAGCCGCGCATCAATGCACGTCAGCGCGGCTACGGGCAGGGCATCGGCGAACTCGGCCGGATGCAGCCCCGCCTTTTGGTCGCCGGCGACGGCCCGGTGGTTCGCTTCGAGGATGGCTTCGAAGAGCTTCATAGATTGGCTTCCTTTCACGGCCAGCTGCGCGGATCCCGCGCTGCGCGGACGAAGACCCGATGCGAAGCGTACATGGAATGCGGTTGATCCGCTTGCGAACTAATCCGAAATCCCCGCGTGTCACCAGGTATGATTTCGTCCTTCCAGGCAACTTGCGTCGCGGTGTCAACGAACGCGTTGGTTGCGTCGTAGTACTGAACTTCTAATTGCAGCGACTTCCACGCGAAGCGGCTGTCGTTACGAATGGAGCCGATGACAACCAGACGATCCCCGTTGGTGGAAGCGGAAATGCGCAGGGTTGACTCGAGCACACGAAGTTCTTGCTGATATGGCGCGAAATCCCGGGTCGGGCGCAGGCCGTATAGCAGCAGGCAAAACACCGCCAACACGCCGAGAACGAAAAGACCGGCCAACAACTTGTCGAACGGGGCGGGGATATTGATCGCGATGTCCTTGGTGCCCCGGCCACAGTACGGGCAAATGCGGGCGGCAGGTTTGATGGCTTCAGCGCACCATCGGCAGGTTTTGGATTCAGGGCTTTCCATAACCGTGTGGGCGCGCAAAGTCAGAGCGCCCGTCGTCCGTCTTTGGCGGCGCGCACAAAGATCTTCTGACTGGCGTAAGCCGCCTCGGGTTTGTCCGCTTGAGACCGGATCCGAAACGCGTGCGTGGCTGATGCGGGCAGCCGTTGAAACTCGAAAGATTCGGTCCGCGTATCCGTCAGATTCCCCGCGCTGTCGAGATACTGAACTTCAAGTTGGAGGTCTTTCCAATCGAACGAGCTGTCATTTCGCAAGAACCCGATCGTGGAGATAAAATCGCCGGTGGCCGTGTGGCTGAAGTGGAGTTTTGGCCCGACCACCACGATCTGGTTTTGATAGGGCGCGAAAGCCCTCCCGGGGCCAAAGATGCTTCCCAGCCAGATCATCGCGCCTACCACCACGGCGGGCACGGGCAACAAGATCAGCTGAGCTTGAAGCTGTTTCCAGAAACTGAGTTTGCTTTGGTGGCGGCGGCAGAAAGGGCAGATTTCAGCCGCGGCTTTGATTTCCTCGGCGCAAGCCGGGCAGACTTTGGTTGTTGCTGCTTCGTTCACGCATCCCGCCTCCACGGTTGCAGCGGTGCGGGTTCAAAATTCGCTGGCGCGTTCGGCATCAGGAACCACAGCACCACGTAAAGAACCAACCCCGCGAACGCCGTGAAGACTGTCGCCAGCACCCAGACCAGCCGCATCCGAAACGGCGACCAGCCGAGGTGTTCGGCCAGCCCGCCGCAGACGCCGGCCAGCATTCGGTTCGTTGAGGAGCGCGTGATTTTCATGGCTTCGGCAATCAGAGTGCCGCCGCCGCCACGGGCCGAGGTGTTTTGGCCTTGGGCCGGCCAGCAAAGAAATAGACCGCTGCGCCGAGAAAATGCAGCAGCGCGATGACCAGCACCCAGACGATCTTCTCGATGTCGGTGATACGACGCATGGAAGACCGGGTCGTGGGTGGCC
>WBZT01001174.1_pt1 | contig 19611 bp, 16 predicted proteins | sample 5204241 | NCBI WGS metagenome assembly WBZT01 (sample SAMN12344358, study PRJNA552823) | activated sludge metagenome | biome: Activated sludge suspended growth; feature: Nitrification reactor; material: Wastewater; isolation source: activated sludge from nitrification reactor of wastewater...
TTGGGGGAGATGTAGCAGCCGTTGTCGCCGTCCGGGAGCGCTGCGAGATGCACATGGCAATCGATCAGCGTTTTTGTGGCCGGATTCGTCATAGCGTTGGCGGCAGTCCAGTGCCCGTCTGTCGCACCGGACGTGTCACGAAGAACGTTTCATGGTTCATGCTTCCCCAGTCGTTCCATCGCGATCCGTTTCAGCGCCCGCAAATCCAGCTTGCCGGTTCCCAGGATCGGTAGTGACTCGACTTGAAGGCAATGGCTATGCGAGGGGAGAAAGAGGTTGGGAAGGCCGGCGGCGGCAGCCCTCGCCAGGATCTGCGGAATCCTTTCTTCCGGGAGTGTGTGCAGGACGGCCAACTGTTCACCCTTTCGCTCATCCGGAACGCCGGTGACGGCACAGACCGGCATGTCTTCTCCTGACGCCAACTGGAGGGCCTCCTCTACCCGTCGGTGCGGCACCATTTCACCGCCGATCTTGGAAAACCGCGACAGCCGATCCGTGATGGTCAAGAATCCATCGTCGTCGAGCGTGGCGACGTCACCGGTAATATACCATCCGTCGCGGATCGCCTGGGCGGTCAAATCTTCCCGGCCGAGATAGCCGTTCATCACATTCGGCCCCTTCACGAGCAACATGCCGGCTGTGCCGGGTGGGAGGAGGGCAAAGCTGTCGGGATCGACGATGCGAACGGACACACCGGGAAGCGGTTGCCCGACCGTCCCGCGTCGGGAGGCCGGCTGGAAGAATCCGGCCGCGCGGAAGTCCGGGCAATTGACCGCGATGACCGGGGCACACTCGGTCACGCCATAGCCTTCGATCGGCCCGATGCCGAACCGGTCTTGGAAGGATTGGCAGAGGCGCAGGGGGAGTTTTTCAGCCCCGGTGAGCACCACCCGCAGCGTGCTGAATTGCTCAGGGGTGCAACGACGTTGATAGAGCTGCAGAAACGTCGGTGTGCACACGAGAAACGTCAGGCGGTGTTTGGCGCAGAGCTCACCGATGGCCGTCACATCGAGTGGAGAGGGATGGAAGACGGTGGCCGCTCCGTTGAGTGTGACGTACCAGAACACCAGATAGCCGAACGAATGAAACAGCGGGAGGACGCCCAGGATGCGATCGTGCCGATCCAGCGGGAGCACCTGCGAGACGGCCTGGACGTTGGCATCGATGCTGAAATGGGTCAGCATGACGCCTTTCGGCTCTCCCGTGCTGCCGCTGCTGAAGATGATTGTGGCGAGGTCGTCCATCGAGACCGGCTTGGTCTGTCCGCAGGCCGATTCGATGAGCCTGAGCGGGGCCAGCAGCGCGAGGAGTGCGGCGAGGGCTTTCTGCCGCGGGCCGATGGTGGCGCCGACGTCTTCCAGCCAGATCATGGTCGGCCCCTCGGGCAGGTCGATTTTGGCTTTCTCGATGAATGTGCGGCTCGTGACGATCGTGCGCAGCCGGGCCTGCCGCACGGCGGATTCCAGTCCCGCCTTGCCCACCGTGTAGTTGAGGTTGACGCAGGTCCGGCCGGCCAGCGAGGCGGCAACCGTGGTGAGCGCGCCTGCGACGGTCGGCGGCAGCAACAGCCCCACATAGGGTTGGTCCGTCCAGTGCACGCGGAGCGCACGTGCGAGGGCGATGGCACCGATCAGAGCTTGAAGCGAGGACACGTGCGGCTTGTTCATATCGGCCATGGCCAGCCGGAAAGGGTGTCGGCGCATGGCGTGCACAAAGGCGGCGTGCAGGGGGCGTCTGGTGGGTTTCCGCAAGTGCCAGGCCGTTTCGCCGAGCTCGCGCACCAGCCGGCGGAGTTCGTGCGCGGGCGTGTCGGCGCCGACCGGGGTGCCGAACGACACAGTGACCGGATAGGGCAGGCGCTCCGGCCATTTGGTCACAAAGCGCCCCCCGACAAAACTAAAAATGCTGCCCCACACCCGATCCAGGTGTACCGGCACGACCGGCACGTGACGCCCCTTCACAATGCGCTCGAAACCGCGGCGGAACGGGAGGAGGTTGCCGGTGCGGGTGATCTGGCCTTCCGGAAAAATGCAGACGAGATCGCCGGCATCGAGCGCCTGGCCCGCGTCCCGCAGGGCGCGTAGGATGACCCGAGGCCCGCCGTCGGAGGAGATCGGAATCACCTGCAAGGCTTTCATGAAGGGTTTGAAGAGCGTGTGGTTGACGTATTGGGCGTCGACGACGAAGCGGATGGGGCGATCCAGGCTGGCGATCAGCAGAAAGCCGTCGATGAAAGAAATGTGATTCGGCACGAGTAACGCGCCGCCGGTCACGGGAACATGCGACGATCCGACAATGCGGAGTCGATACAGGGTATGCGTCAACAGGACGAGGATCAGCCGCAGAAACGTGTCGGGCATGAGCCACATCGCCCAGGCTGTTCCGATCGTGGTGCCGAGCGCCGTCGCCAGGAAAATACCCACGGTCGAGAGGCCCGCGTTGGCGAGAACGCCGCCGCTCAGTGAGCCCAGGAGGATGCCGGTGAAGACACAAATGTTTTCCAGGGCGATGACCGACCCTCGCCGGTCGTGGGGCGCACGCCATTGCACCAGGGCATTGATGGGAATGAAGATCAGCGCGCTGGAGATGCCCAGGGCCATCATCAACCCCAGGGTACCGGGAAAGGCAGGAGTTGCCCACCCGAGTATCAGCAGGAAGGTTGCGACTCCGGCTGCGCCTAGCGGCACCAGCCCGTATTCCACGCGGGAGCGGGAGAGTCGACCGACCACGAGGGCACCCAGCCCGATACCGACGGAAATCAACGCCGAGGGAACGGTTGCCAGGGCATCCGAGAGGCCCAACACGGCCTTGGCATAGACCAACACGTTTTGGACGACGAGGCTGGCGATGGTCCAGAAAAACACGGCGCCGATAATGGCCAATCGTAAGAGCCGATCCGCCTGCAGCGCAGAGAGGGCACCCCGCAGGGTGTCGAACAGGCCGCCGGCGGCACGCGCTGCGGGAACCGGCGGAACCGTCCATGCCGCCGCGAAACCGGCCAGGGCGAGCAGGGTCAAGGCGAGGGGCGCAAGCCAGGCCTGGTTGCCGGCGCCCGCCAACAGAAACCCTCCCGCCGTGGTGCCCGTCAAAATCGCCAGGAAGGTGAACAACTCCAGCAGGCTATTGCCCCGGGCGAGCTGTTCGTGCGGGAGCAATTCGGGAAGAATGCCGTACTTGGCCGGGCTGAAAATTGCGCTATGGACTCCCATGCAGGCGAGCACCACGAGGGCCCAGGCCCCTCCGTCGGGATGGGAAAACAGAGCGAGGGTTGCGCCGCTCATCAGCAGCACTTCTACCGCTTTCATTGCAATGATGACGGTCCGTTTGCTGAGCCGATCGGCAAACCATCCGGCGACGAAAGAGGTCAGGACCAGCGGGAGGGTGAAGACCACCATCGCAAAGGTGGTTTGGGTCTGTGATGCCGTTTCAAGGTCCTGCCCTGGCGTAAGGGCTGCCGTAACTGACCGGATCCCCAGGAGGGCCACCATGAATTTCCAGGCGTTGTCGTTAAAGGCCCCGCAGAACTGCGCGACGAGCAGCCCGCGCAACGGGTGTGGGGTTCGTTGTGAGGGATCCGGCTGCGGGTCGATAGGGGCCTCCCGTATCTAGCTGGTGAGTGGTGGCGGTGCCTGTTACGCTTCAGTCTGCCGAAACAGCCGGAATGATGCAATTCCTGATCATAAAGACGGATCAGGGGCGTCTACCGGTAATCCTTCGAGGGCCATGATGCGGAGGGCGTTCGTCGTCGGGCAGGGACCTGGTTTGAGCCGATAGTCGAACTGCAGGGTGCCCTGGGCGACCGTTTCCTGAAAGTGCACATTGGTGACGGTGGGGAGTTGTCCCTCCAATTCGGACAGTTCCAGGTCGTGCGTCGTCACCAGGCCGAAGCCGTTTCCCCCTGCGAGTGCCGTGATGAGGGCGCGCCCCCCAATCAGCCGCTCGCGGTTATTGGTGCCTTTGAAGACCTCATCGATCAACCAGAGCACCGGGGGCGCCTGCTCGTTCCGCGTGTCGTCCAGGATCATCTTCAGGCGCTTGACCTCGGCATAAAAAAACGAGAGGCCGCCGTCGAGCGAGTCATCCACGCGGATGCAGCTGCCGATGCGGACCGGCGACCAGGTGAACGAGGCGGCGCACACCGGGCCTCCCGCCTGTGCGAGGCAGGTGTTGATGCCGATGGTGCGGAGGAAGGTGCTTTTGCCGGACATGTTGGAGCCGGTCACCAGGAAGATACAGCCGCGGCCCGTGAAGCGGATGTCATTGGCGACTCGCACGGTCGAGGGAATCAACGGATGTGCCAGCTCTTCGGCAGCGAGCATCGGCACGTCACCGCCTCGTCGTTCATCCGCGCCCGGCTCGAGCAAGGTCGGCCAGAGATAGTCCGGGTGGAGATGGGCGAAGGTGGCGAGGGAGGCTGCCGCATCCAATTCGGCCAGCAATTCGAACCAACCGGGGGCGATGGTGGCGATCCGGTCCTGCAATTGTTGGAGCCGGTAGGTGTGGTAGAGATCCCAGGGGCCGACGGCATTGATGAGGTAATGCACGAGCGGGTGGGCTCGCACGCTGAGGCGGTTCATGACGGAGGCCGCCTGCTTCAGCGAGCGGGACGGCCTGCTGTCTTGCTGCAGCAGCGGTCGGCAGAGCTGTGCCAGATTCGGGGTGAGCCGGTAGGATCGCCGCTCCAGATAGCCGAGCACCGCGCTGAGCCGCTCTAATTGAAGATGCAGCGATTGGGCATGGTCGAAGATTTCCTCCGACCGGCTGCGCACCGAGAGGAAGAGAACTGCGTACAGTCCGAACGACAGCATCCAATAGTTGCCGAGTCCGTACAGCAGGTCTGCGAACAGCAGCACGCCCGTCATGAGGGTCAGCGCGGTTTCGGTCACCAACATGGGGATAAGTCCGGAGTCGTCGACACGTTTCTGGAGCACGGCCAGGAGCCGGCGGCCGTCGATATCCGCGTCTTCCACGGCTTGCGCCTCCAGGGTCAACCGGTCCCGGAGAAGCACCAGGGGCGTCAGTTCGCGGATGAGGGTTTGGCGGCTGCGCCAGGGCGTGTTGGGAGGCGGTTGATCCAGGAACCATGATGTGAGGCGCTGTCGACCTTGTGATGAAATCGTGTTGTCGATCAGATGGAGGAGCGAATGCGGGCCTGCGAGGTCGAGATCTCTGGCATACCCATGCCGTTCCGGCACCGTGATGGGCCGAAGCGGAATCTCGGACCAGGTCAGGTGCATCCGGGCGAGATGGACCTGTTTGATGCCTTGCCAGCGGTGGAGTCGATGCAAGCGGTCTTCGAGCCTGTTATGATACCAGGCCACTGTGAGGAACAGGACGACGCTGAACGCCAGCGCCATGTTGCCGGAGGTCGTCCATCCCATTTTATGCGGGATGATCGAGCCGAACAGCCCGAAGGCGAAGATGGCCAGGCGTCCGCTGGTGAATCGCGCGCTGATGCGTCGGCCTCTGGCTTCCAGCCGCGCGACGCGACGGAGCCCGCGCAACAGGGTTGCCTCGCGAGTGGGGCAGGATCGTGTGTGTGTGACTGAAACCGGCTGCACAATAATGCAGACGATACTGGGAGTCTGAGATGGCGTCAACCTCCAAGACAGATCATGTGTCGATCGACCACGCTGCTTCGGACCACGCGCAGGATTGGGTGCAAGTCGATGTGCGGACCTCCATTGATGCCGGTGAACTCCTGGGGCTGTTAAACGATCCGGCCGTCACCGGTGCCTGGCAGGAAGACGAACAGGTGCATCTCTACTGGCCGGGGCATCGCTGCGGGCCGGATACGTGGCAGGGGCTCAAGCTGGCGTTGGCGCAACTTGGGCATGCGGACCCGGAGCGTGCCATCACCATCAATCGGCTGCCGAATGAGGATTGGAATGCCCAGTGGTCGCGTTTGGTGGAACCGATCAGGATCGGGCGGGTGATCATCAGGCCGAGTTGGAAGCAAGTCCCGCTGCACGAAGCCGACATTGAGCTGGTCATCGATCCCAAGCAGGCGTTCGGAACGGGCCATCATGCGACGACGCACCTCTTGATCGAGTGGCTCCAGCAATGGGTGACGCCGACCGACCGGGTGCTGGATGTGGGGACGGGCAGCGGCGTGCTGGCGATGGTGGCGTTACGGCTTGGCGCCGAGACGGCAGTGGGGGAAGATCATGACCCGGTAGCCATCGATTGCGCGCGCGAGTATGCGAAGACGAATCGATTCGATGCGCGATTGACGCTCCTTGTGCGTGATGCTCAGGCAGGGCCGGAACAGGACCGGTTCGAGCCTACTCTGGTGCTGGCGAATTTAGATCGACAGACCCTGCTGCTGGCGGCCGACAGTTTGTGCAGGTATGCCTCGGGCGGCGCGCGATTGTTGCTGTCAGGCCTGCTGGTCGACCAGCGAGCCGAGGTAGAAGCCGCCTACGCCGCGCGCGGGGTCTATGTGAAGACCGTGCGGGAACGTGAGGGGTGGCTCGCGCTGGAGGCGACAGGGATGGAATCGTGTGAGGGGGGACTGTGCTCCTGACAGCATGGTGACACGCGCATCTCTTCCGCACATCCATCAGGTGAGTCTGTCCGACGGCGGTGTGCCGAAGGTCGCCGTCGCCGCGGCGCTGGTTACCGTTCATGGATTGGCCGGTGACCGTCAACGGAACCGGAAGTATCACGGCGGGGCTGATCGGGCGGTCTGTCTTTATTCTCTGGAGGTGATTGAAGCCTTACGGACAGAAGGGCATTCGATCGGGCCCGGTTCCTCCGGAGAGAATTTGACCCTTGCGGGGCTCGAATGGTCGCAAGTGAAACCGGGAGCCCGACTTACGATCGGTGGAACGGTGCAAGTGGAGATCATGAGTTATACGACCCCCTGCCGACTCAACGGACAGTGGTTCAAGGATGGAGACTATAGACGGATTGCCCAGGATCTCTATCCAGGGTGGAGCCGACTGTATGCGCGAGTGTTGCGCGAGGGGACGGTCAGTCAGGGAGACGAGGTCCTTGTGGAGTGGCGGGATGGGGAATAAACGGCCGGGATTATCCGGTCGGCATGGAGCATGACATGAAGCGGATGTTGGAACCGGAGCTGATGGAGGATGTTGCGCAGGCCCGTGCCTACGCTCAGGCGGATTTTGCCGAGGAGAATCAGGGGTTCGTCGATCGTTTTTGCGACTATTTCCCTGATTGGCACTCGGGCCATGTGGTCGATCTGGGCTGCGGACCCGGCGATATTCCCATCCGCTTCCTTCGTGCCTACCCCGAGGCGCGGGTCACGGCGGTGGATGCCAGTCGTCCCATGCTTGACCTGGCGGCTGAGGCGATTGCCGGAGCCGGGTTAGCGAACCACATCACCCTTCGGTGCGATCGCTTTCAAACGTTGGTGCTGTCGGAGCAGGCCGATGTCCTCCTGTCCAATAGCCTTCTGCACCATGTCCCGAATCCGTTGCAGTTCTGGTTCCGCCTCAAACAGTTGGCAAAGCCCGGCGCCTGCATCCTGGTGATGGATTTACTGCGGCCCGACTCGCCGGAAACGGCCCAGGCGCTGGTGGAGCAGTATGCGGCCAAGGAAGACCCCATTCTCAAACGGGACTTTTATCATTCCTTGCTGGCCGCGTTTACCGAGGATGAGGTCGCGGCGCAATTGGCGGAGATGAATCTTTCCCGGTTGCTCATCGATGTTCCTGACGACCGGCACTGGGTCGTCGGTGGGACCATCCTCTGACGACGGTGCCTATTTCTGCTTACGATGTCGGGGTTGTGTAATGCCCTCTGCTCCCCCGCCGGATGTGCATGCAGGCGGGCTCGCCATGGCGCGTATCATAGCTATGGTCGGCCTGACGGTGCTGTGCATCGGTCTGTTCGGCAACGATTCCGTGCATGCGCAGTTGGAGCGTTTGCGGAAGCACCAGGCGCCTCTGCCATCGCCGGTCGCTGATACTCCCTCGATCGTGATTCCAGCGGGCGAATTTCTCATGGGCGCTGCGGGAGCAGATGCGCTTGAGGACGAGAAGCCGCAGCACCCTGTCTGGCTCGATCGATTCGACATCGACCTCCATGAGGTGACGACGGCGCAATACGCCGATTTCCTCGCCCACGAACAGCGGACGGCGCCGTGGCAATGGGAGGCGGTGGAGGTGCCGCAACATCATGATCGTCCGGTCATCGGAGTGACCTGGTTTGATGCGGACGCCTATTGCCGTTGGCGGGGAAAGCGATTGCCGACGGAAGCTGAATGGGAAAAGGCCGCACGGGGCACCGATGCGCGGGCGTATCCCTGGGGCAATCAGGCGCCGCGGCAGGAATGGGCCAACTTCGGCCTCGGTGCCAGATTCAGCTATCGTCAGGTGCTCAAACCGGTTCACAGTTACGAACAGGGGCGAAGCCCCTACGGCCTGTATCAGATGGCAGGGAATGTCGGGGAATGGGTGGCCGATTGGTACGGAACGAATTATTACGAGGTCAGTCCCTCGAAAAATCCGTCAGGGCCCGCTTCCGGTTCGTTTCGCGTGGTCCGGGGAGGGTCGTGGTCGGACCTGCCGAAATATCTGCTGACGTACGGACGTCTTCGCCTGCCGCCGGAGACTCGCAACAGCTACACGGGATTTCGATGTGCCCGGACGGTCGGCCCTGCCCCATGACCGTGAGCCGGGCGCTCCTGCCCTCCGGCTCACGGGGGCTCGCTCGGGCTAGAACAGACTCTTGCTCACTTCCGCAGATTTCGCGCTCTCATTTCCGGACTTGTCGAATGCCGACACCGCAAAGAAGTAGGTCGTGCCGGTCGGCAGATTCGCAATCGTGAAGCTGGTGCGATTGGTAACTTCGAACGGCCCCACGAAGCCGTAACTTCCCGACTTTGTTCCGACATAGACTCGGTAGCCGGCTAAATCCGACTCGCTGTTGGCATTCCAACTGACCGTGGCGCTCGCAGTCTTGGGGCTCGAGGTCGAGGTCGAGGTCGAGGCCGAGGGGGTCGTCTGCACCGGCGGTGGCGGTGGCGGTGGCGGTGTTGAGACAGCCGGTTGCGTGGGTGTGCCGGGCTTGGCCGATGCGGTCTGCCCTCCGGTCACCGTGAAGGTGATGGGAATACGCAGCGTATTGGAGAAGTTGTTGGGGCCCGACTCCACGATGTACACCACCGCGGTATACGTTCCAGCGGCAAGTCCGGTCGGTTGAGCCGTGATCACAATCTGATCGGTTTCAGTGGTGATGGTTTGCGCGCTGCCGTAGGGCGGATTCATCCACACCCACGATTGGCTTGCGCTGAGCGAGTAGACGTGTTGGTCGGTGCCCGGTTTCCGCAAGGTTAAGGTTCCGACCGCGTTCGTGCTGCTCAGGCTCAAGGCAACCGGTGTCGCCTGGATCGGTCCAGTGGCGACCGGCGTCGGGGCGGGCGGCGCGGGGGCCGGCGGAGGCGGTACGGCAACCGGTGCGGGTGGCGGTGGAACCACGACCGGCGTCGGCGGCGGGGGCGGAGTCACTGCGACCGGCTTGGGCGTCGGCGTGACTGCTGCCGGTGGAGCCGGGGGAGTCGGCGGTGTTGTCTTCACCGGAGTGGCCGTGACAGTCAGGGTGACCGGGATCCGGAGCATGTTGCTGAAGTTGTTTGGCCCCGATTCCACAATGTAGATCACCGCGGAATGAGTACCGGCCGCGAGATTGCCGGTCTGGACGGTGATCACGAGTTGGTCCGTCTCAGTCGTGATGGTTTGGGTGCTGCCGTACGGCGGGTTCATCCACACCCACGACTGGTTCGTGCTGAGGGAATAGCTGTGTTGATTCGTTCCCCCTTTTCGCAATGCCAGGGTGCCGACGGCGGTTTGTCCCTTGGCGGCCGTCAGCGTCAATGCCAATGGACTCGTCACAATCCCGGATGACGGCACAAGGGTCGGGGCGGGTGGCGCGGGGGCCGGCGGAGGCGGTACGGCAACCGGCGCGGGTGGCGGCGAAGCCACCACGGGAGTGGGCGGCGGAGGCGGTGTCAGGACCACCGGTTTCGGTGCGGGGGCCGCGGCCGGCGGTGCCGGGGGCGGCGGTGGCGCCACTGCTTCAGCGGTCACGGTAAGCGAGACCGGTATTCGGAGCATATTGGTGAAGTTGTTCGGCCCGGAATCGACGACATACACCGTTGCCAAGTGTGTGCCGACAGCGAGATTGGCGGTTTGCGCCGTGATGACCAGCTGATCGGTTTCGGAGGTGATGGTTTGGGTGCTGCCATAGGGCGGATTCATCCACACCCACGACTGGTTCGTGCTGAGATAGTAGGTATGTTGATCGGAGCTTGATTTTTTGAGGGTGAGGCTCCCGACGGCGGTTTTGCCCTTTGACGCCGTTAAGACCAGTGCCGCGGGGCTCGGCACTATGGGAGCAGTTCCACTGCCTTGGGCTTTGGTGACGGTTGCCTGAAGGGACGGTTGCTGCAGCAAGCTCACCGACGCCGAGGTGTCTGCGGCAGCGGCGGTCGAGGCCAAGGCTGTTGCGCACAGCGTGGAAGATAAACAACCGGCAACACTGAATACTAACACGCTCCGTGGCGTCTTCATGATGATTCCTCCGGGAAAATCAATCCGACTAATGAGCAACCGGCATGCCAGGTATGACGCGGTATGAATCGGCAGAAAGCCGCGACACGAGCCGATTTGCGACGATTTCGCCTATGCGCGCTGTTCAATTTTTGGAGGGTGTGCAAGTTGGAGCAGACACTGCAGGGGAAAGCCTTCGTCGGTGCCCGTTGGGGACAAAAAGAACCGTCGCAGGACTTGTCCTCGAGACGCCGACCGTTCCGGGGCGCGAAACATGTGGTCGGCTGGGCCGCGCTAGGTGGTGGTGTGACGAACAGTCCAGTCCGTGAGCAGGGTCAACATGTGCTGGAAGTCGGAAGGTTTTGTGAAGCGATGATCCGCACCGCGAAGAATTTCCAGGTGTTTGGGGCCGGCCAAGGCATCACAGAGCCGCCGGCTCTGATGCAGTGGGACATACTCGTCCTGATCGCCCTGCACGATCAGGGTGGGGGCGGTGATCCTGCGCGCCGGGTCGTAGGCAATCTGTCGGAGACAGTCCTCGTAGAACGCGTAGTTCAGAGGAACACGAGTGGGGCCGCCATGAAGATCGGGAATGCTATCCGTTCGTTTCCATTCTTGTAGTCCCTGTTCGCCGAGCTCAAGACGCAGCTCTTCACCAAAGTCGACCACGGGACATTTCAGCGCAAGACAAGCCAGAGGCGGAACGGTTGCCGGTTGTGCTGTGTGCGCCTGTGTCCACTCGGCGGCGGCAAGGATCGAGAGGAGTCCGCCGAAACTGGAGCCGATCAGCGCCAGTCGTTGATACCCTCGGGATGCCACATACTGCAAAACATGCACGGTCTGGGCGACTCCGATGGTGGTCGTGAGGGTAGCAAAGGGGCCGTCGCTGTCTCCATGCCCGTAACAATCGAATCGGCATGTGGCGATCCCTCTCTCCATCAGGAGGGTGGCCAGTGCCTGATTGCTGCTGCTGTTCTTGTGCGACAGGAATCCGTGACAGAGTACTGCAATCGAGTCGGTCGGCGACGTTGGTGTGGCCAGTACGGCGGAGAGTCGTGCGCCTGCCTTGTCCTGGAGCGTGACGGGTTCTTCCATGGGATGATGGCCGTTATCGTGTGCCGGAATGTTTTAATTCGTCGGGGTGCGCCCGCTCGTGACCCGGCTCGGTGTTGATGGCTTGTGTGAGTTTGACGGTCACCATGGTGAGGTGAAGTAGAAGTAAGCCCAGGCTCCCCCACGTGGCTGCCTGAATCCAGGGAGAGGAGAGCGGCAGGTTCCAGGTCAGCGAGGCGACCAGAACCAATCCCAAGGCCCCAAAACTGACGGTCGCTACCTGAACTGCCCGCCAGCGATTCATCACCTGCTCCACGATGTCCCGGTAGGCTGTGCGCTTTTTCTGATGCGAGATTCGTTGCGCGGCAAGCAGCGGGGGGAGCGTGTAGGAGAGTCCGCCGACGACCGCCTGGAGGAAAAATCCGAGAAATGCGGTGTGGGTGTAGGCCACCAGATGCAGCGTGCCGTAGGGCAGGGCCGGTGGTGTCCATAGGAGGTTGATGCCGAGGGCGATACCGATAGAGGTCATGATGAGCAAGAAGCAGAGCGCCGTGAGGAGGTGATCGGTGGCGGCTGAGCCCGGCTGGCCGGCCTGACTCCAGGTGCGGAGCAGATTGAGGCAGCCGAGCGCCAGAGTTACCAGCAGACAGCCTCCCGCGACGAGCTGGATGTGAATCGACGACAAGAGAAAGCCCGTCAGGAGTCCTGCGGCACAAGCCGGCAGCAAGAGAAGCACGGTTTGGCCCAATGCCTGGCTGTGTAGTGGGCGATTTAACAGGCGTGGCAGGGCGAGTTGAATAGTGCCGACGCCGGCCAAGGTAAGGAAGAACAACAGGCCGGCATGCACATGGCCGAGCCGGATGATGCCGTGCCAGGTTGGATACCAGGCCCCGGCCAGGAGTTCACCGAGGACCAGGTTGCCGAAGAGCCCGAGAAGCGAAAGTCCGAAAAAGAAGAGGGACAGCGGCGTCCAACTTGAACCGGTCCGTAGCCCGCGAAGGAGATGGCGTGCCATCGGCACGCAGGCCGCGGCCAGCAGCAGCCCCGCCAGGATAGTCAGATTTGGCTCACGCAGCCACGCGCTCACGGTGAATCCCAGGGCGGCGAGATTGATGCCGAAAAAGAGCAGGCGGTGCTTTGAACGGCTGCCTTCCTGTGCGGCAAGATCACCCGCCGCGAGGGCGAATCCCGTCATCAGCTGGAGGAGGCCGCCGATGAGGATTCCATGGACATGGAGCGTACGTAGCCCTGGCGTAAGCGGGGCACCGTGGACGATGCCCCAGAACGAGGCGAGTCCTAAGAGCGAGGTCAGGAGCAGCCACCCCCAACCCGCCAGCAAAAACGACAGTGGTGATCCGAACCCGCGACTCATAGCCTCTGCTACCCCTGGTGTAAGAAATAGAAGTGATTCGTCGGTCCCTTGCCATGCCCGATCGCCAGGCTGTGCCTGATGGCTTCGGTGAGATAGGTCTTGGCGGTTTGGACCGCGTCAGGCACGGTCTTTCCCCGGGCAAGATGCGCTGCGATGGCCGAAGCCAAGGTGCATCCGGTGCCGTGGGTATGGGGGGTGTCGATGAATTCCCCCTTGTAGATATGAAAAAAACGCCCGTCATAGAGGAGATCGGTCCCACGTTCCTTCGGCAAGTGGCCGCCCTTGATGAGGACGTTGGCACAGCCGAATTGGTGAATGATCTTGGCGGCGCGCCGGGCATCGGCCAGCGAGGCGATCTCGATACCCGAGAGCTGTTGGGCCTCATGGACGTTCGGCGTGACCAGGAACGCGAGCGGGAAAAGGTCTTTCTTGATGGTCTCGATGGCGTCCGGCTTCAGGAGGGGTTGTCCGCTTTTGGCGATCATGACCGGGTCCACGACCAGGTGTGTGACCTGTTGGGGTTTGAGGAGCTTCACGACGGTTTGAATGATTGCCGCTGACGACAACATGCCGGTCTTGACGGCCGCCACGTCGAAATCGTCGAAAATAGCATCGAGTTGGGCGGCGATGATGGAGGTGGGCAGTTCAAACACATCGGTGACGTCCTCCGTGTTCTGGGCCGTGACGGCGGTGATCACCGACATGGCATAGACCCCGTTGGCCGACATGGCTTTTAGATCTGCCTGGATGCCTGCGCCGCCGCCTGAGTCCGAGCCTGCTATGGATAAGACTTGTTTGATCATGACGAGGTTCCCTGTGAAAAAAGATCCGGAGATTATTATCTAGGGTGTGGGGGCCGCCTGGTCCGGCTTGGCGGACGCACCACTGTCAGTGGATGCAGGGCTGTCGATGGTGAGCCCGTCCAGTACGATGATCCGATCCGGTCGCGGCGAGGTCTCGTGGTAGTGCAGTGTCACGGGGCCTTTGGGGGATTGACTGCCCACGAGAAAAGACAGAGTTGCACGCTGCTGCCGTCTGGGCGTGAGTTCCAACCCGCGGGTGCACAGGCCTTCTCGACTCTGGCCGACGTCCTGTTTCCACTGTTCGCCCTGCTCGTTCACGAGGTACGTGTCCAGCAGTTGGCAGCCGAGCTTCGACGGATGTGCCGTGCGGTTCACGAACATCAGATCTACCTCGATGCGGTCGTCTTGCCGGGATATTCCCAGGACGGTGACTGTATACACGTCGTTTTCATGGGTGATCAACACCGGGGTTGTGGATGCCGGTGCTACCGCTGCCGGCTGGGGCTGGGGCGCAGCGGCCGGCTTCAGCAAGGCCGCTAACGGGCCGGATTTCGGCACGATTGTGCGCGAGGCCCCGACGGGATACACCGTATACGGACCAATGAGCTTCGCGGTGACCTGGATGCCTTCCGGTAGTTCGAGGTACGAGCCGGTCACATAGAGATCGGCGCGGAGTGCCTTGGCCACTTTCTTGGCCGCCTTTGCCTGTGAGGTATCGAGATGCGTCAGGCGGTGTTTGTTCATGGTGGCAAGTAGAAGTTTGCGATCCACGACCTTGAGCTCCCCGGCCACCAGCAAATGGGTTGCCAGTTCCTCCGCGAGAAACCGGCCGATAGGCGTGACCTCTCCTGAGCTATCGACGAAATCCAGGAGCGCGAGACGCGATTTTTTCAATTTGATGGCCTCGGCCGCCACGCCTTCGGCCAATTCCTTCACGCTGTCTTCGTATTTCGAGGCGGCCTGGGAAGGAGCGTGCCAAAGGCCGAGCAGGATTAGGCACCAGAGCAGACGGATCATCGAACGCCACTCATCTCAACGTTAGGCATGGCCCACATTATACTCACGTCATTGATGCTGTCCAGCCTGTGCCGATTTACGCGGTCACTCGCGGTACCAGGGCTTTCGCCAGGGCTCGCCCGAGTCCGTAGCCGACCGGTAAGCTGAGCAGCAAGAGGGCCGGAAGGTAAAAATAGGCGAGAGCTCCCTGGGCATCCGGGTGGATGAGCACGCTGATGTGGGTCCATCCCGCGATGGTCAGCATGACCAACTCCGCGGTGAGGAGCCCCAGCGCTCGGCGGCGGGCGATCAACGCCTGCTGGCTGTCGACGGTTCCCAGGTGCAGAAGGATCATGATGGCGAGGATCACGAAGGGAACGGCCGTCAGCACGCCCACGAGAAAGAGATTGTAGCCGGGGGCGAACAGATGCAGCGTGAATGATTGCCAGGCCCGGGCAAACGGAACCTGGTGGACCCAGGTCTCCACCCCCAGCATGATGGCCCAGGGGAGGAGAAAGCCGATCAGCAGGGTGAACCAGAAGCCTAATCTGGTCAGGTCTCGGAGGCGGGAGGACTTTTCCATGGTAAGGGAGCTCATGGGGGTGTTGCTCCTGCGGCCGACACGGGGCTCGGCGCGATTCCGGACTCCAGCGTGGCGACGGCATCGGTCATGGCCGCCTGGACGATTGGATCGGAGTCCCGTCGTTGCTTCAGCGAGACGAGCGCTGGTTGTGCACCCGGACCCATGCCGGCCAGGGTTTCCACCGCTAAGTACCGAATGAGCGGATGGTCATCGTCGAGCAGAGGCAGGATCGGCGTCAGGGCGTCGCGTGCCGCCGGTCCCAGTTGCGCCAATTGGTGTAAGGCATAGTCCCGCGCGCTGCTGTGTCCGAGCATCATGCCCAGCGATTCGAGGTGTGCCGCATCGCCGGCTTTCGGTTTGTCGAGGGCGGTGCGGGCGAGCGTCGCGATACTTTTGTCTGCATCGTTCAGGAGCGGTGTCAGTGCGGCCGCCGCATCCTCCGACACCGGAACCGTAAACGCGAACTGGGCGACAGCCGTCTGGCGTACGAGTGACGAAGAATCGTGCAGGCCTGCAAGGAGCGCCATGCCGACCGGGCCGGGAGGAATCCCGATACCGGCCAACGCGATGAGCGCGTTGCGGCGTACCAGCGCGTCGGCATCATGGGTTGCCGTAAGCAGCGCGGGCACGGCCGGTTTGGCGACCGGCCCAAGGCTGCCCAGGACCGCGCAGGCTGTCCGGCGTTGTTGTACGTCGCTGTCCTGAAGCCGCATGGCAAAGTGAGTCATGACGCGACGAGAGGCCGCTAAATCGATCCACTTCAAGGCTGTTGAAGCGGTCGTATTGGCATGCTGGCTGCCGTCCTCGGTTGCCTGGTTGACCAATTGGGGAATGGCGGCCTTGGCCGCCGGGCCGATCTGTCCCAATTGTTCCGCTGCAACAATACGAGTCGACGGATCATCGTCCTTCAACATCTCGATGAGGGTCGGCACGACCCGCGCTCCGGTCGAGAGCCAATACCACAGCCCCAACAGGCCGAGGAGCAGGACCAGCCCCGTGAGGTGAAGCGTGATCTCGCGAGCGGTGAGCAGAGTCGACGATGTCGTTGTATCGGTCATGCTGAGGTCGACGCGGGCGCTCTGATTCCGTGACGGACCCAGCCTAACATAATGCGGGCTGAAATCTGAGGGGGCGGGCAGCGATGCGGGAGATTGTTGCGGAGGCCAGGGGGAGAGGCAGGCAACATGAACAGGGTTCGCTAATACGGCGCGCGATGCCGTTCAAAGGTCATGGGAGTGAAATCGAACAGCTGCCGGGGTTCGACAAGATCGGAATCGTTGAGCACTCCGGTCCAGAGCCGGCCGGCAGTCGCCCAGACCAGTCTGCTCCCGTCCAGGTCTGCCCACTCCCAATCCGGTTGTGTCAGGCAGATGTCCGGCTGTGTGTGGACCAGTTCATGTTCATCCCAGTAACAACCCTTGCCGGGAGGACCGCCGACTTGGGTATGGGCATATTTTCTCAGCAGCCAGCCGTTGCCGAGCGATTTGTCGAAGATGTCGCATTGGTCGGTGATTCCGGCCGACAGATGCTCAGCATGTCTCCATCCGTCGCGGAGGAGGCGTGGGTAGTAGACGCTCAGACATTCCCCGCCCCTGCCGCCGGTCGGCCGGTCGCTGTCGTTGCGGAACAACCCGGACTCACTACGCGCCTGCCGATCGTCTCCATGTCCGTTCAGCCAATAGCGACCGTTGTCGAGAAAGAGTCCGCCGCCGTTCCAACAGTCGCCTTTGGGATAGAAATCCAGAGCCTTAAGGTACGGTGCCTGTGAAATCGCGGACCAGGAACCTTTCGACAGGCCCTGCCAATTGCCGTCCATGGCGAAGTAGAGGAAGTGCGTTCCATCCGGCGAGAGATCGCACCGTCGTTCGTAGATGCGGCCGTTGAACCACTGGCCGAGGGTGACGGTATCGGTCCGTCGGTCCCAGCGCATCGTGCAGACCTGCCGGGACGGCCCGCGGCGGATGACCAATCCAACCGGTGCCTCCCGTGCGAGCAGGACATGAAGGCGTGGGGGAAACGTCTGCATGCTTGGCTAAGTGTAGCATCTGATCACAGGGAGACGCGTCCCGCGAGGGGGCGCCTGTGTGAAATCTGATTCTCGCCCGCATTATTCTACTCATAAACGCTGCTGCTGCACTCGCCGATCCGCTGTGTCGACAAGCCTGCGGCCGGCGGGCTCGTCACTCCGGTCCGGCCGCCTCACCGACTCGGCGGCGCGCACAGACGTGGCGCTCGTTCCTCATCGCGCCGTGCGCCCCTCACCGTACTGCGCGAGTACGCGTCGGGTCCTCCCGGCTCCGCACGCCGGGCTCACGACGCGGCTTGGCGATTTCGCGACGAACCGTCATGAATAATCCGGGCTAGGGATGTTGCCACGGAAAACCAGGTATTTCCCTCGTGGCCACCGGCCGCCGGCGGGACTAGCATGACAGTAGGACCACCAGCAACATAGGAGGTCACCATGCCTGTCTATTTTCTTCTCGGCTTAACCGTGCTCATCCTAGTGATTGCCGTGTATGCGACGGTGGTGGAAGAGGTGGAAGAATCGTCCGCGGACTCCACGCGGGATCAAGATTGGGAGGCGCTGACCTACGACCGGCAGCAGGAATACCGGAAGGCGGGTTAGGAGAGACAGGCGTATGCACCGTGTCTGGAGGGGCGGGTCTCGGAGCCCTGTCTTAGGCGTGGAGGGACTTGCCCCTGCCACACTATTCTCTCGTTAGCTCCCCTACAGTGGACTGCGACTGGCGGGTGGGTGTGGTGTCTCTCGGAACGCCCTCAAAGCGCTAGCAAGAGTTCATTCGGCAGCGGGGTGAGGCGCCCTGCTTAGCAGGTGGCGCCTGTTGTTCGAAGCGTCATTTCGTGCTGCGCCGGGAATGACGCAAGTTCAGGCGACAAGTTTCGCTCCCGTGCCGAACGCTGCTGGCGCTTGGTTTCCGGCGTGGAGAGAGGCAGCATGGCTACCCGCCCCCTCACACCGGCCACTTCTCTTCATTCCAGGCCATTTCCCAAAACATCCATTCATATTTGGAACTGATCAAGAACGCCTGTTCCATGCGTTTCTTTTCTTCATGTCCGGCCGTTCGCGCCCAGGTGTCGATTCGGGCCCGCATCCATTCCTGGACGGCCTCGAACTCCGGTGAGGCATACAGCATCAGCCAGTCACGGTACGGGTGTTTGGCAGGCGGAGGGCCATGCTTGAGCAGGTGTTTGCCGACGACGCAGTAGATCCATGCACAAGGCAGGGCGACGACGGCAATTTCCGTGGCCGTGCCGCTTTGGGCCACGGCGAGCATGTGACGTGTATAGGCGTAGTTGGTCGGGGACATCGGCTCGTTCAGCATTTCCTGCGGCGTGAGTTTCCAGCGCTTGCCGTAATTTTCGTGGAGGCTGCGCTCGACGGTGATGGTTTCTTCGGCCAGCTTGGCGAATCGCAACGCCGATTCGGCATCCGGTGCGCGCAAGGACCCCGCCGCGAAGACTCTGGCGAGATCTGCGAGGAAGCGGGCATCCTGAAGAATGTAGTAGCGGAATTTCCGTTCCGACAGCGTGCCTTTTCCGAGCGCCAGCACAAACGGGTGGGTCAGTTGCGCGTCCCACACCGGTTGAGCCAATTTGCGAAGATGCGTTGAAAACGACATCCGGTTCCTCCTTCATGGCCCGAAATGGATCTGGGCATTTACGAGATACGAGATACGCGTCACCAGGGACGTTGTGGCTTCACGCTCTCGGGGTCCAGGGCCTGGGAAGCTGATTGATGCCGGCCAGGGCGGCGACGCGATAACACTCCGCGAGAGTCGGGTAATTGAATACGGCATCCACGAAGTAGTCGATCTGGCCCTGATAGGCCATGACGGTCTGACCGATGTGGATGAGTTCCGTGGCGCCGTCGCCGATAGCATGGACGCCGAGCAGTTGCCTGGTCTTGTTGTGGAAGAGCAGTTTCAGCATGCCGATCTCGTCGCCGATGATTTGTCCGCGTGCGATCTCGCGGTACCGGGCGATGCCGACGGCGTAGGGGACGCCGTTTTTGGTCAGGTCGTCTTCGTTGCGGCCGATCATGGAGATCTCCGGAATCGAATAGATGCCGTAAGGCATCAGTTCCGACTGGGTCTGGCAGGGGATACCGAAGGCGTGACAGGCGGCGTGACGGCCTTGTTGCATGGACGTCGAGGCGAGTGCGGGAAACCCGATGATGTCCCCGGCGGCGTAGATGTGGGGGACGGCTGTTTGATAATGCTCGTTGACGGTGAGGCGTCCGCGTTCATCCGCGGAGAGTCCGACGGCATC